>MDTE01138243.1_pt1 | contig 10199 bp, 13 predicted proteins | sample 811231 | NCBI WGS metagenome assembly MDTE01 (sample SAMN05326651, study PRJNA326480) | marine metagenome | isolation source: seawater | place: Indian Ocean: Red Sea | collected 2010 | reverse complement strand
TAAATAAAAACCAGTCTTTTATACAGCCGTTCATTTCGGGTGGTGAGAAGAAGGCGCTGGACGCCAGTCAAAAGCTGAAAGAGCAGGGGGTGTGGGTGAGTGCCATACGCCCACCAACCGTGCCAAAAGGCCAGGCGCGATTGCGCTTTACGTTCACGGCACTACATAGTGAAGCGGATATGAATACACTCTTCGCTGCAATGGAGGCGTTGCCATGGGAAAAATAATCAGTCTAAGCGGGTGGGCGCAGCCTGCAGATGCGTTGGCGCTTGCTATGCCGAATGCGGTAGCGGTCGACTATGCGCATTTCACCAGCACGGACATGCTGTGGCGTTACCTGCATAGTCTGGGCGAGATTGATGGTATTGTCGGTTGGTCATTCGGTGGCCAGCTGGCGGCACGCGCGGTAAGTCAGGGAGCATTGCAGGTGAAATGGCTGGCATTACTGGCCGCACCTTACCAGTTTGTGTCAGATGGAGATGTGTTGGTGGGCATGGGACCACAAACCTTCCATATGTTTCGCGAAAACTATGTGAGCAACCCTCAGCGCACTATGAAACGTTTTCACGGCCTTATTACCAAGGATGACGCGCATCAACGTAAAATTATTGCCCAGCTTGGCTATCACAGTCACGTGGAAGAAGTTGATGTATGGATGCCGTGGCTGGATAATCTGGCGCGGCATAGTATGGATGAATGCAATTTGCAACATATGCCGCCAACATTGTTGGTGCAGGGCGAAAATGATGCTATTGTAGCACCAGAGCAAGCGGATAGGTGGGCCGCAATGTTGCCACATGCCAAGGTGGATATGTGGTCGGGTTGCAGCCATGCGCCGCATTTGCACGCTCCTTCGCGTATGCTCCAAACACTGGAAAAGTGGCACAAGCAAAAGGCAGGCTGATCATGCAGTTAGATGTAGCAGAAGTTAAGCGGGATTTTGAGCGCTCCGCCTCGGATTACGACGAACACGCGCACATGCAAAAGGACACCACGAAATATGCAGCCAGTTTATTAGGTGCATTATGTGATGCTAACGCTCAGGTGTTGGATGTCGGTGCGGGCACGGGCTATCTTTCGCAATATGCGCAGGCGCAGGAATTAGACTGGAATATCAGCCAATTGGATATTGCGTTTAATATGTGTGCTGAGGCCTACAAGGTTAACCCGCTGGTGCTTAATGGCTCAGCGATGGCGATTCCTTGTGCGGATAGACAATTCGATGCTGTTTTTTCATCGCTCTGTTTGCAATGGGTGCCAGACCCGCAACGTGCCTTGCGTGAGTTTGCGCGCGTGCTTAAGCCCGATGGCAGGGTGCTGATTTCCACTTATGGTCCTAATACCTTGTGCGAAATGCGTGAAGCCTTTGCAGGGGTAGACGATGCGCCTCACGTGATTGATTTTGAACCTGCCGAAAATTTGCTCGCGATGGCGCGGCATGCGGGGCTTATTTGCCAATTGTCAAAGGCTAGCCTGTCCACGGTACAATATCCGAATCTTAAAGCCCTGATGCGGCAACTAAAAGGCCTTGGCGCAGCGAACAAACATGCGCAGCGCCAGCGTGGCCTGATGGGGCTTCGGCGTTTTGCAAATATGGAACAGGCCTATGAGGCCAAATTCATGACGCAAGACGGATTACCGGCAAGCTGGGAAGTCTATTATATGGTGTTCTCCAACTAGTGGCAGACTTCTTTGTAACAGGAGTTGGAACAGACATTGGCAAAACGGTGATTGGCGCCGCCCTTTGCCACCAATTGCGTGCGCAAGGCCAGAGTGTGCGTGCCTATAAACCCGTTATCAGCGGCTTCGACGAACAGACGCGAGAGCACAGCGATGCGGCCATTTATCTGCAGGCATTGGGGCAGGAGATAAGCGATGAGGCGGTCTCAGATATGAGCCCTTGGCGCTATGCAGCCCCGCTTGCGCCCAACATGGCTGCTGCCGCTCAAGGGCAGGTTTTGGACGCCGATCGCGTTATTCAGTGGTGCAATGATCGTCGCAATCAGCAGGGTATAAGCTTTTTCGAGGGCGCGGGTGGCGTCATGGCTCCTTTATCAGATGATACAACTATGCTTGATTGGATGAAAGCGATGGATGTGCCCGTGTTATGTGTAACGGGCGATTACCTTGGCGCCATTAGTCATACCCTAACCGCACTGGAAATACTGGCGTTGCACAATGTGCGCTTGCAGGCTGTGATTGTAAATCAATCAGGTCAAAGCCATGTTCCCATTCATGATACGTTACGCGCTATCGCTCGCCATATGCCGCAAAAAGTGCCGTTATCCGTCACGCCATATCTCGACAATCACGAAAAGCCGTGGCAATCTATGCCCGATCTAACGCATGTGCTAGGGACAGATTTATGAATTGGCGGGCATTTCTAGCCATACCACACAGCCGCGAATATCCAAGTGAAGGGCCACGCTACGCTGCGTTTCGTGACCGATTGTTCGCCAGCTCACTGGACACGTTATTGTTGTTTATGTTGCTGCTTGGGGTGTTTGTGGATCTGGAGCGTTGGGTGCATGAGGTGATGGACGCGCCACGCATGGCAATGGTGGTAATGCAGCATCAGGGGGCCGGCGATGTGTCGGGCTTGAGTCAGAGTCTGGCGGAGTCTGGCAGTTTAGACGCGTTCTTGGTGAATATGGCGTTGCAGCTGCTGATTATCGGCCTGTGTTTTGTGGGCATGTGGTGGCAGTTCAACACTACACCCGGTAAATGGCTCTTAGGCCTGAAAGTTGTGGATGCTGAGACATTGGAAGAGCCTTCTACCAAGCAATATATCATTCGCTTCTTGGGGTTCTTCGTGTCGCTGCCACCGTTTTTGCTGGGGTTCATGGCGATAGGCTGGAGTAAGCGCAAACAGTCATGGCACGACCGTTTGGCGGGCACCGTCGTAATTCACACCCGTAAAACGCTCAAAGAATGGCTGGAAGAGCGTCATAACAGGCGCATGCAAAAGCGTGCCGCACAGGCAGCTGGTGCACAAGAACAGGCGCAGGAACAGGCGCAGGAACACGCACAAACATCCAATGCAGAAGCACCGGTAGAGAGCGTTGGCGAGGATTCTGAGCGTAAGGGCTAGCTGATCGTTTCAATCTGTTCGGCGCTGAGATTGCCGGGCACTACCATCATTGGGATTTGCAAATCATCTCCCAGTTTTGTCACCAGCCAGCTCAGCATATTGCCGCGGTTGGGGTGGTCAGGCGCCATGCCGAATACAATCATGTTAATGTCTTTGTCTTCATTTGCCTGTGCAATAATCTCTTCGCCAGGATCGCCGTCGCGGATAATAATGGACACCTGCATCGATGTATCATCAAACGCATCTTTGGCGAGTGCGTTAAGCAATTTCTCGGCTTCCTTGCGGCGGTCTTCGCGCATTTTATCGGCTACGCCCGGCATGGTCTGGACATCGGCTGGAGGAATCACATGCAACAGCGCGACATAGGCCCCGCGCTTGCGAGCCTTATTACACGCGAATTTTACCGAGATGCGTGAGACTTCGCTTTCGTCAACACACACGAGGTATTTGGATGGCCGCACGCCTTCAGGGTGCGATACATCGGCAAAAGGTGGGGGCAGTAAACTCATGTCACTCTCCTAAGAACGTCTAAACAATTGGCTGGCGCCCATGCCAAAGCTGGTGGCGATGATGATGGCTGCCAAGCCATAAAAAACAGAGTTATTGTGCGCACTGTCATACACAAACGCGTCAAAGCCAGTTTTATACACGTGGATGGGGGTGGATTGCACGCCCACCAGTTGGCCATCACTAATCAGGTATACTTCAGCCGTGTAAATGCCACGCGGCATATCGTCCGGAAATTCAATGGTGGTTTTGAACAGGGTTTCACCAAAAAACTCTACCGTATTCGGTTCTTGCTGATAGAGGCCAGAACTCCATAGCTGGCGTAGCAAGGCACTTGCAAAATGGTCGCGCGGGCCAAAGCTGCCTGTTTCATGGATAATATCATTCGGGTTGATCTCGAGGCTGGAGAAATTGTTTAAGCCTTTAATCATATCGACAGGCCGGGAGCTGGAGACGGCATAGAAATACGGCAGGCTCTCAAAGCGTTCCTGTTCGCGGTTTACCCATAAGCCAAGTACTTGCTGCTTGCGACGTACAATAAAATCACGCTCCGGCCCGCGTACTACCACCAGAATATCGCCGGGGTCGTTACGTGCGCCAAATAACAAAAGCTCAGTGCCGGAAAAGCCGGAATGAATTTCAATCACATGGCTGGAAAGGTCAGCCACAATCGGTTTGGCCAGTGCAGAATGACTGGTAAACAACGCAAGCAATATTACAAATATTAACCGCATCATTCAGCCCCCAATGCTTCGAGGGTGTAGAGATCGTCTGGCGTAATTAGCAATCCATAGCCCAGCTTGAGTGCAACTGAAAGCACGATAAGCGCGAGCATGGCACGCAGCTTTTCTGGTGCTACTTTGGTGCCCCAGCGGCTGCCGATTTGTGCGCCAATCACCGAGGCGGTCAGCACAATGGTTGCCAGCAGAATATCAACCGTTTGGGTGGTGATTGCGTGCAGCAGGGTTACGTTTGCGGTGATAAACATGGTTTGATAAAGTGAGGTGCCAACCACCACCGAAGTTGGCATGCCGATAATGTAGATCATGGCGGGGATGATGAAGAAACCACCACCGATACCCATTATCGAAACCATAACACCCACACCGAAGCCGATGCCCAATGGAAGCCATATGCTGATATAGAGACCGGAGCGGCGGAAGCGTGTGCGCCATGGCAGGCGCTGCATTGCATTATGGCGTTTATGGCTGTTGTTGGTGGGTTTTTTGCGTTTGACGATGGCGCGGCCGCTTTCAATGGCCATCAAAATGCCGATAGCGCTCAAGAACACCACGTAAGACAATGAAATCACAAGGTCGATTTGACCAAGCGCTTCCAGCCATTTAAACAGCCATACGCCAAGTGTCGAGCCGACAAGGCCGCCAACCAGCAGCAGATTGCCCATTTTGATATCAACATTACGCCTGCGCCAATGTGCCAGAAACCCGCTAAAGGACGAGGCCACAATCTGGTTGGCAGATGTCGCCACCGCCACGGTGGGGGGCACGCCAATAAAAATGAAAAAAGGCGTGGTAAGGAAGCCGCCACCTACACCAAACATGCCCGATAGCACCCCCACCAGACCGCCCAGCGCAATGAGTGTCAGGATGTTGACAGACATTTCTGCGATGGGAAGGTATAGCTGTAACACGGGCTAATGCTCGTCAGGGGTTAATAGAGAAGGAATTGTGAGAAATACTGACGCAGATTCGCCTCTGCTTCCGCATTAAAGCTCTGCATGAGTGCTTCCGTCATTTCAGCAAAGATCGCTTCACGCTCCGCTAAGGTGGCGTCTTCGGAGACAGTACGGCTCTGGCTTACCTTAATATGGGTTTCCGCGTCCGAGAAGCCTCGCTGTCCGCCAAAGAGCTTCAAAGTCACATTAAGGGTGGCATCATATCTCTCGGATTGATCAACCGTGAACAGCCCTTTAAAGCCCTGGGTTTTGGGAAGTGCGGTTTCGATAACGCTCGCATCATGGATGACCACTTCCAATGTGCGGAAATCACCCGCGGCATTCAGGCGTTCTTTTACCCATAATTTAACCGCTTCGGCAGGCGGTGTAGGGAATAGATGCTCTACATTGGGGTTGCGGAAAGGAGATTTATACTCTTCCACGACAAAAATCTCAGATGCGGCGAGATTGATGGCCGGCAGGTGCGAGAATTGTGGTGGAGGCGGGGTTTGCGGCGCTGGCTGTGTGCAGCTCGCAAGCGCAAGTCCTGCTATCAGCAGGCAATATGTCATAAGCGTTTTCATGCGCGTTATCATAATCAAACTACGCATGCGCGCAATCACAAACTCGGCACTAATGGCTTGGGCTTGATGGCATCGGGCGGGCGTATGTAGCAAGGGGTTAGGTCTGTGCTGTTCCCGCCGGGTGGGTGCTGTGCGCACGCCGCGAGCAAAAAGCGTGCATGGGGCACATGTGGTTCACTGCACGCCTCTGTCCCGTTGCCAATTATAGTGGTGCTGGCTTCCAATGCGTCCGGGTAGAGTAGCTCAAGCTCGCTTTCGCTGCTTACATGATGGTCTTCCACTTTAAAAAGCTGGCTGTAGACTTGCCCTTTGCCTGCACGCATGGCGGTGCGCACGCTACCTTCATACCCACATACTGCATAGCCCCAAGCCATGACTTCACTGGTGGTGAGTGCGAGCACAGGCAAAGAAAGCTGGCTGGCAAGGGTGCGGGCAACGGCAAGGCCAATGCGAATACCGGTAAAACTACCCGGGCCAACAGTGGCTGCCAGACCTTCAAGCTGATCATAGGCTATATTAGCTTCAGACAATATTGCTTCAATGCACGGCACTAATTCAGCGGCCTGCGTGTTGGGCGTATCGAGCGAACGTTCAAACACTTGGCCCGCATGCACAAGTGCAATGCTGGCTACGCCGGTAGAGCTATCAATGGCTAATATGGTTGAATCAGGTAGATGCATGGGTAATTGATTGTTGTGTGTTTCTTGCCTACATGCTTAAGTGTGCGAATGCAACGGAAAGGAGAGTGATATGCTCGCTGAAAAACATTGTGAATCCTGCGCAGGTGGCGCAGTTAAGCTGAATGCCGACGAAGTGCAGGCATTGCAAACTGAAGTGCCGCAATGGAGCGTGGCGGAAGACTCTGGCTCGATAAACCGAAAGTTCCAATTTAAGAACTTTGCGGAATCAATCGATTTTGTAAATAAAGTGGGCGAGCTTGCAGAGCAGGAACAGCACCATCCCGACTTTGTATTTGGCTGGGGCTATGCCGAACTGACCCTTACCACGCACGACATTGGCGGCCTGCATGAGAATGATTTTATCATGGCTGCCAAAATCGATCGGTTGAGCGAATAATCCGCTTAAAAATACTTAAATAGCCTTGCGTTACGCGTAACACTGGCTAAAATGCCGCTCCCCCAATGGCGGGACGAGAGGGTGTTATGACGAAAAAAGTATTTATCAAAACCTATGGCTGCCAAATGAATGTGTACGACTCGGTGCGCATGGCCGATGTGTTGGCGCCGATGGGCTATAGTGAAAGCCAGACGCCTGATGAAGCCGATCTGGTGATTCTCAACACCTGCCATATCCGCGAAAAAGCGGCAGAAAAAGTGTATTCCGAGTTGGGGCGTATCAAAAAAATGAAAGAGGCGCGCGAGGCGAATGGCCAGAATATGGTGATTGGCGTGGCGGGCTGCGTGGCGCAGGCGGAAGGGGAAGAGATTATTCGCCGTGCGCCAGTGGTGGACATGGTGTTTGGCCCGCAAAGCTATCATCATTTGCCCGATATGCTGGCTGAAGCAAGCCGCAAAAGTGGCGTAGTGGAGCTGGATTTCCCGGAAGTGCAAAAATTTGATTATCTGCCCGAAACTACCCAACCGCAAGGCGCATCTGCGTTTGTGTCGGTGCAGGAAGGCTGCGACAAATTCTGCACCTTCTGTGTAGTGCCTTACACACGCGGCGCGGAATATTCGCGCCCGGTTGCCAAGATCGAGCAGGAAGTGCGCCAGCATGTGAGTCAGGGCGTAAAAGAAGTGATGCTGCTTGGCCAGAACGTGAATGCGTATCATGGTGAGGCGGGCGATGGTGTAGAATGGACATTGGGACGTTTGATCCGCCATTTGGCTGAAATCGACGGGCTGGAGCGTATTCGCTATACCACCTCGCACCCGCGCGATATGGAAGACGAGTTGATTCGTGCGCATGGTGATGTGCCGCAGTTAATGCCGTATCTGCATTTGCCGATTCAGTCTGGCTCCAACAATGTGTTGCATGCCATGAACCGCAAACACACGGCGAGCGAGTATATAGCCATTATCGAGCGTTTGCGCGCCCAACGCCCTGACATTGCGATGTCGGGTGATTTTATCGTTGGCTTCCCTGGTGAGACGGACGACGATTTTGAAGACACAATGCGTCTGGTGGAAACCGTGGGCTATGCGCAGGCATATTCGTTCAAATACAGCCCACGCCCGGGCACGCCCGCTGCCAATAGCGAGCTGCAGGTGGATGAGGGGGTGAAGTCGGAGCGCTTGGCACGCTTGCAGGACTTGTTGAATCGTCAGCAACTGGCGTTTAATCAGCAAACCGTAGGCAAAGAGCTGGATGTGTTGCTGGAGCGCCCGGGGCGCGATGCAGGCCAATTGCTGGGGCGCAGCCCGTATTTGCAATCGGTGCATGTGGATAACGCCGAAGCCTTTGCAGATCAATTGGTTAAGGTGCGTATTACACAGGCGCACGCGAATAGCTTGACAGGTGAGTTGATTTTGCCGCATGGTGCAATTACGCAACCAACGGGAAATGTCGCCACCCATGCCCAAGCCTAAAGCCGCTAAAAAGCCAGCCGCATCCAAAGACATAGAAAACCTCAACGTCTTTTTTGAAAATAACGCCCATCTACCGATTTTATACGGTGATCAGGACTCGCATCTGCAGCGCATTGAAGAAATGCTCAATGTGTCGATTGTCAGCCGTGGAAATATGGTGAGCATCAGTGGTCACCCGCGCGATGTCAAAGCGACGGAGGATATTCTCAATAACCTCTATGAGCAGATTGACAAAGGCACCGATGTGACGCCCGCATTGGTAGACGCGGCCATTCGCATGGCGCCGCCGATCAGCGCCAAGCCAGCCAAAAAGAATAAACGCGTGGAAGGCGCGGATGGAGATATATTCATCAAGACGCTGAAAAAGACCGTGACACCGTATAGCCACGTGCAGGCGAACTACATGCGTGCACTGTTCGACAATGATCTGGTGTTCGCACTTGGCCCTGCCGGTACGGGTAAAACCTATATCGCGGTGGCGATGGCGGTTTATCACTACCTAAATAAAAACGTCGATCGTATTATTCTGTCGCGCCCTGCCGTTGAAGCCGGCGAGAAAATCGGTTTTCTGCCAGGCGACATCAAAGAAAAGATCGATCCGTTCATCCGTCCGCTTTACGATGCGTTGTTTGACATGATGCCTGCCGAAAAAGTGCAGCAGGCGATGGAGAATGGCGAAATTGAGCTAGCGCCGCTGGCGTATATGCGTGGGCGTACCTTCAGCAATGCCTTTGTGATTCTGGACGAGGCGCAGAATACCACCCGCACCCAGATGAAGATGTTCCTCACCCGTATGGGCGAGAACTCGCGTCTGGTGCTTAACGGCGATTTGAGTCAGGTGGATTTGCCTAAAGATGTGAAGTCTGGGCTGGCAGACTGTATCCCTAAGGTCGAGAATATCGAAGGGATCGAAGTAGTGCGCTTTACCGATGTGGACGTGGTACGTCACCCATTGGCAGCCAAGATTGTGCAGGCCTACGACGCGTGGGAAGAGGAAAAGCGCAAACGCATGCAGCGCCATGAAGAAGACTGATCCGACCCTGATAGAACAGGCGGGGGATTGGAAGGGCGCGCTGCCCAACATTCAACAGCTGGTAGAACAAAGCTGCGAAGCCGTGGCCGATCATTTACAATTTTCGCGTTGTTACACGTTGGCTGTCGTGCTGGCCGATGATCCTTTTATTCAGCAGCTTAATGCTCAGTTTCGGGGCAAGGACGCGCCGACGAATGTGCTGTCATTTCCGGCTGATGATGAAGAAGGCGCGGAGCTGGGCGATATCATACTTTCTTTAGACACATTAGCGCGTGAAGCGCAGGCTGAACAAAAGGAATTGGCGGCGCATTGCATCCATCTGGTGGTGCATGGAGTGCTGCATTTGCTGGGCTATGACCATATGCAGGATGACGAGGCCGAGGAGATGGAAGCGCTTGAGGTTGCGATTTTAGCGCAGCTTGGTATTGCGTCACCCTATGAAAGCGACTATGTTTAAGGTTACGTTAATTACACAATGAAACTCATGGCTTCTGAAGCATCCGATGGCAGTATAGCCAAGCCTCTGCATTACCCTGTAGAGGCCGATGATACTAAACATTCCGAACAGTCCCGTCCGTCACTGATCGACCAGATGCGTCGATGGTTGCGCCATAGCGCGTATGGGCGTGGCGATGCTTCGCTTAAAGCGGCACTCGAAGAGGTGCTGGAAGAGCATAGCGATGCCGAGCAATTGGCGATGTCGGAAGAGACAACCCTCTTGCGCAACATGCTGACCTTTGGTGAGCTGACCGTGAGCGAT
>MDTE01105401.1_pt1 | contig 10199 bp, 8 predicted proteins | sample 811231 | NCBI WGS metagenome assembly MDTE01 (sample SAMN05326651, study PRJNA326480) | marine metagenome | isolation source: seawater | place: Indian Ocean: Red Sea | collected 2010 | reverse complement strand
ATTTAGTTTATTATCTAAATCGAGAGAAACCTGATTTAATACATAATTTTACTATTAAATCCTGTTTATATGGAATGATTGCTTCTAGAATATGTAAAGTAAAAAATATTATTAATTCGATTACTGGCTTAGGACATCTTTTTGTAAGTAATTCCTCAAAAATGAGAATTATAAGAATACTCATGAGGCCGTTATATATATATTTATTTAATTTAAGAGGCTGTTATACAATATTTCAAAACACTTATGATCAGACATTTTTTAAAAAGTTTGCAATTTTAAGAAATATAAATAATTCCTTTTTAATAGAAGGTTCAGGAGTTGATATAGATCTTTTTCACCCCAAAAAAAATAATCATTTTAAATTAAGTGAGCCCTTTAAATTACTTTTTCCATCAAGAATAATAAGAGAAAAAGGTTTTGAAGAACTTTTAATAGCTTATGATTCACTATTAAAAAAAGATGAAAACGTAGAACTTTATATAGCTGGTGAAATTGATGAAGGCAATAGAAGTTCTTTAGTTCTTGAAGATAAAAAAAATTTAAGTTTGAATAAAAAAATTAAATTTCTTGGACATAGTTCAGATATGGATAAAGTTTATTCTGAATGCGATATTGTAATTTTACCTTCTTGGAGAGAGGGCCTATCAAGGTCATTAATAGAAGCTGGAGCTATGGGAAAGGCTATTATTACAACTGATGCTCCTGGATGTAGAGACGTGGTAGATCATGGCATTAATGGGATTCTAATTCCAATTAAAGATCCTAAAGCTATTGAATCAGCTGTATTATTTATTATAAAAAATAAGAATATCGCAAAAATATATGGTAAAAATATAAGAAAGAAAGTAGAAAAAAAATTTGATGTCAAAATTATAAATAGGAAGACAATAAATATTTATAATAAAATATTGGCCTCATAAATTATTTATGAAAATTTTTAAAATTAAGAATTTAGAAATTTAAAAATATCTACTATAGGTTGGTCCAATGAATAGTTTTCAGAAGATAAAAAATAATTTCTTAACTTCGAATTTTTAATCAATGAAAAAGGTAATTTGGAAATATTATTTTTGTGATATGTAATTTCTATTTTTTTATTAAAAACTTCAAAATATTTTTTAGAAACTAATTTAGAATATTCTAAAAGTGTTCTTGAATTGTCTAATGTGATATTCATGAGTTCAGGAATCTCTATATATTTTTTTTCAATGTGATCATTAATAATTTTTTTTATTAAATTCATTAATAAATCGATTGGTAAAAAGTTTCTCTTTAAATGTGGATTATTGATTATAATTTTTTTATTTAAAAAAGCTTCTTTAATAATATAGTTAGCAAATAAATCCCACCCCTTTGAAGAAGGAGAAGTCGGAAGACCAACAATATTGCCAATTCTTAAAATACTCCCTTTAATTAATTGTTTAGAAAATTTATTAATTAAATTTTGCTCTGCTTTGGCTTTAGAGATTCCATAAACTGTATCGGGTTTCAATTCGTTATCTTCATGATATTCACCATCCAGAATAGATCCATATACTTGAACACTAGAAAAAAAAATAAAAAGACAATTATTATTTAAGCAATAATTTGATAACTTTTCTGTTAGTAAGTTATTTATTATATTTGCTTTATCAGGATCTTCATTACATTCTTTATAAGGTAATGCAGCTGTATGAATTATCACATCATATTTTGTTTGTAATTTACTATGTTTTTTTAGGTAATTTTTATATGATGATAAATTTAAAAGTAAGTTAATATCTGCCCTTGAAAATTTTGTAATTTCAAATTTACTTGTTTTTAAGAATGCTGTTAAATAACTTCCTAGATAACCATTTGACCCAGTAAGTAGAATTTTTAATCTTCTAGCCAAGGAGCACCACCTTTATTAAATATTTTCTCTAACTCTTTTTTATCTCTAAGAGTATCCATACATTTCCAAAATCCAAAATGTTTATAAGCCGATATTTGACTTTTGTTTAAAGCTCTATTAATTGGCTCTCTTTCAAGCATTTCATCATCTGACAAACATAAATCTAGAAATGCTGGCTCAACCACAAAAAAACCTCCATTTATCCAACCTGAACTTAGTTGCGGCTTTTCTTCAAATTTAGTTAGGACATTTTGCTCATTTATTTCTAAAACACCAAATCTTGCAGGAGGCCTAACTATACTCATTGTTATTAATTTAGAGCTATTTATGTGCTGATCAAGTAAATTTCTAATATTTATATTTGATAAACCATCTCCATAAGTTAGAAAAAATCTCTCATTATATAGATAGTCTTTAAGACGTTTTAAACGGCCACCAGTCATTGTTTCTAAACCAGTTTCTACTAAAGTTACATTGCAGTTCATGCCAATTTTATTCTTAGCTTCAATTACGCCATTTGAAAGATTAACCTTGAAATCAGAAGACATTAAATAGTAATTTGCAAAATAGTTTTTGATAATGTGGCTTTTATAACCTAATGCAATCACAAAATCACTATATCCATATTTGATATATCTCTCCATAATATGAACGATAATAGGCTTTCCACCTATTTCAATCATAGGCTTTGGAATTGAATGAGTTTCTTCTGATATACGGCTTCCGACCCCCCCTGCCAAAATAACTACTTTCATGATTTATCCCAATTATAAATGAAGCTATCTAATTCTTTGCGAACAGAAAAGGCATCACTATTTCTAACATTTGAAATATTTAAAACTCTACTAACCTTACAATGGAGCCCTTGAAAAGCAAACCATATATTTGGTTGAACACATAATCTTGAATACAAATTATCTTTATTCTCAAGAGTTGATAACTCATAAGTAAAAAATTTATCTGGTTCAAGAGAATCTACAAAAACAAATTTAACGTGACCTTTTACAACTATTAAATTACTAATTTTATTTTTATGAAGGGTCCAACCTTTTATACAACCTGGATTAATTTCTGAAATATAGGCTTCAGAAAAACTATCAAATCCTTCCGAATTTTTATCAATTACATGCCTAATATTTCCTTTCTCAGAGGGAATTAAATTTAATGGGTATAGTTTTACTTTTTCACTAATCATCTAATTTCTACTATTAAGAAAATTTTCCTTGAACCAATTTACATGTGATTTGCTAATTTCCATTGTTTCGAATTTACTAATGTTAGATCTTTTATACCATTCAATTGTCATATCTAAACATTGATCCAGATCTAAAATTGGTTTCCAATTTAATAAGGAATGTGACTTATCGCAATTTAACCTTAGTAGTTTTGCTTCTTTCATAAAGTTATTGTCTTCAATGATATATTTAGCGTTGCCACCCCATTTGTCAGAGAGAATTTTGACTGCTTGCAAAACAGTAATATCACTTAAATGGTCTGGTCCAAAATTAAATGCTTCTCCAACTATAGATTGATCCTCATTTAATTTTAGTGCAAGAGTAAGGTAACCATTAATTGGGTCAAATACATGCTGCCAAGGCCTAGTGGAATTTGGAGATCTCAATTTAACATCTATTCCTTTGGTCCAAGATCTAATGCAGTCTGGTACTAATCTATTTTCAGACCAATCTCCACCACCTATAACGTTTCCTGCTCTTGCAATTCCTAATTTAATATTTGAATTAAGTAAAAAGCTATTAAAATAGGATCTTATTGATAATTCTGCGCAAGCTTTTGAAGCACTGTAAGGATCTTTACCACCTAGTTTATCATTCTCTCTATATCCAAAAACCCATTCAACATTTTCATATACTTTGTCGCTTGTGATCATTATTAAATTACATTCTCTATTTATTAATCTTAGGCTTTCCAATAAATTTATTGATCCCATTGTATTAGTGGTAAAGGTATTAATTGGGTCTCTGAAGCTTTCAGAAACAAGTGCTTGTGCCGCTAAATGAAAAATATAATCAGGCTTAGAAAGTTCAATAACTTCTCTTAATTCTTTAATATTTCTAATATCAAGATAGTGGGTTTTTATTAAATCTTCTCCATCAATTGTTGCGAAATGCGACTTCTTATTTGAATCTACTTGAAGAGATATACCTAGAACGTCAGCTCCTAAAGATTTTAAAATCATAGATAACCAAAAACCTTTAAAACCTGTATGCCCGGTAATTAATACTTTTTTGTTTTGGAAATTATTCATATTAAATAAATTATTAAAATTTCTTGGTAGGAAAAATTTTAAGCGCTTTTATTAATTTGTCTATTTTTATTTTTGAAACTAAAGCCACCCTAAAGTAATTAGATTCATCTAAGCCACTATTACTTAACTGCTTTATATAAATATTATGATGTGATAAAAGATATTTTGTAAGATCTTTGGCTAAATCTTTATCATCAATTTTAAAACTAACAAAGCTTCCAGAAGAATTATATACTTTGGAAATGTAATTAATTTCTTTTAAAAGACTAATTAAATAATCTCTATCTTTTTTTGCTTTTTCAAAAGAATCTTTTAATTCACCTCGGAATTTCAAAGCTATTTCCATATAATTCTCAGCAAATGAATTTAGGTTCCATATTGGTAGGTTACTGTATATTTTCTTAAAAACTTCTGAATTTTGTGTATATACAAAACCTAATCTAATTCCTGGAATACCATGGGATTTACTTAAACTTTTTAAAACGATGACATTTTTTTTAGGTTCTTTTTCGAGATAATTAATAATAGATTCTTCATCAGAGTATTCTATAAAAGATTCATCAATCAGGAAATATTTTGCTGGAAATCTCTTTGCGAATGAATCTATTGATTCGGTACTGTATATCTTCCCGCTTGGATTATTTGGGTTAATTATAATAACTAAATCTGATTCAATAATGGATTGCTCTAAAGTTTTCCCTTCATTAAACATATCTGCATAGTTTGTTGCATTTGGAAAAATTCTTGAATATTCTCCAAAAGTTATATCTGGATAGCAAACTTTTTTGCCAGAAAAAATATTTCTAATTATTGGATAAATTTGGGCTGCCCCAGAAAGAGCGATGATATTTTGATTTGGGACCCCAACTAAATAAGCAATTTTTTTATTAATTATTTCTTGAGATGATCCATAATTCCATATTAATTCTCTTATTGAATTTCTAAGATGTGAAAACATAGAGCTTGTTGGATAATAAAAATTCCTTATATAGGAATAGTCATCAACTGGATAATTCCAAAATCCTCCGTGAGATTGTTCTAAAATATTTTTTCTATCATTCAAATTAAAAAGAAATTCTGCTGATGAAAGATCATTTGGATCATCTACTTCTGCCCAATCTAAAACATCAACATTAACGGCTGCGATTGATATTCTATTCATATAAATTACTATCCCTAAAATAAGTTCGTAATAACAAGACTCGTCAATCATTGATGAATAAAAGGTCAAAAACTTGCGAAAATCTCCATTACAAAAATCTGAGCTAAATTTATAAATATTTAGTGTTTTATACTTGTCTGAAAAATCAAAATCCTCTGTATGTAAATGTGGAGGGAATACTGCTTTTATATATGTATTAGACACTCCCACAACTGTACCGTCCATGCCAGTTGAATATTTACTTACTAAAGCAGCATTACTAAATTTTGATTTTAATAATTTCTTTAAAACATCTTTTTTGAAGATAAGATCTGATTCTATTAGGATAAGATTTCTATCTACTTTTATATTTTCTAGTGCTAAAGCCAAAGAATAAATATTATTAGTTTCTCTATATCTTGGGTTATGAATAAAAGTGATATTTAAATGAGGAAAATTTTGTTTAATATATTCCTTTAGCTGTTTATCACGATATCCAGTAACGATGAATATGTCAGTAATTAGCTCTTCTTCTAAATTTTTTAATATTCTCCCTAGAATTGTTTCTCCAGCAACTTTTAATAAGGTTTTATGATTATTTTCAGTCAATGGCTTCATTCTATTGCCAAAACCTGCTGCTAGTATTAAGGCTATGTGATCATTTGTCATTTATTCAAATCATTTTAAATATATAGTTTTTAAGGGATTTATAATCTCTTTTTCGTTAATTATCTCGTTATAAATCTCTTTTAATTTGTCATATTTAACAAAAGAATATAATTCATAGATACATGCAGGAAAAAGTATCAATGAACCACATAAAGGGTAAATAAATCTTATGTCAATTTTAAAAAAATAATATATAGTTCCAATTATTGGTAATGAGAAAATCATAAAGTTTTCATGAAATAGTGCAATAATCACTTTTACTAATTTTTTTGAAGGCCTTTTTCGCGGATAGTATTTATATTCAGTTTTAGTGGAATTTTTGAATAGAAATCTATTATGCACAATGCTTGTCCCAATAGTTAACCACGCGATAGGGAAACGTGCATAGGAAATTAATATAGATAATAAAAAAATAATTCCAATAGTATTGGTTAAGAAATTATTCAATCCAATATTCAATGCCGATTCTCTTCCACCTATATAAAGAGCTGTTGACATTGACATAGCTACAATTGGAGACATGAAAAGATCCAGAAACATCCCTGACAAAGAGCTTTTAGAATTATATCTAGCAACATTACCGTCAATATAATCTAAAAGATAATAAACAGAATAACCAAAAGATCCAATTAACACATAAGTCTTATTAGTTGTTGAAAAAAGAATTGCTGCTGCAACACCTACTATGCCTGATAAGATCGTAATTTTGTTAGCCGAAATATTTAAATATAGAAATATTGGCGTTAATTGATTTGCGATAGGTGCGAAGAGTCTATCAATACCTTTATAGTCATAAAATCTTTTTTCAGGCATATAAATAATTTATCCCATTATTAAAACAAAGATTAACATATTTGAATATATTCGTACTAGCCATAAAGGTCTTATAAAAATATACTGATATGAAGTATTATTTATCAATAATTAATTACCAAAAGTTATTTAAAGTAAGTTTAAAGAAAGTTTTAGATAAGAATTTTTGCATTTTGTATTTTATAAAAATCAAATATTTTTGATGAAGTATTTTTACTTGAAAAATGTTTTTATTTCTTAAAACCTATCGCTACCCAAAAGGGTTCAGAGTTACTAAATTCAATTTTTTCAAGTTGGCATTCTTTCATTAAGGATTTAATCTCATCCTTGGTATATCTTTTTTCTAGCCTTGTTCCAAACCTATCTAATGCATCAGTCTTCATTGAGTAAAAACTTTGCTTTCTATAGATTGACAAAGGAAAATTTGAAACTTTAAAACCAAAATTTTCAATTATTAATGATAATCTCGCCATTGGGAAATAAATGATTAAAGCGATTAATTTTGTGATTTTTAATTTTATCTTGTGAGGTAGCTTACAAATTAATCTTCTTAAATAGTCTGAAGCTTTCCAAATAAATGTGAACCAAAAGGGTTTATTATCAAATTTATAATAAATATACAATAATAAAGGGGAGCCTTTTTTTAACTTAGATACTAGTTTAAGTAAGGCACTTTTTGTATTGGGAATATGATGCAATACCCCTAGACAATAACCAAAATCTTGCGAATTATCTAAAAGACTCCAATCATTTATCGAATTACATTCAAAAGAACAATTATTAAATTCTGATAAATTTTTAGTTGCTACTTTTATTGCCTTTTCACTTGGATCGAGGCAATTTAGATGCTTAACTTTTGGAGCAACAAATCTTGCCCACCTTCCACTTCCACAACCTGCATCAAAACCTATAGCATCCTCATGCAAAAATTGATCGGGAAAAATTGAAAAATAATTTGAAAAACCTTTGTAATTTAATTTAGCTTGATTTATTTTTTGCTGATTGTATTCATTCCACTCCTCTCCAAAGTCTCTTACTACATCTACATCAGAATTTGACATTTATCTAACCATGATTAATTAGTACATTACTATTGTTGAAAAAAAAATAAAATAAGCTAAATAAAAAGATAATAAATAATAATACTTTCAACCAAATTATTATATTACTAGATAATAAAATCTTACAAACTCAAAATTAAGATTTAAAACTTATTTTCTTTATTTAATTGTAAATTTAAATAAATTTATGGCAATTTTGAAATCATTTTTTGGAATATATGTTCCTTGCATGAGAAATTTATTAATCAGTTTTTTTGAAATAATAAACGTCTCCAGCATATAAAAATTTTTATAAAAAATGATTATCGTAGGTTGGTATATAAAATACTGCTTTCCGCCCAAAATTTCCAGAACTGATTTTAGATATTTAATTTAATTGAGCACCCTCAAATAAAATCATATCTATTGATTTTGTAATTGCAGAAATATTTACTTGATTATCTGTTTTTATCAAAATGTATAAGCTAAAAATTTAAAATAATAATTTTAGTAATTTATTAAATTTTACAAAATTACTATTCTAAATTATTTTAATATTACTTTATAAAAGTAATCTTCTTACTAAATCCGAATAAAAAATATTATTGACATCTCGAGATCCAATAAAAAAATTAACGATATTAGAAAGTCAAAAATAATTTTTGGGTACAAAATTAAGTAAATAATGGAGAAGGTAATATTATAATTTTCTATTTAATTGTTTAGCCCTTGCTGCAATTAAATAAAGTTTAATTTACTAATCTTAAGTACTAATTATTTTTTTTAGTTTTTAAAAAATCGAATCCGGGTACTTGAAAAGTCGATATCTCATGAACCTTCTTTTTGATGTGGATTCTATAATTTCTTCACCATTAATAATCTCAAATAAAGATCCATTGATATATTCTTTGCTAATTTTAATATCTTGGTTGTTTTTAAATTGATCACATTTTCCATAAATATAATGGTTGCCTAAACAATGCTCAAAAGCTCCATTTGTAATATAGTATTGAATCTTATTTCTTTTTATATAATCTACAAATAAATCTACCCTTCTTTTTAAAATCATTTTGTAAAAGCTAATTGAATTAACTAAACCATCTCCATTAATTACATTAATTTCAGGCAAAAATGCCCAACTTAAGTATCCTGATCCGTCAACTATAAAAATTTTTGATTTATCAGGGATTATATCTTTAGATCTATTTACAAAATCTGAAGCCAATAAAGAATTTTTTCGTTCTTTATAAAAATATGTTGATGCTGCAGTAAATTCTATAGATGTAATAATTATAAGAATAAAAATTATCATCTTTTTTTTGTTGAAATTTTTCTTATTTATATATTTGTCAAGAAGAAAAATTAATGATATTCCAGTTGGTGCAAAATACCAATCTCTAGTAGAGCCTAAAAATGTATGAAAAATTAAGAAGCTAGAGGATGATGCAAAAAGATATAAATTAGTTTTAAAATCAGGAAATTTGATATCAAGTGATTTGGATTCTCTTTTTGATATTGAAATTAGGTATAAGAAAATTGAACTAACAACAAATATGAGTAAGTATCTACATTGATTTCCCAGACCTTGAGTTAAATTTAAAATAAAATTATTAAATCCTATGTCTTCAGTCTTAACTAGGGAACTTACAGAGAATGGATATCCGTCTACAATAAAATTAAATATTAAGGTTAAAAGTATTCCAATTACAATTATTAGAAAAGGCTTTAATTCTTTAAGAGACTTAAGTTTTGTTTCTTTAAGGGCTAAAATAATGGCAGTTAAAGAAAGATCTATCCTAGTCAATATTAAAGGTAAAAACAGCCAATATTTTCTTGTTGGATTTTTTTTAAAATAACATTCAAAAATCTCTATTATTATTAAGCCTGCCAAAGCACCTTCCATTCCAAAGCCTGTCATCAAAGAGAAACTTGCTGCTAAAATCTGCGACCAGATTGATTTAAATTTTGAGAGTACATAAAACCAAACCAAAGTAGAAATCCCATTAAAAATTGTTCCAAAAATAAAAGGGTTTGTTACACCTATAAATTTTAAAGGTAATCCAATTGTTATTAGAATTATCATCCAAAGAGGATGAAAACCATTTGTTGAATTTATGCCATCAAATGTTATAAATCCATTAATTAAACTGTTATAAGCAGTTGTGTAATAAAAATAACTATCATCTTCAAAAAATCCTGTCGGGAAATGATTCAATGAATATTGGCCAAATAAAAATAATATTATTGAAAATATAAAAATAAATTTTTTATTAGAAAATATTTCACTCAAACTTTTTTGAAATTTAGTTGACATCTTAAAATATATATTTTTCATCATGCATTTTACTTTATTGGTAAATTAATTTATAAATATATTTCAAAAGAAATAATTCT
>MDTE01084201.1_pt1 | contig 10200 bp, 9 predicted proteins | sample 811231 | NCBI WGS metagenome assembly MDTE01 (sample SAMN05326651, study PRJNA326480) | marine metagenome | isolation source: seawater | place: Indian Ocean: Red Sea | collected 2010 | reverse complement strand
CCAATTCCTCGAGGAGTAAACTAATTCTGAGAACTCATCGGACTCTGTGGAGTTGATCCACCCGTCTGAGTTGCCAATCTGCGTGTCAATTTGCTGCAGTAACCCCAAGGACCTGTTGTCTAGCAAGTCAGTTCCATAGCTCTCCGAGATTGTGACCTCTGCAAACCATGTAGCATTAACTTGTGAGTTTGGAGAAATAGTGTCGGTGAAGTTGAGGAAGGAATGGCCTGATATTAGTGAGTATTCGAGAGGCTCTGAGTTCCGAGGAATCGAGTCATTTTCCTCCAGATTATGTGGCGATTCTTGGAATGGGACAAGGGCGACAAGGATTGAGGCGAGAAGTACTTGGGTGAGCCTGTGAATTCTCATCTGGTAGGACATTAGTTTCACCCTATGAATTCCCATGAATAATCACGGAACCGGAGAAGTCTATGTCCAGAGGGAACATCCTAATCTCAGACCCAAGTTCACTCTCCAGAGTCTCTCTTAGCGGGTCATCCCCGTATACCAGAAGGAATCCCCCATTTCCGGCTCCTAGCAACTTTGCACCCTTTGCCCCTGAAGACATGACTTGCCCGTATAGTTCATCTATAGTTGGATTAGTTATCAGCGAAGAAATGCCTCTCTTAGCGTTCCAAGTTTCGTTGAGTAGGTCGCCTATTGAGTCTAGATCCCCGGTCTGGAACATCATTGCTGCCTTGTCTGCATGTTCCCTGATCCTCCTCATTCGGATTCCCTTGTCTTTTTCGTCTTCCGATTCCTCAGAAAGGACTTCGCTGGCACTTCTAGTCATCCCAGTGAAAACTAGTGTGAAATTCCTAGAGATTCGTGATACCAATTCATTCCCCATTTCTATTGGTTCTACGGAGACTCCAGCATCTCCAAATCTGATCGAGTTTATTCCTCCGAAGGAGGCAGCATACTGGTCCTGCCGACCAATTGGGGCTCCCATAATTTCTATCTCAATCTTGCATGCCTCTTCGGCTAGTTGTTCCTTGGACGGATTCCTGCCTTGGAACGAATGCATCGCATTCAGAAGACCTACCGTTACAGATGACGATGAGCCAAGTCCCGTCCCTCGTCCGGGGATATCGGCTATTGTGGTAATCTCGACTCCAGATTCTATTCCAGTTAGTTGTAAGGCTTCCCTTACTAGGGCATGCTGAATCTGGGAAACTGAATCTACATCCTCCATGGACGAATACGAGACCCTAATCCTGTCATCGAATCTCTGATTCAATGTGACATACACATATTTGTTAATTGCAGTAGAGACTACTCGCCCTCCCGATGGCTCCACCATAGAGAACCCGTCAATATCAGTCCCACCTCCGCAGAAGGACACTCGGAGCGGGGTTCGGCTGATTATCATCGCAAGTTGGGGGCTGGAGTATCACTCATCAAGACGTCGGTTTGGTGAAATATGGGAATTCTTCCAATGACAAGGCATATGAGAGAGGCGCATCCGCGAGTGTCAGAGAGCCATGGGCAACCTAGTCACTATGGATGACTTGACCAATGACGATATTGTTGCTGTTCTCGACGATGCAGAGAGGCTAGTTCCAGTTGCTAGAGGAGACATTCTGCTTCCTCTTCTGCAGGGAAAGGTCCTGGCGAACATGTTCTTCGAGAACTCTACTAGGACGAGGATGTCATTCGAGACTGCCATGAAGAGGCTTGGTGGATCAGTACTAAACTTCAGCTCTATAGGGACCTCGGTCTCGAAGGGAGAGACTCTGTACGATACAATGCAAATGATCGATGGTTATGCAGACATTGCGGCCATCAGGCACCCCAGGCAGGGAGCAGCGCAATACAGTGCGGATGCAGTAGGCATCCCAATCCTAAATGCTGGAGACGGTGCCGGCAATCATCCCACGCAGACGATGCTGGACCTATTCACGATTCGACAAGCCCATGGAACCCTAGAAGGTTTGAACGTAGTTCTAGTGGGTGATCTGAGGTATGGGAGGACTGTCCACAGCCTTTCTCACGCACTTGTGAGATTCGGTGCTAGCCTAACACTTGTATCTCCATCATCATTGAAGATGCCAGCAGAGATTGTCTCCGACTTGGAGGCACATGGAGCAGATGTCACCGAAACAGAGTCACTGGACGATCAGATTTCCGAGGCTGACGTCATTTACATGACTAGGATCCAGAAGGAAAGGTTCCCGGATGAAGAAGAGTATGCGAAGGTCGCTGGAATTTACAGAGTCGAGTCATCCAATCTTGCTGGCGCAAAGAAGGGTATGGTCATCATGCATCCACTACCAAGAGTGGATGAGATAGCCCCAAGCGTAGACTCGACGGAGTTTGCCAAGTACTTCGAGCAGGCTTTCAATGGCGTACCAACTAGGATGGCACTTCTGTGCCGAAGTCTTGGTGTAGAAGTTCCGAAGAAGGTGAAATGATGTCTGAGATGAGAAGGGTTACCGCGATTCGAAATGGAACGGTGGTCGATCATATCCCATCTGGATACGCGATGCAGGTAATCAGAATACTCAGAATAAATACTGACAGGGCCACTCCAGTTTCCCTGGTTATGAACGTACCAAGCGACAAGCTTGGCAGGAAGGATGTTCTCAAAATCGAGGACAGGGAGTTGGATCAAGAGGATCTGGACAGACTAGCACTAATCGCACCGGCTGCCAGCATTGCGATAATCAGGAACCATGCAGTCGCAGAGAAGATGAGGGTGGAACTAGGGGATTACCTGGTGAACATAGCGAAATGCTCCTTCCCGAACTGCATCACGAAGGACGATCGAGAACCTCTGCCACAAAGGATGAAGGTCGTATCAAGAGAACCATTGGAAGTCAGGTGTTACTACTGCGGAAGGGGTCAGGAAATTGATGACCTAATTGAGAACATCATCTGATTTGGTTTCGGTTGCTAGGCCTTTCCAGACATTACTGATTCGCTAAGAGGCGTTGGCCAGCCATTCCCTCATTGTGCATGACTGGCAGATCTCCCTACTGGTTATCTCACCACATTCGATGCAGTTATTGACGTCGTGCTTTAGGTCTGGGTTTGCTAGTGAGTGGAGATCCCTAATCTGATCCAGGGAGTGAAGTAGGCCATGTCTAGCTCCAGGAGTCAATTCCTCCAAACTAGCAACAACAGACCTGCTCTGCTGACGCATGGCACCTGGGGCATGAGGGCAGTCCCCATGGTGGATTGGCAGTCCCGCATGAAGGGCATGGGCATGTATCTCCTGCTCAGGGACCCACCTAAGGGGGACAATCCGGGGTATTAGCCCCTCAATCTTTGAGTTTGTATGAGGGGCTAGTCTGACGGATCTGTCTATCTCGCCCTTTTGGAGGTTCATCAGAATGGACTGTGCCATATCATCTAGGTTGTGCCCTAGAGCCATTACGTCAGCCCCTATCTTTTCTGCTAGGGCATTCAGTCCCTGACGGCGGAAAACACCACAGTACGAGCATGGCATGAGTCCCTTCGCCTCATCGTGATTCTTCCCCATAGACGGCATCAACTGGACTACTTCGTCCATTCTGCCGTAGCCCATCTCCTCGTAGCTCAATGTCTCGAACCTAATTCCTAGGGACTCAGATAATTCCCTCGCGAACTCCATCGATGGAGCCCTGTATCCCTCTATTCCCTCATCAACGCATCCTGCGACTAGTTCGACATCTCTCCTTCTCCCAATGATTTCATTGATCATCGAGAGTAGGACTGCTGAGTCCTTTCCACCAGAAACGGCTACTAGGACAATGAAGGGCGAGCCGTCTTCCTTGGTTGCATTTTTCGGTAAATCGAGTTGAAGTCGAAGTTCACGCGATGTTCTCTTGCGAATGGATGAGTAGAGATGTCTGCCACAGAGATGTTGTCCGCTATATGCTTGGAAAACAATAGCATCTGAACGGCATCTACTGCATGACTCCACCTCTATTTCACCGCTCATGATGAGTCGTGTCAATGCATAGGCTTGAACCCATCCTCCGGTGAGTTGATTCGTACTCTAGTGACCGGGATGTCATGGAAGACTACGAAGCGTTGCCAGGAAGGAGCGAGGTGGGGGAGAAGATTTTCTCACCTTTTGTAGATAGGCTGGCACTTATCTCACTCTCCGCAATTGGAATAGTCCTGGCCCCAGAATTAACATCTTCAGTTGAGCCAGTATTGGGTGGGAATTCGTTCACTGCAGTCGTATGTGGGCTGATTTTTGTAATCCCACTAATCGCTAGTTCGATAGGTAAAATGTATGTTCGAATCAGATCCTAGTCCGATCTTAGTTTGGCAATTCCGGATTCTACGTAACCAGAGACAGTCTGCCATGGGACGATGAAGCGCAGACCAGCGACCGCGATTATGAACAGTCCGGCCGAGATTACCTTGCCGTAAGTCATTTGCAACTCCAAAGACTCCTTCACCTGTCCGGTCCATTGGGTCCCCTCGAGAATACCAACAATGGTAATCATCAGATCATCGAAAGCCAGTGCCATTGCAGTGGTAATGGCGACTAGTGATACTACGACAACTAGTTGGATGAGATGGGAGTTCACGACATTGTTGAATTGTCGGATGTACTCTGGATCGCGCTTGGTCTCCTCCGGTAGAGAAGCCGCGTACTCCATGTGGCCGATAGCAGCGCTTCCAGATTCCATGAACAGAAGCATCAGAATTGCAATTCCTAACAGTGAACTGGCTAGTGGTGATACTAGGCCTCCGAATAGTGTTCCTTCCCCTATCTGCGTCGGAAGTGCCCTTAGCCCGACATCAACTTCAGAAACGATCGGCTCGAAAGTAAGTACCGCGTGGAATGCAATTACGATAATGTAGTAACCCACGACCCATGTTATGGACCTCTTGGACAGCCCCCATATCCCAATCAGTCCGACTAGGATGGGGGCGAAAACTATCCCCAAGAAGACCAGTTCCATTACCAAACCAAGTGGGTGGAACAGATGTTCAATGTGATTCATCGAGTCATTGCTATTCCAGGGGAAGTGCAATCCATTCTTGAAGGTGGAGAAAATCCATGCTAGTAAGAATGGGACAATCACCCATGCTCCCAGCAATGCTCCTGAAACTTGCTTTATCCTATTCTGTAATTCCTGGGAAGATGACCAATAGCGCTCGATTGCGAATGTTGCAAAGACGCACAGTACAAGAGGTCCGAGCATGGACATTGTCCCAGTCTGCCCGACACCTAGTAGGAAGTCTGGAATCATCAGCCCGTTCGCATTATCTAGCCACATTAGTCCTCTAGTGTGTTCATATGAGGGGCACCATGTATCCGCATTATTGTCGATGATGAACTGGTCACTGCATGGCCCGTAAAGCTCGCTCATCCTCTTCAATAGGAGTAGCAAGGAGGCTGTTGCGGCAATTTGTAGGACTAGGATCTGCCATTTTCTCCTCAATGATGGGATATGCAATGTCTCGGTAACCTCAGCCTTCTTATCTCCAATTTCCACTTAATCACCCCCTTGACTGCAGCAATGCCTGTGACAATTCAACATCTGGCATCCAGTCGACTACCTTTGCCCCATACCCTGAAACTGCGGTAAGCCTATTCTGCCTCTCTAGCTTCAGCACCTCGTAGGCCATCCTGGGAATCCTACTGACTAACCTCTCGAGATCAACGCTACTAGGTGAGAGGATAATGACCTCATGCCCATTTCCTGCTAGGTTCCTAATTGCTGGTAATGTAGTTCCATCTCCCTCAAGACTGCTGATAATGAAAACCGGAGATCCTCGGCTAATCCTTGGCGATAAGGAATTTGTAACTGCCTGAAGAGGCATTGATCCAGAGGGGGTTACTGAAGCAAGACGACTCAGGACCTTGTATTGTTGCTTATCACCGGTGTCTGGAGGAAGGAAATCCATTCTACTCCCATATGTCACCATCGCTACCGAGTCCTTTCGTTTCAAGAAGTGACTAGCCAGAGATGCAGCGGCTGAAGCGCCCATCTCAAGTGGATTCTTCAGTACAGTTCCGATTCTGCTTACTTCCCTGGTGTCCAGAATAACGAAAACGTCTGTGACGGCATCCCTAGTCTTCTGATTGACCATCATCTCTCCAGTTCTGGCAAATGCCTTCCAATTGATAGAACGAATTGGATCGGTTGAGAGGTACTCCCTAAGCGAGTAGAATTCCATTCCTGGACCGGGTGTTCGAAGTGTTGTTGCACCTGTATACATCTTTGGTACGTCGGCCCTTAGCATCGCGTCCTCAACATCCCTTACCTGTGGGAATACCGTGATGTCACACATATCTTCAATCACTGACTCGTTGACAAAAAGCCCGAATGAGTTTCGATATCTGACGGAGATCGGTCCGACAGAATAGTGCCCTCTAAGTGGACAGCGTAGCATGTAGTCTAGTTTTGTTGACTGCCCAGGCCCCAAATTGAGTCGGATCTGATTAATCCCCCTCCTTATCTTCATCTCGTGTGGGACGTTATCGAATACCTCGAGTAACTGAGTCCTTCTGTATGACTTGTTTGTGATTGTTAGAGAGACCTCTATCAAATCGCCCTTGTAGACATTTGAATGGGGTACGAATCTGGAGATCTCGAGATTGGATTGGCCCACAATCCAACCGTTTATCGAGATAAAGGCGATGAAGGTCAGGCCGATTATCATCATCTGGAAATTGGATATCATCATTCCCACTAGTATCAGGCTTATTCCGCCTGCGAGCATTATTGCAGCCTTCCTAGTCCACAACTTTAGTCGACCCCCCAGACTCTCCCCATTGCTTTATCCTTCTAACAATCCCAACCAGTTCATCTGGTCTGTAATTCCGCTCTTCGAATAGGAAACGGACCAGAACAGGGTCACGAATCATACCTTGTAGCTCGGAGGCTGGCATTGCATCGAACTCCTCCCTTGTCAGGGCGTTTAGGTTCCTTACCCGTGTGAGTAGGACCTGTCTTATTTTCTCTGGTCTTTGGTAATACTTGTATCTCTCAGCGTCCCCGAAACCGTAGTAAACAACTCTGAAGACATGTCGCCAATCCTCCGGGTCCTCCTTCCTGATTAGGACTGCCTCAAGAAGGATAAATAGGAACAAGAATAGGATTAGCATGGCCATCCAATCATTTGTGAAGTAGATTAGTAGGTAGTACACTAGATTGTAAGTATCTCCGAAGATTGTTGGTTGCTGGTGCCGACTTTCATCGAAAATTACCAAAGAGTGCTCGCCGGGAGAAGTTCCGTTATCGTTTAGAATTAGAGCCTCGGCGACCAGATCAAGGACCCATTTTCTATTATCGTTCTCCGGGACGGCAAGATAACTGGAGTCTGATTCAGGATCGTAAATCGAGTTGATCAATACAGAACCGTCGGAGATGAAGTGAACTCGTCCCGTTTCCGCTCCTCTGCATAATATTGTCTCGCAATACCTCACGTAAACCGGAAAGGGGCCCTGCTCATCTCCAGCTAGGCCGAATGCAGCGAATGACCCAACTGAGTAGTTGCCGTCATCATTGTTGTCGATCCAAGAGTCCTGAGTAGTCTTTGCGATGACGTACCGACGCTCGGCCGGATTGTAGGAAGTCGCCTTCTCGAATGCCGATGGAGTGTTGGTTAGTAGGCTATAGTCCTGTGACCAATCCCACTTGGGTTGATTTGTCGATGGGTCTGTTCCTTGGAATCTATGGGAGCAAAGACCAGCTGCTTGAGCAGTAACAAACGGAGCTCCGATGTCTGGATTACTTGGATCCTCATCAAGTACGTCCACAACCCCGTCTTTATCTACATCCCTGAGGCACGGGTTTACGCTAGTCTGTACGCCCTGTGAAGATGTGAAGTTGAATGCAGAGGTGGTGTTTACCCAGACGAAGTCCGATCCAAGGTCGTTATCGTAACTGTAGTCTGCATAAAGACGGTGGTTTGTGAATTCTAGGCCGAACTCTGCGGCAAGATTGCTCGAATAACCAAAGTCATCCATGAGAATTAGGGTCCCACCCCTGGAAACGAAATTGCTAATCGCGACGATCTCGGATGAAGTGTACCCATCCCCCTCGGAAAACTGGATCAAATCATCTTCGCCAGTGAATCTAGGAAGAGAAATGGTGTCCCTCTCCACTCCCGATATGACGAAAATTGTCTGTTCTGGATGGTCGATATCGCTGAGTAAAAGAGGGCTAGACACTAGAGCTGTTGTCTCAACCCCTTTCCTATTCAGTTCCTGTCTAAATTCTCCCAAATCGTTCCATTCGTCCCCATATGCCGATTGCTGAGTCTGTCCTGGTACTACATATGTGACTGCAATTGTGAGGACTAGAAGGAGGAGGACTGCCCAGAAAGAAGCTTGTAGAGCGATTCGTCTATTCTTCCTGGTGTTCAAAAATTTCGGGAGTTTGCTCCAATCCATCACACTCGGCCCCCATCAACTACGAGTTGTTGAGCCTGAAGTTCGTTTTATGACCGTTATGTGACCCTGAACGGCCGTGCATCGACTTATCTGGAGAGTTCGACGACCGTCCCCACGTTGGCTACTTCCTCGACAGGGACGGCTAGAAGGCCGTCCGTGGTAGGCCATGGGAGTTCATTGGGATCAATTCCCTGTTCTGTAACAACCAATATTGCCACTATATTGCCCGTCTCGATATCCACGGTGAAATCTGCAAGATGCCCGAGTAAGTCTCCAGCCGCATCAACAACTTGTCTTGTCAGGATCTCTTGAGTGAATGTGGTCTTCATCAAATTCCTCAAATTAATTCAATTCCCGATATCGCGCCTGATGTTCTTCTTACTGACTCGAGACCACTAGTTAGGGTCTCCTCCAACTTGGAGTAATATTGCATCATCTCATCCGTCACAGTAGGCCTGACTCTCTCGATGGCAGTCTCGAAGTGCCTCTTAGTCACTGTCTTTTTCTCATCTCTCATAGCGATCAAAGCGGCCTCTCTACAGACGGCCTCTATATCTGCACCAGTATAGTTCTCCATACTTGCTGCCAAGTCATCGATCTTGAATTTCCCAAGTGGCATGTCCTTAGTATGAATCTTCAATATAGCAGACCTGGAATCTCTATCCGGTGGAGGGATGTGAAGCACCCTCTCGAAACGCCCGCTACGCATTAGGGCAGGATCAATCATCTCTGGCCGGTTGGTGGCAGCTACCACGATTACTCCTTCCATCCCTTCTACGCCATCTAGGCTGCTTAGTAACTGGTTGACCACTCTGTTCATGACATCAGAGCCCTCTCCCGAATGGCTCCTTCTCATTCCTGCGATGCTCTCAAACTCGTCTAAGAAGACTATCGAGGGGCTTGATTGCTTTGCCTTCTTGAAGACCTCTCTAACGGCTTTCTCTGACTCCCCGACCCACTTGGAAATTAGTTCAGGTCCTTTGATGGAGATGAAGTTCGCCTTGGCTTCGTTGGCAATAGCCTTGGCGATTAGTGTCTTTCCAGTTCCCGGAGCTCCAAACAGCATTATCCCTCTGGGGGGGCTGATGCCGAAGTGTTCGAACTTCTCCGGCATATTCAATGGCCATTCTACACTCTCCTTCAGTCTCTCCTTGACGTCCTCCAGACCACCAACCTGCTCCCATGTTACTTCTGGGACCTCGACATAGATCTCCCTCAGGGCGCTGGGTTCAATCTCCTTGACCGCTTCTTGGAAGTCGGACATTCTTACCTCCATCTTTTCAATCACTTCCGGAGCGATCTCTTCTTCGTCCAAGTCAATCTCTGGGAGGTACCTCCTCAGTGCCTTCATAGCCGCCTCCCTTACCAAAGCCGAGATATCCGCCCCAACAAAACCGTGGGTGTTGTCAAGAAGCCAATCTAGATTGTAATCGTCACTGATTGGCATATCCCTTGTGTGGATTTCGAGAATCTCCCCTCTGCCAACTTTGTCTGGAACGCCGATTTCCAATTCTCTGTCAAATCTACCAGGCCTCCTAAGTGCCTGGTCTATGGCGTCTCGTCTGTTTGTAGCACCAATAACCACGACGTTGTCCCTGCCACCCATCCCATCTAGCAGGGTCAGGAGTTGGGCTACAACTCTCCTCTCGACTTCTCCGGTTACATCTTCCCTCTTTGGAGCAATGCTGTCCAGTTCGTCAATGAAGATGATCGCCGGCGCGTTTGCTGCGGCCTCGTCGAAAATCTCTCGGAGTTGCTTCTCACTCTCACCATAATACTTCGAGATAATCTCTGGCCCGTTTATTGAGGTGAAGTGGGCCTTGGTCTCGGATGCCACAGCCTTTGCGATTAGT
>MDTE01048469.1_pt1 | contig 10200 bp, 8 predicted proteins | sample 811231 | NCBI WGS metagenome assembly MDTE01 (sample SAMN05326651, study PRJNA326480) | marine metagenome | isolation source: seawater | place: Indian Ocean: Red Sea | collected 2010 | reverse complement strand
GCGAGAGATGCGGGGGCAGCGAGAGTGGTCGGTGTGTTCATTGGTAGTTTCCTGTGGGTTGAGTTCGCCCACTGTATTTGCCAATGCCGTGCCAACCCGGTGAACCTTCGAGTCCATTCTGGACCCGGTTGCAGTATTCATGCGGGTTCCCAGCAAGCAAACCGGACAGCGCGCACCCCGCGCCCATGCATTCCACGCACAGGCCTGTACAAATTATCAACCAGAGGAGGCCGCCTGGCGACGTTGAGCCACCACGCGCTTGAGGACCTCGTCGGCCACGACGCCGATCAGGATGACCGCCCCGATGATGGCGAATTCCAAGGTGTCGGAAATCTTCATCAGGACGATGAGGTTGTAGAGGGTCTGCATGACGGCGGTGCCGATGACCACGCCCAGGATGCCGCCCTCGCCACCACGCAGGCTGCAGCCGCCAAGGACGGCGGCGGCGATGGCGTAGAGTTCGAAGAAGTTGCCGAAACTGGAGGGCGCGACGGAGTTGGAGTCGATGGCGAAGAGGATGCCGCCGAGCGCCGCGAGGCTGGTGCAAATGACGTAGGCGACGATGGTCATCTTGGTGGTATTGATGCCGGAGAGACGTGCGGCCTCCTCGTTGCGTCCGAGAGCGAGCATGTAGCGCCCGTAGATGGTGCGGTTAAGGAAGATGGCGGCGAGCACGGCCACAGCGATGAGGATGAAGAAGGGGTACGGAATGCCGAAGTCCGCAGTGATGGCGAACTTGCCGGAAGCCAGCGGGGCCAGGGAGGCGTCGTATTCGTTGCCCATGCCGACGGTCTGGTCGTCGACGCTCCATCGGGAGATACCCCGGTAGAAAAGCAGGCCCCACAGGGTGACCACGAAGGGTTGGAGTTTGAGCTGGGTGACGAGCAGGCCGTGGAAGAATCCCAGCGCGAGCCCGATGCACACCACCAGGACAAGTGCAGCGGGGACGGGCATCCTCTGCCGGCGTTCCACGGGCATGGCGAACCACTCGTTGGTCACGGAGCCAAGTTCGTCGGCGAGGGTGATCTGGGTGCGGCCGTCGGAGGAGGTGGTCGCGGCCACGCCGAGGTCGGCCAGCCCGGACTCTGGGTGCATGAAGGTGATGCGGTCCCGCGCGGCGAGGTGTCCGTGCGCGCCGGCAAGGACCACGGTGGCGGACTGCCCTTCGGTCTTGGCCTCCTGCACGGCGTGCACGCGGGCCACGGTGCCGCGACTGTCTTGGTTGCCGGCCAGCCCCTGGACTGTGAGCTTGGTGGTCTTGGGGGTGGAGTAATCCACCGTCTCCAGGGCGGTAACTTCGACCAGCGCACTGCGCGCACGGCGGCCACCGTAGTAGCGCAGGGTGTCGCCCGCCTTCAGCCCGCTGGACTGGCCTTCGATGACGATGGTGGAGTCCCCGGGGTTCACGGAGAGGACTTTCTGGCCGTCGAACGGCACGTAGTCCACCTTGAGGAAGATGGTGAGGAAGCAGGCGCTGAGGCAGACCATGGATCCGATGGACAGGTCGATGCCGGCGGTGATGATGACGAAGGAGACGCCGATCCCGAGGATGCCGTACATGGCGGTGCGGCGCAGGAGGTTCTCGATATTGTTCCCGGTGAGGAACGATTCGGGGACTGCGATGGCCAGGACTGCCCACAGGACGATGAGCAGGATGCCGATTCCAAGGACTTTGATGTTCACGGGAGGGGCAGCTGTGTGCGGTTGAGTTGAAATTCAGGCTGCGGCTGAGCCGGTGGCTAGTTGCATGATGGCTTCTTCGGAAAGTTCTTCGCGGGCGAGTTCGCCGGTGATGCGGCCTTCGTGCATGACGATGGCGCGGTCGGCCATGCCGAGGACCTCCTCCATCTCGCTGGAGACGAAGAGGATGGCCACGCCCCGGGCGGCCAGCTCCTCCATGAGGGTGTAGATTTCACGCTTGGCTCCGACATCGATGCCCCGTGTGGGTTCGTCGAGAAAGAGCAGTCCGGGGTTCATGGAAAGCCACTTGCCCAGGACGACCTTCTGCTGGTTGCCGCCGGAGAGGTAGCGGATGACCTGGCCGTCGCCGGGTGTCTTCACGCGCATCCGCCCGATCATTTCCTTGCTGATGCCCAGCTCCTTGGCGAAGTCGAGGAAGCCGCCGGGGCGGCTATCGCGCTCGAGGGCGGGGAGGGAGAGGTTCTCGCGCACGGTCATGTCGATGACCAGACCCTGGGACTTGCGGTCCTCCGGCGCCAGGGCGAGTCCGGAGCGGATGGCGTCGCGCGGGGAGTGGATGCGCACGGCTTTGCCGCGGATGCGGATCTCGCCCTCCAGGGCAGGGTCCACGCCGAAGAGGGTTTTGAGCATTTCGGTGCGGCCGGCGCCGACCAGGCCGGCCACGCCGACGATCTCGCCGGCGCGGACCTTGAAGTCCAGCGCGTGCCGAGGATTGGCGGGGGTGCGCAGGCCGCGCACTTCGAGCACGACGTCGCCCGGAGGCTGGACGTTGCGCTGGAAATGGGTGGAGATGTCGCGGCCCACCATGAGGCGCACCATGTTGTCGTGGTTGATTTTCTCGCGGGCGAGGTGGCCGGCGTTCTCGCCGTCGCGGAGGACGCTGACGCGGTCGGCCAGTTCCTTGACCTCGCCGAGGCGGTGGGAGATGTAGATGATGCTGACGCCCTTGGAGCGCAGGTCCTTGATGACTTTGAAGAGGTTTTCCGTCTCGGCCTGGGAGAGGCTGGATGTGGGCTCGTCCATGATGAGGATCCGCGAGTCCACGGAGAGCGCCTTGGCAATCTCGACCATCTGCTGGCGGCCGATGGTGAGGTTGCGCACGAGGGTGTCGGGGTCCACGTCCAGCCCGACGGCCTGGAGGAACTTGCGGGACTCCTCGCGAATGCGGGCCTTGTCGATGAGACCGTTGCGGAGGGGTTCGCGGCCGAGAAAGACGTTGGCGCCGATGTCCAGGTTGTCCGCGAGGTTGAGTTCCTGGTGGATGAGCGAGATGCCGCGGTTCATGGCCGCCGGCACGGAGTAGGTCTCGATGGGACGGCCTTCGACGAGCACGCCGCCCTCATCCGGGGGCTGCACTCCGGCGAGGATTTTCATGAGGGTGCTCTTGCCGGCGCCGTTCTCGCCGATGAGCGCGAGGACTTCGCCGGGGTGGAGTTCGAGATCGACCTGGTGGAGGGCGCGTACGCCGGGGAAGCGCTTCCCCACCTTGCGGACTTCCAAGCGCAGCGGCGCGTCCTTCTGCGGAGGTTCGCCCATGTTCAGCTGAATGGGCTGGGCCTCAACCGGCCTTCTTGGCCTTGAGGTCGGCCCAGTACTCGTCGACGTCTTTCTTGGTAATTTTGCGCGGCGGGATGTCGATGAAGTCTTTGACCTCCTTGTTTTCGAGGATGTCCTTGAGGATCTTAACGGACTGGTAGCCGTACTCATAGGGGTCCTGGACAATGGTGCCGCTGACCGTGCCGTCCTTGATGCCTTGGAGGGTGACAGGGTTCTCGTCGAAGCCGATGAGCTTGATCTTGCCAAGCTTGCCCGCCTGTTTAAGCGCCTGAAAGCAGGCAGGCGGATTGTACTCGAACAGGCCGACCATGGCCTTCATCTGCGGGTAGGCGTTGATGGAGTCCGCCGCCTTCTGCTTGGCGACTTCGGGCTTGCCCTGGTCGGTGAGGGTGTCGAGGATTTCGTACTTGTCGCCCTTGATGGGGTCGCCGAGAGGGTCGTATTCGATCTTGTCGTGGGATTCGGGGACGGGGCGGTCGAGGAGTTCGTCAATAACGCCCTGGCGGCGGTGCTTGGCGTTGTCCTGTTCGAGACCAGCGATGAAAAACATCACGGCACCCCCTTCGGGGAGGGCTTGCTTGATGAGTTCGCCGCACATGCGGCCTGCCTTGTAGTTGTCCATGCCGATGTAGCAGAGGCGTTTGGAGCCGGGGGCGTCGGAGTCGTGGGTGATCAGGGGTATCTTGGCGGCGATGCTGTCGAGCCAGGCGATCTGGTTATCCGCGTCAATCGGGCTGATTGCGATCGCGGAGATGCCGGACGAGACGAGGTCCTCGACAATCTGCTTCTGCTTCACAACGTTTTTCTCGGGCGGCATCTTGAATTCAACCTTGATACCGAGGGCCTTTTCCGCGTCGCGGCAACCGGCCTTGGCAATGTTCCAGAAGTCGGCAGTCATGTTGGTGACGAAGGCCACGCTGACATCGCCGTCGGTGCCTTCCTCGGTACCGGCCCCACCGCAACCGCCAAATATCAGCGCGGCAGCGAGGAACAGGCTAGAAAAAAGGGAAGGGAGAGGAGAGGGTTTTATCTGTGTATTCATGGATTGGAGGGATGTTACAGTGGGAGGGGTTCTTTTAGGAAAACTACCATGGGGTCAACCCTCCAGTGAGGCAGAGGGTCTGGCCGGTGGCGAAGGATGCCTCGTCGCTGGCGAAGTAGCGCACGGCGTTGCCGACGTCGGCGGGTGTGCCCCAGCGGCCGGCGGGGATGGTCTCGAAGTAGGCGTCCTTCTGGGCCTGGGGGTCGTGGTCGTGGCGTTCGGTGGGGATCCAGCCCGGGGCGACGGTGTTGACGGTGATGCCGTGCGGGGCCAGCTCCACGGAGAGACTGCGGCTCCAGCCGATCTGGCCGCCCTTGGCCGCTACGTACGCGCTGAAGTCGGGGAAGGCCGCGTGGTAGGCGGAGGTGGTCACATTGATGATGCGGCCCCAGCCGGCGGCCTTCATGCCGGGGACTACGGCCTGGGCGAGGTGGAAGGGGCCCAGCACGAAGAAGTCGAGCATCTGCTGGTAGAACTCGGCGTCGTACGCCTCGATGGGCTTCTGGGGCTGGTCGGGGGTGGCGTTGGGCACGAGGATGTCCACGGGGCCGAACTTGTCAGCAGCCGCATCCACCATCTGGGCAATCTGGTCGGGGTCGGAGGCGTCCGCACGCACGAGCATGGCAACGCCCCCGGCACTGCGGATTTCCTCGAGCGTGGCGTGCGCGGACTCGGGCTGGTTGAAATAGTTGAGCACCGTCCTGGCGCCCGCCTTGGCCAGTTCGAGCGCGATGCCCTTGCCAAGGCCCCGGCTGCTGCCGGTGACGAGGGCCACCTTTCCGTCGAGCGAGAAGGACATGGTGGCCGGCTACTTGAGGGCCCGGGGCTCTTTCTTGCCGTTGGTGGTCAGCACCTGGAAGTGGTGGACGGCGCGGATATTGTCGCTCTCGAACTTCCAGACGACCTTGCCGTCGGGGTCCACCTCGAACATCTTCGGCCCGGACCGGCCGGCGCGGTAGCTGGTGATGACGGTGTTGCCGTTGGCCAGGCGCTGGACGCCGCAGGCATCCTTGATGAGGTCGCCGACCTTCGCGTTGTCCACCTTCCAGACGACCTTGCCGTCCTCCGGGTTGATCTCGACGACCTTGTTGCCGAGCGTGCAGCCCACGAGCAGGTTGCCGTTGCGCAGTTCGATGGCGGTGAAAGGCCAGTTCCTGGCGGCACGGCCGCCGAGTTCCTCAATGTCGGTGCGGACGGTGCGCAGGACTTCCCCTTCGAGACTGTACTCCTTGACCGCATGGGCCAGCAGGTGCGGCACCCAGTAGTTGCCCTCGGCGTTCTTGCGGGCCATGCGGGTCTGCATGTGGGCGTTGTCGGTCTCGGGCCGGAGGGGGAACTGCACGGCAATCTTGCCGTCGCGACCCACTTCGAGCAGGCGGGGCTTCGGCCCGAGTTCGGTGATGAGAAAATTGCCACCCGGAAGCGGAGCGACGGTGCCGATCTCCCGGTTGCCCTTGCCCAGCCGGTAGCGGAACTTGACCTTGTTCTGTCGCGTCAGCTCAAGGACTTCGTTCTTCCAGGCGATGATGAAGTTGCCGTTGTCCAGAGCGAAGCCGTCGCGGGAACCGCCCCGGCAACGCCAGGCGACCTTCCCGGCTTCGTCGACCAGCACGGTGTCCGGCCCGGTGACTAGGAAGGAGTGGCGGATCTTGCCCTCCCCCGTCTGCTGGCCGACGGGCTTGTCCTGGGCGGTGCACACGCCCTGGGCGAAGACCAGGACGAAGACGGCTGTCAATGGCTTGAGGAGGCTCTTCATGAATCTGCAGGGCCTGAGGTTGATTCCAAGCAGGGGTGGAGAGGAAAGTGGATAACCCGGCCAAGTCAATACAGGATTCGAAGGCCCGGTTTGAACCTTGCCTTCGCCCCGGAGATGCACAGGATCCCTCCACGGACCATGCGATACACCCATTGGAGCCTGTGCCTTCTCATTTCAACTGCGGGAACGTGCCTCCACGCCAAGGAGGAAACCAAGCAGGAGAAAGCGTCCGAGAAGTCGCCGCCCGTACGCAGGGTGGAAGGCGAACAACTGATCAAGTGGCAGGGCATCTACTACTTCGGAGTTGAAACGACTCCGTTCACCGGCCGCGCGGTCTCCAAGCATCCCAACGGTAAGATCAGCTACGACGCTGAGCTCAAGGACGGCAAAACCCACGGCCGCGTCTCCATCTTCCACGACAACGGGAGGAAGCAGTTCGAAGCCTTCTACCAGCACGGCGTCCAGAACGGCCTGGAAACCAACTGGTACTCCAACGGGAACCGCCAACTCCAGATCAACTTTAAGGACGGCCGTCGCCACGGGAAGATGACCTCCTGGACCCGCAACGGCGTCAAGGACATGGAAATCTACTTCGTGGACGGCCAGAAGGACGGCCCCATCAACCTCTTCGATGAAACCGGGCAGATCCTCTCCACACAGATCTACAAGAACGGACGCCTGGCCAAGCCGGCGGCGCCGGAACAACCCAGCGCCGAGGAACTCGGCAACCTGCTCGTCGAAGGCAAGTTCGAGACCGGCGAGAACGCACATCCGGAATTTCCCCAAGTCGACACCCAGGCGCACACCGCCACCCTGACCCACCTCAACAAGACCAGCGCCAGCGGATGGCTCTGGTTCGAGGAGGAGTTTAAGCCGCCGTTCGAACTGAGCTTCGAATACCTCGCCAAGCCCCGCTCCAGCCGGAGCCTTTCGAGCAAGCACTCCGGCATGGCCGTGCTGTTCAACAAGATCCGTTGCCCCGAAACAGTCCCGCAGACTGAGAAGGACCCCGGCTTCATGGACGATGTATCGGGCTTCTCCCTGCTCTTCCCCACTAGTGGGTCCAAGAAGGGGTTCCGCCTGCTGAACGCCAAGGGCGAAGTGCTCAAGGCCTCCAGGAAGGAAACGACCAAGTCCGGCGGCAAATGGAACAAGGTGGCCCTGCGCGTGCAGAAGGAAGGCATCCACGCCTACTTCAACGACGAGGCGGTCTTCTCCCTGCCCAGTCCCGACTTCTCCGGCACGGGGAGCGACCTGGCCATCGTGGCCACCAACGGAAAACTCCCTTGCACCCACACCATCCGCAACGTGACCATCAAGGTCTGGGGCAAGGATGCCCGGCACCCCGACCCTCCTGAGGAACCCGCCCCGCTCCCGCCACCAGAAATCAATGCGGACATCCCCACCATCGGCTTCGCCCACATCGTCCGAAGGAAGGGCATCAGCTACGAAGCCGGCAAAAACGAACCCTTCACCGGAAAGGCCATCGACTTCTACGGCAACGGCCAGAAGAAGCTGGAGTACAACTACAGGAACGGCCGTCAGCACGGCCACTCCCTGTTCTGGTATCCCAACGGGCAGAAGGCCGTCCACATCACCTTCAAGAAAGGAATCCCCGTCGTCGAGATGAAGTGGTCCGACGGGGGCGAACCGCTCCAGTAACCACAGCCAATCCTTGAAGATACAGTTTCACAACGTATTGCCCAAAGGCATCCCCCCCCCCAAGGAACCCGGCACGGTCTGGAACTGCGAGACCGGCATCGACACAGCCGGCCACCACCTGGTCCGGGGCGCGTCCGGCCGGGGAAAGAGCACATTCCTGCACCTGCTCCACGGCATACGCCGGGACTACGAAGGCACAATCGAATTCGAAGGCGCGGACATCCAGGAGTTCTCCAACGACCGATGGGCCCAGTTGCGGCAAAGACAGGTTGCCATGCTCTTCCAAGACCTGCGCCTGATCGCCGAATTGACTGCCCGTGAAAACCTACTGCTCAAGACCCGGCTGAGCGCCAACTCCCTGCCGGAACAAATCCCCCCGCTGGCCGAACGCCTCGGTATCGCAGAACATCTGGACAAACCCTGCGCCCTGCTCTCCTACGGACAGCAACAGCGCCTGGCCCTCCTCCGCGCCCTCCTCCAACCCTTCGAACTGCTACTGCTCGACGAACCCTTTAGCCACCTTGACCCTGCCAACACCCAAACCTGCATGGAACTCATCCGAGAAGTCTGTGCAGAAAACGGCGCAGGCATCCTGCTGGCGACCCTCGACGCGGACTATGGCCTGGAGCACGAGTCCGAAATCCAAGTCTAACCCACCCGCACAACCGGACTCCCCCAGTCGTCATTGTCGACGACCAAGTCCGCCAAATCCTCCGGCCTGCACTGTTGACGGTACAAGTCCTGCCCGGGCTGGAAACGCTGTGTGTACTTGGACTCCAGCGTCTGCACGTCGCCGAAGTGCTCCAAGTCCCGCTTCCGGGCGCGTTCCAGGGCCACCGCAGGGGAAGTCTCGATCAGGATTTTGTAGTCGAACGCATCCACCAGCTCCTCCCGGAACAACATCACCCCTTCAAAGACGAGGATGGCGTCCCTTTCAGCCGAGACCCACGGCACATCGCGCACCTTCCCAGCATGATGGTCGTACACCTCCGCGCAGTAGCGCAAGTCCCCTTCCGACCCCAACGGGTCGAGAACACAGGCCCGGACCGCCCCATAGTTGAACGAATCCTCGACATACCCCTCCACGGACATCGCCCCCCGGCGGTGCCGCACCTCCGGCGGATTGTGGAAGCCGTCCAACCCGGCACGCACGACCCCACGCCCCAACCCCCGCAGCACCCCGGCCAACCCGTCCGCAAAATACGTCTTGCCCGAAGCACTGCCGCCATCGATGCCGACACGTACCGGGTGCGCCAGACGCATGCCGGCAATCCTCCCGGCAACCAGCCGCAGAACTTCCTCTCGGGGACTCATCCCCCACATCAAGCGCATGCACCACCATCCATCAACAAAGAACTGTGCAGCCAACCCGGCGTGCTCCGCGCCGCCCGCCTTTTCAGGAAGCCGTTTACGGGGTCTCGCCACGAAATCCTGAGAGAAATGCGGGCAAGTTGTTGCAGTGCCCCGCGCTCTTGCACAACCTGCCCCTTCATGATCTTCAAACTTCTCTGGCGCCACCAACCGCTCTGGCAACTCCTTGGTGCAAGCCTCGGCGCGCTCGCCGGTACCGCTATCCTCATGGTCTCCCTGCAGGTGCGCCAGAGTGTGCAGGCCCTCCTTGATAACGAGGACGACCTCTTCCCTTCGCGCTTCCTCACCCTCAGCAAGAAAGTCTCCCTGCTGAGCAACCTGCCGGGCATGCGCTCCTCCTTTTCCGAGAGTGAGATTGAGAAACTCCGGAAACAGCCCGGCGTCGTCGATGCGGCAGCCTTCCGCACAGCGGAATTCAAGTCGGTCGCCGTCATGGAGATCGCCGGCTTCCCCGCCTACCACACGGAGCTGTTCCTGGAGTCCGTGCCGACGGACTTTCTCGAATCCCTCCCCTCGGAATGGAAATGGCAACCCGGCGCCACGCACGTGCCAATCCTCCTGCCCAACAGCTTCCTCCACCTCTACAACTTCGGCTTCGCCCCCGCCAACGGCTATCCCCAAGTCTCCAAGGGTATGATAAGCAAGGTCGGCTTCACCCTGCACCTGCAGAACAAGGCCGGCAAGACACTCACCCTCCCCGCCCGGATCGCCGCATTCAGCGACCGCATCACCACCATCCTCGTCCCCGGCAACTTCATGGACTGGGCCTCTGACCAACTCGACGAACCCGGCAAAGCCCTACCTACCTACCGCGTCCTCCTCAAGACCCAGGCGCCCATCCCCGAAGACTTCCGCTCCTTTATTAAGAAGAAGAGGTACGAGACGAACCAGGAACTGCTCAAGGACAGCAAGGCCGCCCATCTTGCAAAAGTCGCCCTCGGCGGCGCCGGGACGGTGGGCCTGCTCCTGCTCCTGCTGGCCTTCCTCTCCTTCTGGCTGAGCTTCCAAGTGCTGGTCCAGCGTTCGTCCCGCAACCTGCGGACCCTCCTGCACATCGGCTATAAACCCCGGCACCTCTCCCGGCACTACCTGCTCGCATTCCTCGGCATCG
>MDTE01042695.1_pt1 | contig 10200 bp, 5 predicted proteins | sample 811231 | NCBI WGS metagenome assembly MDTE01 (sample SAMN05326651, study PRJNA326480) | marine metagenome | isolation source: seawater | place: Indian Ocean: Red Sea | collected 2010 | reverse complement strand
GACGACGGGTTCGACGCCGAGTTGCTCGACGAGGGGTATTTGCCCGGTGCGACCGAGTTCGAATCGTTGTACCGCGAACTGGTGCCCCGCCTGAGATTCCTCGAGTCCATCGCACGACTTTGGCAACAACTGGTTGCCGGTGCCCCACTGATGCCGGATCTCGACCCCGACAAGGCCCGGAGTTGGACCGAACACGCCCGCACGGTGCAAGAGGAATTGCTGGGACTGCTGGACGCGATCTGGCAACATCCGATCCCCACGCCGTCAGCCCAGTCCGACTCGGGCATCGAATTCGATATCCAGCTTCAAACCAAGTACGAACTGCTTCAACTGGTGATGGCCGTCCACGTGCAGGCAAGACGGGCCGAGTTGATGTTGCGGGGACTCTTGCCGACCGAGACCACTGACACCGACCGCCGGGAACACCGATTGTGGCGTCTTTTGACCGGTGCGGTGATCCACGGTGACACGGCAACAATCCGGCAGGCCCTTCCGGTGGTGCTGCGGCGACTGGCCCGCCAACCACTGCTGTATGTCCCCCTGGATGCCGACGGCGATCCCCACTCGATGCTCGCCGCGCGGACCCGACATGCCGACCTGCAGTTCCTGGTCGAACACCTGCCAAAACTCGGCCTGCTGCGGGAAACCTCACAGGTCCTGAGAACCGCCTACCGCATGGAGCGGACATCTCGCCCCGATGGCGCAGCGGTGACCGAGTTCGACCGCCTGTTCCGCCTGGCACTTCGCCACACTCTCGAGGCCGTCTGTCACTCGGTCCACGACTGGCCCCAGACGCACGCACGACGTCCCCGCCGCGACATTCCGGGAACCCCACCGCGTCAGAAGCGTCCACGGCCCCGCCACTCTCGCCGTGATCGCCGCCCCGACCGCCGTCGCTCGCAATCGGGTCTCAACCGGGACCAGGGCCTGCTGCAAATCTTCGGGCAACTTGTCGATCGATTCCAGGTCTCGTGGTTGCGACACAGCAGCCGGACGAGACTGGCTGCCGCCGAGGCAATCGAACCCGAAGACATCTGGGAGGACGTGCGGGAATTCATTGCCAACTACGGCAGCGAACTGTTCGCCGCCCCCAAGTTGACCCTGGGACATATCCGCACGATCCTCCACCAGGGGACCGACTGGCTGCTGGAGCATCTCGAATCCGAAGTGGCCGAAGATCCGCTGGCCGAGAGCCTGCTGGTCAACGACCTGCAAGCCGGAAACCTTGATCGCGAGCAGGCCTCGCACATCCTCCAGATGATTTACCAGACGATCATTGACCGCTACTACCGTTTCATCGAATACAACACCACAACCACGCAGTCCGACTACGGTGACAAGATCCATTGCCTGCTCGACTTCCTGCGACTCGAAGCTGCCTATGACCGTGACGCTTGGAACTTCGCACCGTCGGAGATTGCTCACGAGGTCCTCGCACAAGGGCCGCGACCGTGGCTGGCCACCGCATGGGAGGAGATCTGTGGCCGAGGTGTTCGACAACACGCCGAGGGCCATCTCCAGCGACTCGCCGAACTCGAATCGCTTTGGGGAATGAGACTGCCCGGACTGACCGACAGGCTGGCCGAACGTTTCCTGAGACCGCTGGCAGTCAACCGAATGCGGGCGTTGGTCGAGGCGGCTCGCGCCGACGCGAGGGCCCGGCGATTTCCGTCGATGGCCTTCGCCCAGTTGCAGGTCGAAGTCGACCGGTACCTTGATGAAACACACGGTTCGGGAATCGATGTTCCACCGTGGCTGCAGAAACTCGAGCAGGAAATCGACCGTCGGCCAAGCCCGTCAAGACCCCGGGCGGCTGCCGGGCTGACTCCCCGGGCGATCGCGCACCAGCTCGCGACCTGGCAGCGATCGATCATGCGGAGACGACGGAAGCGGAAGTGAGTCCCGAGTCGGCCTCGCTATTCGTCCTCGTCGTCGTCCCGCCGTTTCGAAGCGGCAACGATCTTGCCCTGCTCCTGGGGTGGCACCGGCTCGTAGTGGCTGATTTCGTAGGTGTAGGATCCCTGGCCGCCGGTCATGCTCGAAAGTGACCGCGAATAGGTGGTCACTTCGGCCAACGGCACCTTGGCCTTGACGACCTGGAAACCTCCACCGGCGTTGTCCATTCCTTCCATCCGTCCGCGACGGGTGTTCAGGTCACTGGTGATGTCACCCAGGTGCGCATCGGGCACGGTGATTTCCAGTTGCACGATCGGCTCGAGCAGAACCGGGTTGGCCTGCTGGAACACCTCGCGGAAGCATCGGTTGGCGGCCGTCTTGAACGCCGTCTCGTTGCTGTCAACCGGGTGATCCTTCCCGAAGAACAGCTCGCAGGTGCAGTCCTGCACCTGGTAACCGGCAATCACCCCTTGCTCCATCCGTTCGCGGATCCCCTTCTCGACGGCCGGGATGAAGTTGTTCGGAACCGACCCGCCCGTCACGCGATCGATAAAGCAGAAGTTGTGTTCATCGTCGTAGCTGAATGCCCTGAGGTTCTCGAAGTTCGCCTTGACGAAGAATTCGTCCGGCTCGCCGAACTCCTGCGTCAGGCTGGCGACCTTGAAATGGACTTCGGCAAACTGGCCGGCACCACCGGTCTGCTTCTTGTGACGGTAACTGCCTTCGCTCGAACCGCTGACCGTTTCACGATAGGGGATCTTCGGAGCACGGGTCACGACCTCGACCTTGTCCCGACTGGCCATCCGGTTCTCGATCACCTGCAGATGCAACTCGCTCATCCCCCTCATGACCATCTCCTTGGTCTGGGCTTCGCGGTCCACCCGGAACGTCGGATCCTCGTCTTCGATTTTCTGCAGTGCGCCGGAGATCTTCGTCTGGTCGGCCTGACTCTTGGGCTCGACAGCCAAGCCCACCATCGGCTGAGGAAACACGATCAACGGCAGCTTGGTCCCGTTGTCATCAGCCAGAGTGTCGGAGACCTTCAGGTCTTCCATCTTGACCAGGGCCACGATCTGGCCGGCCACCGCCTGGTCGACGTTCTCCTGTTCGGCCCCGTTGACCGAGAGCAACTGACCGATCTTGACCGGCTTGCCCAGGCGGGGAACGTTGACCGACGAATCCTTTTTCAGGGTTCCGGAGAAGACCCGGATGAAGCTCATCTTCGAGACGAACGGATCGATCCGGGTCTTAAAGACCTGCCCCACCAACGTATCCCCTCCGGCATCAACCACGACCTCCTCGTCACCGGAGTTCATCGAACGGGAAACGTCGCCGGGAGCCAGAGTGCAACTGGCCAGAGCGTCCAGGAGTTCATCGACGCCGACTTCTGTCTTCGAACTCGCACAGAAAATCGGGATCAGCGTGCCCGAAGCGATCGCGGTGCTGACACCGGCTGACAATTCGGCCCCCGAGAGTTCTTCACCCTCAAGATACCGCTCCATCAATTCCTCGTCGGCTTCGACAATCGCGTCCATCAACGACTGGTTGACCTCGGCCGGATCCATCCCGACATCGCCGGGAACTTCGTCGGGCAGGTCCAATGTGCTGACCACTCCGGAAAACTCGCTGCCGATGCCGACCGGCAGAGTCAGCGGCACACAACTGTGCCCGAATGTCTCCTGGATCTCTCCAACCAGTTCTTCAAACTGCACGTTGTCCACGTCGCACTTGTTGATCAGGATCATCCGACCCAACCCGGCATCACCTGCGGCGTTGAACGCCCGACGCGCGTTGACCTCGATCCCTGCTCCAGCACTGATCACCACCACGGCGGTCTCAACCGCCGACAGGGCACCAACCATCTGGCCGATGAAATCGGGAAACCCGGGTGTGTCGATCACCTGCAACCGTTTGCCGCCGTGGTCGAACTGGATGACCGTTGAGGTGATGCTCGACTTGCGCCCCTTTTCCTCGTCATCGGTGTCAAGCAGGCTGCTGCCATCGTCGACCGAACCGGCCCGGGACGCGACGCCGGCCTTGAAGAGGAACAAATCGGCAAGAGTTGTCTTGCCAGTCGCCCCATGCCCCACCAGTGCCACATTGCGAATATTCTGTGTCGTTACATCGGGCATCGCTGTCGCTTCTTGCTACTGGAGGAAATTGCCGGAGAAGCGGTGCAGCTACCGAAAACCGACTGCACCACGCTGAACCTGCCGATGATAAGTGATCCACATCCGCTTCGCTACCGGCAGGGTACAACCCGGCCACCAACCCTAAAAGGGCACTGGCAGCAGCAGCACGTGGTGCTCGAACAACACCCGCTTGCCGTGCTCACTGAACAACGGTGTGAAGAACAGCAGAAACACGTAAAAGCTCAACAACGGCAGCATCATCAGCCGACACAACCACCGCCACGCCCAGAACGACCGGCGAGGTCGTTTCGTGGCCCGGTGGTAAGCCCAACCGGTCATCAACCGTGCCGGGTAGATCGTCACGATGAAGACCAGGGTCGTCATCCACATCGCATCAGCGGGCAGCAGGTAGATCTTGAACAGGTACAGGGGCAAAGACAGAGCGGAGGTGATCGTGATCACGATGAACCAGCACAACGGCGAACGGCAGAACAACTCGCGAATCGCCCCCAGTTCGAACATCGCCCGCATCCGGTTTTCGGTCGCCAAACGCGCCTGCAGAAACGGCACCCACGCCAAGGCCAACACCAGCATCATGCCCCCCACCAGGGTCACCACCAGTTGACCGATCTGGTCAACCTGGCTGTAGATCCCGAACATCGCAGTGGGAATCACGAGCCAGGTCAGTCCTCCCACCAGGCCCCGCAGTCCCAGCCAGAAGTGGTGGCCCATCCTCATCTCGAACACGAAATCGCGAACGTGTTTCTCGGCCCGCTCGAAATATCCGCCTCGCCGCAATTGGCCGATCAGCCACAGCAGGTTCTTCAACGGCCGCACAAAACACCCGAAACTGCCGCCACGGGCCAGTGACAACAGCAAGTGGACGGTCACCATCACAACAGCCACCGTATGCGCCGATTCCAGAGCTGTCGTCGCTTCACTTTCCGGAGCAATCAGGCGGTAGTCGGCCAGGATCTCGGTCAAGATCCAGACCGGAATCAGCCAACCCGACAAGCCCGCCACGATCGCACCGAACCGCGGGGCTATCTCCAGCAGGGGAAACGCAAACCGCAACTTCCCGGTTCGGCCCATCCGCCCTTCAACCTCCAGCAGATAGCCCAGAGCCAGAACATTGACCACCGGTATCGCTGCGATTACCGCCAACAGCAATATCAGGCTGAACAGCCCGAACAGCATGCGAATCAGCCAGCCGGTGGCTCGCAGCGGATGCTGCAGAATGTTGGGGCACCGAAGCACCTCCCCCAACTTGTCCTCGGGCAACAACACGAGGCCCTCGGTTGTGACGGACAGTGTGGAGGGTTGAGCCGACATCGCTGTATCGACCCTCAGCGAGACCTGGGATTTCACGAGGCCGAGTCCAAGGCTCGCGTCAACGAGCACCGTCATCGTCCTGTCGTCCATTTCTACTCTCTCGCTCCCCGAAACAGCCAGACCAGTCGACCGGAGAACGGGATCAGAGAACGTCTTGCCAGTGCGGGACACAGGCGAGACAATCGACCACATGACAGTGCTCCGTCGTCTGGTCCCGCTGCTCTTGGTCGTCGCCGCCTTACTGGCAACGATCCGGGGCATTTCCAGTCGAAACACCGTGAACCTTTCGACCCCGGCCACGGTACCCAAACGGTTCGCCGTCGATCTCACCACCTCGAAGATCGACCAGTGGTTTGCGGAGCGATGGTCCTCCGAGCACATCACGCCGGCGACCACCGCGCCCCCACTGGCGATTCTCAGGCGGCTCTCGCTGGCCCTCCACGGTACAGTGCCGTCCCTGGAGGAAATCCGAGAGTTCGACACTGACGGTCGCCCCCAGAAACTCGAGCGATGGACACAGAGACTTCTGACCGACAACCGCTGTCCGACCTACCTGTCGGAGCGATTGGGTCGGGCCCTGGTCGGTGCCGACGAGGGCCCTTTTCTGGCGTTCCGCCGGGACCGATTCCATGCATGGCTGGCCGCACAAATCGCGGCCGATCGACCGTGGGATCGCGTCGTCACTGACATGGTCAGTGGCCGTGGCCTGCCGACCGGAAATCCCGAGACCAACTTCATCACAATCGCGCAGATCGACGAGGAAATCGATGCGGAGCAACTGGCCGGCCGATCGGTCCGGGCGTTTCTCGGTCAGCGAATTGACTGTGCCCAGTGCCACGACCACTTTTTCGACCCCCGCTGGAAACAGGCCCACTTCCAGGGCCTGGCGGCCTTCTTCTCTCCCGTCCGATTCACTCCACTGGGGATCGACGACGACATCGATCGCCCGTTCCAGGTGACCGACCACGCGGACGATACGCCCCGGGTCGTCCCGCCCTCGGTGCCCTTCGGCAGTGAGTGGCTCCCGGGCAAGGGAACAACCCGTCAGAGGTTTGCCGCTTGGCTGACCGATGAACGGAACGAGCGTTTCGATCGCGCGATCGTCAACCGACTCTGGGGCCTGATGTTTGGCCGCCCCTTCCGCGCACCCGTCGACGATCTTCCCGACCCGGGAGACCCGGCCACCGTCCCGTTGGATTTGGTCGCCCACGACTTCCGCGACCACCGTCGCAGCCTCAAGTGGCTGGTGCACGTCATCGCCGCCAGCCGCCCCTTCCGACTGGATTCTCGCCCCAACCCCCAAGCCCGTCAGTCTTCCCCTGGCGAAATGACCTCCGAAGAACTGAGACGGCAGGAAGAAGCCTGGGCGATCTTCCCACTGATCCGCCTCCGCCCCGAACAGATCATCGGCGCGATGCTGCAGGCCGGCTCCATCAAGACCATCGATCGACACTCCCACCTCTTCACCCGCGCCCGTCGGTTCTTTGGTGAACAGAACTTCGTGGAGGAATACGGGGACCTTGGCGACGACGAGTTGTCCGAGCAAACCGGGACGATTCCCCAGGCATTGTTGCGAATGAACGGCGAATTGGCCCGCGAACTGATCCAGCCCGGCCTCTTCAGTGCCACCACGACAATCGCCAGGGCCACGGTTGAAGACAACGCGCTATGCCTGAGAACCTGCTTCGAAGTCTGCCTGGGACGCCAGCCGGCAGCGGAAGAATCCGAGGTCCTGGGCGAATGGCTGACCGGCACCCGTGGTGAACAAAGGGAACAGGCTGTCGAAGACATCTTCTGGACCCTGTTCAACTCGCCCGAATTCTCGTGGAACCACTAGCATCATGTCGGACATGATCATTTCTCCGGCGACCGATCGACGCCGCTGGCTCGAACAGGTCCTCGCGACACTCGGGCTCGGGTTCTCGCTGCCCACGCTCGAAACCCGAGCCGCGGCACGACGCGGCTCCCAGCGCCCCACTTCCCTGATCACTCTCTTCCTGGCCGGCGGTCCCAGCCAGCTCGAGACATGGGATCCTCACCCCGGTTCCGCCATCGGCGGCCCGACCAAGGCGGTTGCCACTCGGCTGAAGGGACTGAAGATCGCTGCCGATTTCCCGCAGACCGCCGAGGTGATCAACGAACTCTGTGTCATCCGCTCCCTGGTCTCACGAGAAGGTGATCACCACCGAGGTGTCTACCTGGCCAAAACCGGCTACCGCCCTGACCAGACACTGACCCACCCTTCCCTCGGAGCGATCCTCACCAAGGAACGCTGGAACGCCGGCATCGCGATCCCGCAACACGTCTCGCTGGGGAGTGACCAGCGACCGGCTCGGGGAGGATTCCTCGGCGCCCAGTACGACGCGTACAAGATCTACAATCCAGGTGGCCGCCTGAGAAACATCGCTTCACGGGCCGACAAAACCCGTCAACAACGAAGGCTCGCCGGACTGAACGTCGTCAGCCGCACGTTCCGACGCGGTCGAACCGTGGCCGCCCGGGCAACTCAACACCGGCTGATGATCGACCGGGCCCTGGCCATGATGAACGCCGACCAACTCAAAGCATTCCAGCTCGACCTCGACGACGAATCCCGGTCGACCATCGATCTCTACGGCGACAGCCGTTTTGGACGCGGCTGCCTGGTAGCTCGCCGACTCGTCCAAGCGGGTGTACGAGCGATCGAGGTGACCCTGCCGGGCTGGGACACGCACGCCAACAACTTCGAAGGCCATCGCGAGCAGGCCGGCATCCTCGACCCGGCACTCTTCGCACTGATCACTGATCTGAAGCAACACGACCTGCTCGATTCGACCATCGTGCTTGTACTGGGCGAGTTCGGCCGCACTCCGACGGTCAATCCACTCGACGGACGAGACCACTGGCCTCATGGTTTCAGTTGCCTTGTCGGAGGAGGAGGCCTGGCAGCTGGCCGTGTGCTGGGAGCCACCGATCCCACCGGCCGCAAACGCAAACCGACACGGCCAGTTGAAATCGCCGACCTGCTCGCCACGATTCTTTCGCGGATGGGTGTCGAATACGGTAAGGAGACGATCACCCCGATCGGACGACCGATGGCCTACTGCGAGGGGACCCCGATTACCGGATTGCTTTGAACGCCAGGCCCCGACAGGTTGTCGCCGGACACCCGCAACTGTCACCAGTCGGTTGGGTTGGTTACGATCCGGAGACTCATCCACTTCACAACGACCCGACAGCCTGATGCCCGATTCGTCCTCTCCCTCCCAACCACTCCTGGCCACCCTCGCCATCACGGGCGTGGGTTTGATCGGTGGCTCGATCGCCGCCGCAGCCCGCCAACGTCACGTCGCTGAAAGGATCGTCGGAATTGGACGAACCGAGAAGCGGCTGGCTGACGCGATCGAGGCCGGCCTGATTGACGAGGGATCGACCGATGTCGCCGTGGCTGCGGATGCCGATCTCGCCGTCGTCTGTACCCCCGTCGACCGGATCGCCCAGGATGTTCGCTCATTGGCCGCGGTGATGCCCGAGACATCGTTGATGACGGATGCCGGAAGCACCAAGTGGGCACTTTGCCAGGAACTCACTGATCTGGACGGAGCCAATGGCCCGGCTTTCATCGGATCCCACCCCCTGGCCGGCTCGACGCGGCAGGGCTTTGAACACGCCAATCCGGACCTGTTCGACAAAAAGGTGTGCGTCCTAACGCCTCAGGCGAACGCCGATCCGGCCCAGGTGGCACGACTCGAAACTTTCTGGAGGGCACTGGGTGCCGTTGTGCTCCGCCGCACCCCGGAAGAGCACGACCAGGCACTGGCACGGACCAGCCACCTGCCGCACCTGGTTGCCGCCGCATTGGCCGGTTCGTTGTCCGAGGAGGATACCGAACTGTCGGCCACCGGACTGCGAGACACCACCCGAATCGCTGCCGGTGACCCGTCGTTGTGGGTGCCGATCTTCCAACACAACTCGTCAGCCATCACAACCGCGCTGGCCCGGTTCCAGGCTCAGCTCGAAGAATTCTCCGACGGGCTCCGCCGCGACGACGGTTGCGCCTTGCAAAAGCTGCTCGAAGAGGCCAAAAGGAAACGCGACGGACTGGGTTGAGCCGGGAGGTGCTCCCGACCCACCGTCGCGACCGACCCCGACCCGTCCAGGGATGGCATGCTCTGGGAAATCGAAGTTCGACCCTCGTCCAACGAAGCCGACCGTGAAGCGGCCCGAGTGATCTCAGCCGGCCGCGACCTGGGCATCACCACCGTGCGTGATGTCCATGCCTCGAGGAGCTTCCTGATCGAAACCGATGCCGGCAGCGACCGTATCGCTGAAACTGCCGGCACGCTGCTGGTCGATTCCCTTGTCGAAGACCATTCCATCCGCTCGCTCGACGGATCCGTCGATTCTGCGACCGACAACGGCAACCAGCTGCTCAACGTGCTCTTCAAGCCCGGTGTCACCGACAACGTTGCTCAGAGCACGCTGAAGGCCCTGGAAAAACTCGGCCTGCCCGTCGAGGCAGTGGCCACCTGCCGCAAGTACCGGATCAACTCCGACGCAACCGCAACCGATCTGACTCGCCTGGCCGAACGGGTGCTGGCCAACGACGCGATCGAACACATCGTCGAGGGCCCCTTGGCGATCGACTCGATCGCCCTGGGCAGCGACTACACGTTCCAGCTCCAGAGTGTCCCGCTTCGCGACATGGACGATGACGCGCTCCAACGGCAAAGCCGGGACGGGCAACTCTACCTCTCGCTCGAGGAAATGCGGACCATCCGTGACCACTTCACCTCCCTGGACCGCGATCCCACAGACATCGAGCTCGAGACGATCGCACAGACCTGGAGCGAACACTGTT
>MDTE01184203.1_pt1 | contig 10201 bp, 5 predicted proteins | sample 811231 | NCBI WGS metagenome assembly MDTE01 (sample SAMN05326651, study PRJNA326480) | marine metagenome | isolation source: seawater | place: Indian Ocean: Red Sea | collected 2010 | reverse complement strand
CGCTTCAACCGGGCCTGGACAAAGTGATCGATGGCGTTGCGAGACCTCCCTCCGACGCCAGGGGTTGCCGCCGGCACCGTTGCCCGGCGGATCGGCCGCAGTGACCAATGCCTGGTCCACCGAGCTCCCTGTGAGATCCACGCCCGAATCCGCGTCACCTGCCCCGGGGTTAATGCCCGGCCGGTCCCGGGTGGTGGCATGCGACGACCAGGATCCGGCGACGCAATCCGTTCCAGCAGCGTGCTGGCACCGGGGCGCCCCGGGGTCACCTGGCCCAGTACACCCTCGCGACGATCCAGCCGCAACTTGGACTTCCTGGCCTGCTCGTCGGGACCATGACACTGAAAGCAGTTGTCAGCCAGCAGCGGACGGATCTCGCGATCAAAATCCACGGTCCCGATCGGCTCCCGGCCACTCGCCGCCTCCGAGCTCAGACCGACCACTCCGACCACCGTGACCAGAATCCGGACCGTGAACACCGGTAGCCGCGGGCACAGCCCGGGTCGTTGAACACGTTCACCCCGCATCTGTCGCCATCGTCTCCAGGCTCTCGTCAATCGCTGCAACCAGTCCATCAACATCCTCGGGCCCCATGGCCAACGACAAGGCATTCATGCCCAGCGAATGGCTCAGGTAATAACCCTTTTCGATCAACCGATGAAACAACAGCGAATTCCACTCTTTGCGGCACGCGACCAGGTCCCGATAACTTCGGGGAGCGTGGTCGGCAAAGTAGAGGCTGAACAGCGAACCGGCCACCACCCAGCTAAAGGCCAGGTCATGCCGGCAGACAATCTGGGCCAGCCCGTCGTCGAGCCGACGCCCCAGATCATCGAGTACACCGAAGGCCTCGGGAGTCATCTGTCTCAGAGTCGCCACCCCGGCGGCCATCGCCACCGGGTGGGCACTGAAGGTGCCACTCTGATGAAACCCGGTCGGGCCTCCTCGCATATCGAGACGATCCATCACCTCGGCTCGTCCGCCGAAAGCCCCGATCGGAAAACCGCCGCCAACCAGCTTGCCATATGTCGTCAGATCAGGCGTGACACCCCGTGTTTGCTGCCAGCCACCACGGGCCAATCGAAACGCAACCACCTCATCGGCGATCAGGAGGATGTCGTGTTCTCCAGCCAGTGCCGACACCGTTTCCGCCAGCCCATCGACCGGCTCCAGGATCCCCGCCTTGGGATCCAACAGAATGCAGGCCAATTCGCCGGCGTGGGTTTCGACCAGGCGGGTGACCGCATCGACATCGTCGTAGGGCAAGACCAGCACGTCGCCGGTCGCTCCCGGAGCGATCCCCCGAACCCCGGCCACCGGAGTCGGAGAGGCAGCATCCCCCGCGTTTTCCAACGGGGGCGCCACGCTGATCTCAACCGCGTCGTGGCTGCCGTGATACCCCCCCTCGAACTTGGCGATCCGAGACCGCCCGGTGATTCCGCGGGCCAGCCGGATCGCGTGCAGGGTAGCTTCGGTCCCCGAATTGCAGAACCGCACCCGCTCCAGGCTCGCCACCCGGTCACACAACTCCTCAGCCAACTCGGTCTCCACCCCTGTCGGCCCTCCCAGCACGACTCCCCGGGAGACCTGCGAATTGATCGCCTCGACCACGGCCGGATGATTGTGGCCCAGCACCTGCGCGGTGTGATGGTTGGCGCAGTCGAGAAACGTGCGGCCGTCGATATCGGTCAACCGACAGCCGTCACCACGCTCGAAGAACAAGGGGTAGGGCGAATAGAAGTACGCCCCCTTGGAACCGCCGGGCATCACCGCCGCCGCACGGTCAAAAGCGGCCCGCGACGCCGTCGTCACCGCCTCGTAGGAACCATCGACACCCTTACCGGTTTCACCAATCGCCATCAACAGGTCCTCCACAACCGGGGTTACTCTACCAAGCCGATCGCACGACCGCGACGTGCGGCTCGACGCGACACCGGCCCTGGTTGAGAATTGTCCGGTCGGTGACGTAAGCTGGCCCGCAGGGCAACACGAGACAGATACGGAGACTCGAGGATGTCGACGACGGAACGTCCACTGTTAGTGATCCCGGGCGACGACCCGGTCCAGATCGCAGGCTCTCCCCGGCTGGAGACCCTTGGAGAACATTTCCAGATCCGTCTCTTCGACAATCGTCCGGCCAATGATGCTGAGAAACTCGAGCGAGCCGCCGGTGCCACCGCCATGATCAACTCGCGGGGAGCCGTCACCTGGCCGGGAGAGGTGCTCGAACAACTCCCCGAGTTGAAATTCATCAGCACCTGTGGGATCGGCACCGACTCGATCGACCTGGTCGCCTGTCGCGAACTGGGCATCACGGTCTCGAATATCCCCGGCCGCACAGCTCCGGTTGTGGCCGAACACGCCTTCGCCCTGATGCTGTCCATCTCACGCAAAACCTCCTATTTCACCGCGGCAATGAAACGCAACGACTGGCACCAGGTGCTCTCGACATCGCTCTCGGGCAAAACGCTCGGAGTCATCGGCACCGGCAACATCGGAACCGAGATGATACGCCTGTCTCGGGCATTCGGAATGGAGGTCATCGCCTGGAGCTTCAACCCCGACGACGACAAGGCCCAACAACTGGGATTCCGCTATGTCGAGAGAGACGACGTCTTCTCGCAATCCGACGTAGTCAGCCTGCACGTGAAGCTGACCGACGACAGCCGGCACCTTGTCGGTGAGAGAGAATTGGCGCTGATGCCCGCCGGCAGCCTGCTGGTCAACACGGCCCGGGGCGCTGTGGTCGATACCACGGCCCTGGTCGCCTCGCTGGATTCCGGTCACCTCGGAGGTGCGGCCCTGGACGTCTTCGAAACCGAACCGCTCGAGTCGGATCATCCGCTGACCCACTGCGAACACGTCGTGCTGACGCCACACTGTGCCGACCAGACCCCCGAGGGAAACGACCTGCTCAACCTGGGAGCGACCGAGAACGCGATCGCCTTCCTGGAGGGGCAAGCCCAGAACGTGGTCAGTTGAATCGCACCGTTTGACGGATCTCCCCATGCCCAGGTCGTTGCGAATCGGAGTGATTGGAGCCACTGGACAAGGCGGCTACGGTCACGGTCTCGACCGGGCTTTCCAGGATGTCCCGAACACGAAGATCGTGGCCGTCGCCGACCAGGATCGCTCGGCCGGGCAGAAAAAGGCCAAAGCCGTCGGGGCCAACCGCAGTTACACCGATTTCCGCAGGATGCTCGACGCCGAAAAGCTCGACATCGTCTGCATCGGCCCGAGATGGTTGACTCGCCGGGTGGAGATGGTCGAAGCAGTGGCCGCGGCGGGCTGTCACATCTACTGCGAAAAGCCCTTTGCCCCCGACCTGGTCTCGGCTGATCGCATGAAGACGGCCTGCCGTCGAGCCAAGATCACACTGGCAATGGCGCATCAGTGGCGAGCGATGCCGCCGATTCGCCAGGCGATCAAGGAGATCGCGTCCGGACAACACGGGCGACTGCTGAGAGCCTCGGCCCGTCCCAAGGACGATCACCGGGGAGGCGGCGAAGAATTGTTGGTTCACGGCACCCACTGGTTTGACCTGTTGATCACAATGGCCGGACGGCCTCACTGGGCCAGCGGCCACATCCAGGTCGGGCACCGCGACGCCACGGTCAAGGACCGCACGGACGCTACCGAACCGGTCGGACCGATCACCGGCGATTCGATCTCCGCACTTTGGGGCTTCTCCGAGGGAGTCCGCGGATATTTCGAATCAACGGCCCACCTGTCAATTCGGGGTAAGTCGAACTTCGACAACCTCTACGGGGTGTTCGTCGAATGCGAACGAGCGGCGTTCCACTTCCGTCAACCAGGCGACGCGTGGATCTACCCGGCCCCCAAGGTGCTGCCCGATCAGAAACATCTCGCGTGGCGGAGGATCACAATCCCGGGTTGGCACACCGACGACAACGGCCGTCCCCGGAACGTCCGCCGCACGTGGATCCACCACGGCAACACGGTCCTGGCAACGGACCTGGTCGAAGCCATTCGTGAGAAACGCGAACCGCTCTCGGGACTGGACCACGCGATGGCAATCACCGAAATGGTGCAAGGGGTCTACGCTTCACACCTCTCCGGAGGATGCCGCCTGTCGATTCCCCTGGTCGTTCGCCGGCATCCGCTGGAGAGCTGAGTTGTGGCGGAGCGGACCCGAATTTCCCGGGATTGACCCGTTTTTCGACAGGCAATAGACTGACCGCCGCAGGGGGCGGAAATCGGCCAGCAACGGCCCTGTCCGTCGTTTTGATTGGCCTCCCGCTGCTTGTCCGATCGGAGTTCCGGTCGGCTACCGGCACCCGGCACCGGAACATGCAATGGAATTCCTAGAACAACTGGGCGACATATTCGGCAGCGTCGTCGCCTGGTTCGAACAACTGCTTCGGCGGTTCTTCGGATCGGCCAACGACCGGCGGATCCGCCAAATGGGCTTCGTCCGCCAGCCAGACGGTCAGATCGACGTCGTCCCCGGATCGGTCCTTGACCGGATCAATGCCCACGAGTCCGACATCGAATCCTGGTCCGACGAACGGCTCGCCGAAACCGCATCGCTGATGCGAGCCCGTCACGCCTCCGGCGAGTCGCTGGAGTCCTTGATGCCCGAGGTGTTTGCCGCGGTCCGCGAGGTCGGCCGCCGCCACCTGGAGATGCGGCACTACGATGTCCAGATGATCGGCGGCCAGATCCTGCATCACGGGATGATCGCCGAGATGGTCACCGGCGAGGGCAAGACACTGGTCGCCACTCTGCCGGCAACACTCAATGCCATCGCCGGCAAAGTGCACGTGATCACCGTCAACGACTACCTCGCTCGCCGGGACATGGAGTGGATGGCACCGGTCTACATGGGGCTGGGCTTCACCGTCGGTGCGATCCAGTCGACGATGAGTCCCGCCGAAAGGCAACCGGCCTACGCCTGCGACATCACCTACGGCACCAACAACGAATTCGGCTTCGACTACCTCCGTGACAACATGAAGCCCACTCGCGACCTGCAGGTGCAGGGTCCGCTGGACTTTGCGATCGTTGATGAAATCGACAACATCCTGATCGACGAGGCCCGCACTCCGCTGATCATCTCCGGCCCCGCCCAGGACGACGTTTCCAAGTACGCTCGCGCCGACAAAATCGCTCGGCAACTGACTCGCGTCGAGCACTTTGAGGTCAAGGAGAAGGAACACAGCTGCCACATGACCGAGGATGGCATCCGCGCCGCCGAACAACTGGTGGGAGTCGAAAGTTTTTACACGTCCGGCAACACCGAATGGCCCCACCTGCTCGACAATTCGCTGAAGGCGCACCACCTCTACAAGCTCAACGTCAATTACGTGATCGAAGGCGGTGACGTCGTCATCGTCGACGAGTTCACAGGCCGCAAGATGCCCGGCCGCCAGTGGAGCGACGGCCTGCACCAGGCGGTCGAGGCGAAGGAAGGTGTGACGATCAAGGAGGAGAGCCAGACGCTCGCCACGATCACCCTCCAGAACTACTTCAAGCTCTACGACAAGCTCGCCGGCATGACCGGAACGGCCATGACCGAGGCTGGCGAGTTCCTCAAGATCTACAACCTCGATGTCCTGGCCGTCCCCACCAACCGGCCACTCAGCCGGATCAACTTCCCCGACGTGATCTACCGGACCGAAGCCGAGAAATGGGACGCGGTGGTCCAGGAGGTGCGGCAGGTCCAGTCGGAGTCGGACCGACCACTGCTGATCGGCACGGCGTCGATCGAGAAGTCCGAGGTCATCAGCAAGAAACTGGACCGCTACGGAATCGTCCACAACGTCCTCAACGCAAAAAACCACGAGCGTGAAGCAGAGATCGTGGCCCAGGCAGGCCGGAAAAACGCGGTGACCATTTCGACCAACATGGCCGGCCGTGGCACCGACATCATTCTCGGAGGGAACCCGGAACACCAGACCTGGCAGGAACTCTCCAAGGTCTACGAAACGCGGCTCGATGTGCCCAAGTCCGAATGGGACACGTTGACCGAATCGATCGCCAAGCAGGGGGGTATGGCCGAGGAGGGCCGCGAAATCGCCAGGGACGGGGGGCTCTACGTCATCGGCACCGAACGCCACGACTCACGACGGATTGACCTCCAGCTCCGCGGCCGAGCCGGTCGCCAGGGCGACCCCGGCTCCAGTCGATTCTTCCTCTCGATGGAAGACGACCTGATGCGACTGTTCATCCCCGAGATGGCCATGAAGATGATCGACCGCACCATGCAGGACGGTGAGGCGATCGAGAGCCGAATGGTGACCAAGCGAATCGAGGGAGCACAGAAAAAGGTCGAGGAACGCCACTTCGAGAGTCGCAAGCACCTGCTCGAATACGACGAGGTGATGGACGAGCAACGCAAACGGGTCTACGCCTACCGCCAACAGATCCTCGACGGAATCAACTGCCGTGAGCTGATCATGGAAATGATCTCCGAGCAGGTCCGGCGGCGGATCAACGAGTTCCTCGACAAAGATTACCGTTGGGAGGTAATCACCGAGTGGGCTGCCGCAGATTTCGGGATCCGGGTCAACATCGCCGAAATCCGGAACTCCACCAGGGAGGAACTGGAAATTGTGCTCCGGGACAGTGCCCTGAGACAGTCTCGTGAAGATGTCACTGACCAGATCGAAGAATGCCTGGTACAGGATGTCGACGAAAGCGAGTGGAACTGGCAGGCACTGACGCGGTGGGCCAATTCCCGCTACAACCTCGGACTCAACGACAAGAAACTGAGAGTCGAACCGCGCGAGGCGATCTTCGACCTGCTGACCGACCGCATCGAGCCGGTGATCGACCGGTACGACTTCGCGACCGTCGACATCTTTCTCGAGGACCTCTTCCCGTTGCGGTCGATGTGCGAATGGCTGCGACAGCAATACACTCTCGACGCGTCGCCCGAACAGTTCACCAGCGACACCGACGAAGAAGTGATCGAGACGACTCTCGAGTTGCTCGACCAACTCTACCGCAACAAGGAAGTCGAGTTCCCGGTCACCGTCGGCATCAACAACTTCCTGGTCGCCCGACAGGCCGGCGGAGAACGCTCAGATCGTGAAGGACTGGTGCAGTGGGCCAGCGACCGCTTCGATCAACCGATCACCATGAGTGACATCGCCAACCGGCAACGAGACCAGATCCGAGCAGCGCTGCTGGACTTCAGCGAACGATCGTTTGAGACGGGTGAGACGCTTCGCGGAGAGATCGACGAACTGTGCTTCAACGGGCAATCACCAACCAACGGTGAGACTTCCGACCACGCACTAGCCGCCCAGATCCCCAGGATCACCGACTGGGTGCAGTCGTCCTTTGGCGTCACGATTGATGCAGACGACTGGTCCGGTCTCGAGCCGCAGGACGCGAGACAACGGTTGCTCTCTCTTTACGACAACCGATTCCGCCCCGAACTGGGCCAGGCCGAACGGTCGTTGATCCTCGAGATTCTCGACACAGCATGGAAAGACCACCTCTACCACATGGACCATCTCCGGTCCGGCATCGGCCTGGTCGGATACGCCCAGAAAGACCCCAAGACGGAGTACAAGCGAGAGGGCATGGCAGCCTTTGACCTGATGTGGGAGCGAATCGGAGAACAGGTCACCTCGTCCATTTTCCGCATCGAAATCCAGAGCCCCGAATTCGTCGGATCGCTCTGGGAAGTCTCGGCCACATCGCACGCCGAAGCCGGATCGGTCTATGACGAGGTCGCAGCCGAACGAACCGAGAGCGGCGGCCCCCAACCGGGGGCCGAAGTCGAAGTGATCCAGCCCATCCGCAACACAGCTCCCCGTGTTGGCCGAAACGATCCGTGCCCGTGCGGCAGCGGCAAGAAATTCAAGAAGTGCTGCGGTTCCCCTCGGTAGCCCAACGACGGACACGGCCCAAGACCACTGAAGATCGCCAAAGAGGGTAAGGATGCCCTGGCTGCTCAATCTCGCCTACCTGGCCGCGGTCCTCGTAGCAGCCCCCGTGCTGTTGTGGCAGCGAGTCGTGCGGGGGAAACGGCGGCCCGGACTCTGGAAAAAACTCACCGGCAGGCTCGTACGCCGCACTGGTGACGAGCGACTGGTGTGGTTCCACGCAGTCAGCGTGGGTGAAGTGCTGCAACTGGAGCCGATGATCTCCGAATGTCGGCGGCTCTGGCCCTCGCTGCAGATACTGGTCACAACGACCACCGCCACAGGTCATCGCCTGGCGTGCGAACGATTTCTGGACTGTCACGTCGACTGGTTTCCACTCGACTTCAGTTGGGCGGTCGACCGGGCCCTGCGGCGGATCCGCCCCGACCTGGTCGTCCTGGTCGAACTGGAACTCTGGCCAAACTTCATCCTCGCCGCACACCGCAAGGGAATCCCGCTGGCCCTGGTCAACGGACGGGTCAGCGAGTCCAGCTTCGCCGGATACAGGCGTCTCAGGTGGTTGTTCAGCCGGTTGCTGAGCCGCTTCGATCAACTGGTCGCACAGAACACAATCTATGCCGAACGGCTTGAAGAACTGGGAGGGGCACCTCAGCACATCCAGGTCTCGGGATCGATCAAGTACGACCGGATTGAAACACGTCGTGACAACCCCGACACCCAGGAACTGGCTGCAAGCCTGGGCATCGCACAGCGGTCGCCGGTGTTCGTGGCCGGCAGCACACAAGACCCCGAAGAGCGATTGGCAATCGAGGCCTGGGCCATCGCCCGGCAAACCCATCCGGACCTGAGGCTGGTGCTGGTGCCGCGACACCCGGAACGCTTCGACGAAGTGGCCGAGACGGTCGTGTCGATGGGTCACCCGTTGCTGCGCCGCAGTCGGGTCACTGAGCAAACTGCCCTGCAAACCAACTCGCCCGTCGTACTACTGGACTCTGTCGGCGAACTGGCCGCCTGCTGGGGGTTGGCCGACGTGGCGTTCGTGGGTGGGAGCCTGACGAACCGTGGCGGCCAGAACATGATCGAGCCAGCCGCCTACGGAGCTGCGGTCCTGTTCGGACCGAACACGCAGAACTTTCAGGATGTGGTTGACGACCTGCTCGAACGCGGAGGAGCCCGGGTGGTTGCGGACGGGCCGTCGCTGGCCACCCGGCTCGTCGAACTGCTCGACGACCCCACAACCGCAGCTGCCCTCGGAGAGGCGGCCCGCCGACTTGTCCTCTCACGACAGGGGGCCACCGCGACCACTCTCGAAATCCTGAACGAATTGCTGCCCGAGGACATTCGCCGGGAGACGGGCTCGACTGAAGCGGATCGAACCGCTGACGCCGCCTGAATCCCGCATTCGGGCTCAGTTGTGGGGATCGCTGGCCCGCGCTACAATCCATCCTCTTGTGACCCTCCCGCCTCGACCTGCCCCGATGGAGCCTGCACCATGTCCGAATTCCTGTTCACCAGTGAATCGGTCAGCATGGGACATCCCGACAAGGTCTCAGACCAAGTCTCCGACGGAATCCTTGACGCCCTGATTGCCGACGACCCGTCCTCACGGGTTGCCTGCGAGACCCTGTGCACCACCGACTACGTGCAGGTCTCCGGAGAAATCACCTCTGCGGGAGCCCGTGATGATGACGGCTATCGGGAGGTGATTCGCCAGGTCCTTCGTGACATCGGTTACACGATCGACGGGATCGCGTTTCACGCCGACACGTGTGAAATCGATGTGAAGCTCCACAGCCAAAGCGCCGACATCGCCCTGGGCGTGGACACCGGCGGAGCCGGTGACCAGGGATTGATGTTCGGGTACGCCTCCAGCCAGACCGAGGAGCTGATGCCGATGCCCATCGCATTGGCTCACCGGATCATCAATCGGCTGACCGACGTCCGCCAGCAAGCTGCCGTCGACTGGCTTCGCCCCGACAGCAAGAGTCAGGTCACTGTTGAATATGTCGATGGAGCTCCACGACGGGTCACCACGGTCGTGGTCTCCACGCAACACGCCGAGTCGGTGTCCCAGGAGGAGATCGCCGAATTCATCCGTCGCGAGGTGGTTGTGCCCGTCGTGCCCGGTGAGTTTCTTGATGACCAGACCGTCTACCACGTCAATCCGACCGGGAGCTTCGTTGTCGGCGGACCTCACGGGGACACCGGACTGACCGGCCGGAAGATCATCGTCGACACCTACGGCGGGTGGGGGCGGCACGGAGGAGGCGCCTTCAGTGGCAAAGACCCCACCAAGGTCGACCGTTCGGCTGCCTACATGGCTCGATACATCGCCAAGAATG
>MDTE01105040.1_pt1 | contig 10201 bp, 6 predicted proteins | sample 811231 | NCBI WGS metagenome assembly MDTE01 (sample SAMN05326651, study PRJNA326480) | marine metagenome | isolation source: seawater | place: Indian Ocean: Red Sea | collected 2010 | reverse complement strand
TACGTTTTTCTCTGATTTTTGAGCTGCCAAATCGCTGGCCATAATTGCATTCTTATCATTTGGTAAAACAATTACATCATTAGTTTTGCAATGGGCAATAGCATCTAAAATTTCTGACACACTAGGATTTAATGTTTTTTCACATTTGACAATTTTATCTGCTCCCAAATTAATAAATAAATTATTAAATCCCTTGCCATTAGAAATAGCAATGATAGAACATTTTTGATTTTCATTTAAATCTATTTCAGAACCATCAGCAAATTCTTCAAATTGCTTATCCATATTTTCAATATTAATTTCCATTAATTCCCCGTATTTTATACATGAAGATAAAATCTTTCCTGGATCCTCTGAATGAGTATGAATTTTAACGTATTCTTCTATTCCAGTTATTACTGTTGAGCCACCATTTTTATTAACAGCAATTTCTATTTCTTCACGTGAAGCATCTGTATCATTTATAACTAGTTGTACACAATAACCCCATTCATCCTCAGCATGCTCTTGAACAAATTCTTTAATATTTAATCCTTCTCTAGATTGTCCTGGTTTATTCATTATTTTTTCAACATCTGGCTTGTCACTTGCAATATAACTTTTCATTGCTTCAAAAATAATTAATAATCCCTGACCACCGGCGTCAACCACATCTGCTTGTTTAAGTACCTGTAACATATTAGGCGTATCTTTTAAAACCTTCCCTGCATGCTCGCAAACCAAAGGTAAAATATCATTAAAAGAATCATTATTATTTCTGACATTATTCCATGATTCTGAAAAAGATTTAATAATAGTCAGCATAGTTCCTTCGACAGGGTTGCTAACAGATTCATAACTGGCCTCAACAGCACTCACTAATGAATTTCCAAATTCTTTAACATCACATTTGTTAAGTTTGTCAAAACCTTTAGAAAAACCATATAATATTTGTGCTAAAATTACTCCACTGTTACCACGCCCACCTAAAACAGCATTTTTTGCAATTATTTTACTCACGCTATTAATGTTTTGGTCATTAATTGTGTTGAGATTCTTCAATGCAGATTCCAAAGTTAAATACATATTAGTTCCTGTATCTCCATCTGGTACAGGGAAAACATTTAATTGATTAATTTGTTCTTTAGTATTAAAAATTAAATCTTTAGCAAGGAACAAAATTTTAGCAAAATCTGTTCCGTTAATTGTTTTTATATTATTCATTTATCTAATTGAATATAAATGACAAAATCGTTTTACAATGATAGAATAATCCTTCTATTTTAGTAACATTATAAGTAATATAACATATATTTATAATTAATATTTATTACATAATTTAAAGGTATTTATGGCAAAGTGTGAATTAACAGGAAAAATTCCACAATCTGGGAATAATGTAAGTCATGCAAAAAATAGAAACAAGCGTAAATTTAATCCTAATTTACAAAAGGTTTCATTTTGGAGTTCAAAGCTAAACAAGAAAATTAGTATCACTGCTGCCACTAGTGCAATCAGGGATATAGATAAAGTAGGCGGTTTTGATGCTTATTTAATTAAAGCTAATAATTCCTATTTATCGGAAAAATTACAAAAAGTCAAAAAAGAATTAATCACTAAATCATAATAGAAGAATTAATCATTCAATAGTTCTCTGAGTACAAATTGCAATAATCCTCCATTAACATAATAATTCACTTCAGCATTAGTATCAATTCTTGATTTTAATTTTATTTTTTTCACATCACCCGAGTCAGAATTTTTGATACTCATATGAAAGTAACATGAAGGAGTTTTTACATCTTCAATATTTTCGATTGATAAAATTTCACTTCCTTCCATATTTAATAAATTAAAATCTTCACCCTCAACAAATTCAACAGGTAATATTCCCATTCCAATCAAATTGGATCTGTGAATTCTCTCAAAACTTTTAGCAATTACCAATTTTACTCCTAATAAATATGGTCCTTTTGCTGCCCAATCTCTTGAACTTCCACTTCCGTATTCATCTCCCGCAATAATAACTAAAGGAGTATTGTCTTTTTTGTATTTTTCGGAAGCCTCATAAATACTCATAACCTCTTTGGAAGGGAAATAAACAGTATACCCGCCTTCCTTTTCAGGAGTTAATAAATTTTTAAGTCTAACATTAGCAAAAGTGCCTCGTACAAGTACATTTTCATTTCCTCTTCTAGATCCGTATGTATTGAAATCTATAGGGGAAATATCATTCATTTCTAAAAATTCAGATGCAGGAGAATCTTTGCTTATATTTCCTGCAGGAGAAATATGATCTGTAGTAATACTATCTCCTAAAACAGCCAAAATTCTAGCATTTTGAATTTCTGGCATTTCGGGTAATTCTTTTTTAAAATCATTAAAAATTGATAAAGGTTGAATATAAGTAGAAGATTTATCCCATTTATAAATATTTCCATCAGGTATACTAAGATCTTTCCAATTATCATCCCCTTCAAAAACTTTATCATACCTATTTTTAAACATGGAAGGATTAAGAGAATAATTAACAATAGAATTAATTTCTTCTTTATCAGGCCATATATCTTCCAAAAATACTTTTTCTCCATTATGCCCTATTCCAATCGGATCAGTATCAAAATTAATATTTAAAGTACCAGCTATAGCATAAGCAACAACTAAGATTGGAGATGCGAGATAATTAGCTTTAACTTGCTGATGCACTCTTGCTTCAAAGTTTCTATTTCCACTAAGTACTGAACAAGTAATTAAATTCTCTTCATTAATTTTATTAGAAACTTTTTCAGGTAATGGGCCACTATTCCCAATACAAGTTGTGCATCCATGTCCAACAATATGAAAACCTAATTTTTCTAAAGGACTAATCAAATCAGCTTTAAGTAAATAATCATCAACAACTTGTGAGCCTGGGGCTAAACTTGTTTTAACCCATGATCTTGAGTTCAAACCTTTCTTTACTGCATTTCGAGCTAATATCCCTGCTCCAACCATAACATCAGGATTAGAAGTGTTAGTGCAACTAGTAATTGCAGCAATAACTACAGAGCCATGATCAAGTTCATTAGAATTGATAATAGATTGACCATTGTCAGACAAAAATGTATTAAAATTTGATTTTACTTCAGACAATTTTACTTTGTCCTGTGGCCTTTTAGGGCCTGCCATACTTGGCTCAATTTCATCTAAGTCAATTGTAATTGTACTGTTATATTCTCTGACATTCTGACTGGAACCAAACAATCCTTGAGATTTTGAATATTGTTCTATCAAATCAAGTTGATCGCTAGTTCTTCCAGTCAATTCTAAATAATCTAATGTTTTAGAATCCACCGGAAATAATGATGCTGTAGCACCATATTCAGGTGCCATATTGGAAATTGTAGCTCTGTCTGGTAAAGATAACAAATTTAAACTTTCGCCATAAAACTCAACCATTTTGCCTACTACCCCATAACTTCTTAATTTTTGAGTTATAGATAAAACAAGATCAGTAGCTGTTGCTTTTGGTGATAATTTACCTATTAAATTAACACCAACAACTGATGGTATTTTCATATATACTGGCTGCCCTACCATAACAGATTCAGCTTCTATCCCTCCTACACCCCAAGCTAAAACTCCCAATCCACTAACCATTGGAGTATGAGAATCTGTGCCTATTAATGTATCCGGAATAGCCAAAGAAATATTTTCATATTCTCTGACAGAAATTACCGGTGATAAAAATTCTAAGTTAACTTGATGAACTATACCTGCTCCGGGTGGTACAACTTTCATATTATCAAAAGAATTTTGAGCCCATTTTAACAAAGAATATCTTTCAGTATTTCTTTCATACTCTTTATTTACATTATTCATAAAAGCATTTTTTGTACCAAAATAATCTACCTGGACACTATGATCAATAACCAAATCAACAGGAACCATTGGATTAACTTTTGACGGGTCTCCATTATTTGCTAGCATAGCATCTCGCATACTAGCCAAATCAACTATTGTAGGAACTCCAGTGAAATCTTGCAAAAGAACCCTAGATGGGAAATAGGGTACTTCTTCAGAATTTTCAAATTCATTCCATAATTTCAATTTATTAATATCAAAATCTTCATTTATATCTAAACTAGTATTTCGAATCACACTTTCAACCATGATCTTCACAGCATTTGGCATTTTATCTATTCTTATATCAGGATTCGATTCAGCTAATTTCTCAAGGCTACAATAATAATAATCTCCTGATGATGTTTTAATACTATCTTTAATATTAAATTTATCAACAAACCTCATTTATTCATCCCTATCTTTCTAAATTAAAATATTTGTAATTTTTATCGATATATTCTTCTTCATCTTTAGGTACATCTTCTTCAGCATATATCGCTTCTACCGGACAAACCGGTTCACAAGCTGCACAATCAATGCATTCTTCTGGGTTAATATAATATTGATCATCATTATCAGTAGTGTATATACAATCAACCGGACAAACATCTACGCATGATCCGTCCTTTAGACCAACGCAAGCTTTACTAATTATATAAGTCATAATTCACCTTGGAAATTTATTGGATATCTTAATAGTATATTTAGTTTAATATGCTTACAATATATTTTTAACCATTATTTATTTATTATGAAAATTAATAACAATAACAGGATTGTTTTATTAATTGATGGACATTATTTAATGTTTAGATCATGGTTTGGAATCCCGAATCCTATGATAAATAATAAAGGATTAGAAGTTAGAGCAATATATGGTTTTTTTAACACTGCATTCAAATTACTTAACACTTTTAATCCTACACACATAGCCTTTATTTTTGATCCAAAAGGACCTACATTTAGAAATGAATTATATACAGAATACAAAGCTAATAGATCTGAAACTCCTGAAGAATTAAAAAAACAATTAGAAATCATCACAACAAAATTGCCTTCTACTAATATAAAAAGTATTACAGTAGAAAATTATGAAGCAGATGATGTACTTGGAACAATTGGCAAAAAATTAGGAGATGAAAAAACAAAAATATTAATTTACTCTGGCGACTCAGATTTACATCAATTAGTTGATGAGAATATTCATATAATCACCACATCTAAAAATGGAGAAATCATTGAATATAATAAAAGTATGATAAGTGAAGTATATGACGGATTAACTCCAAGCCAGATAGTTGATTTCAAATCTCTTACAGGTGATACTTCAGACAATATACCAGGCATACCTGGAGTTGGGAAAAAAACTGCCATAAAATTATTAAATGAATACAAAACTTTAGATTCGCTATCAAAAAATCTTGATTTAATCAAACAAGAAAAATTAAAAAACAATTTACTAAATAATTTTAATAACTCAATAAAAGCTAAGGAGTTAATTCAAATTAATTTGAAAGCTCCTGTTAAAATTAGCTTGAATGATATTGAAATCAAAGATATATATGATGAAAATTTAATTTCATTATTAAAAGAACTGGATTTTAATTCTCTTATACAAAGGTTAGGTAAAATTAATATCTCAAACTCATCTGATTCAAATAATTACAACAATATAGAGAAAGATGAGGCTTCTGATGATAACCATAATCTCACTTTCAAAGTAATAAATTCAATTTCAGAATTAAATAATCTTAGTGAAATACTATTGCAAAAAAAAGAATTTGCAATAGATACCGAAACATCTAGTTTAGATGTAATGGACAATGTATTAATTGGAATATCTTTTTCCTATGGAGAATCAACTGGGTATTACCTTCCATTAAATCATGTAAGTGGTAATAATTTACCATCAAAAGAATCTTTAGAATTATTAAAACCAATATTAGAGTCAACTAAAATTTTAAAAATAGCACATAATATCAATTTTGATTTATCAGTGCTTAATAATGCGTATAAAAATCATAATTTAACGATAAGCATTAAAAATTTTAATTTTGACACATTATTAGCTGCCAATATTTTAGGTTACAGAAATTTAGGCTTAAAAGAATTAGTTCAAGATTTATTTCATGTAAATTTAGAACCAATTGAAAGTATCATAGGAAAAGGTAAGTCTCAAACAAGCATTGGAGAAAAACCTATCAATGAAATAGCGAAATACGCTATTAACGATGCATACTTTACATACAAATTAAAACAAAAATTTAAAAATGACTTAAAAAATAACAATTTAAGTAAATTATTTTATGAACTTGAAATGAAGTTGATCCCAATATTAACTCAAATGCAAACTGAAGGTATGCCTATTAATTTAAATCTATTAAATGAATTGCAAAACAATTTTTCAAATAAAATTGGCGAGATTGAAAACAATGCAAAAAATTTGATTCAAGAAGAAATTAATTTAAATTCTCCACAACAATTAAATAAAATTTTATTTGAAAAACTAAATTTACCAACCGAAAACATCAAAAAAACCAAATCAGGCTACTCTACTGGAGCAGAATCAATAACAGAATTGATAAATGGATTAACATACAAATTTCAAGAATCCGAATCATTCAATCTGAGCTTTGAAGATAATACCAAAATACAATTTTTAAATTACATTCAGAAATATAGAGAAATTTCAAAACTTTTATCCACTTATATAATAACATTGCCAAAATTGTTAAATCCCAACACTGATAGAGTTCATACAAAATTCAATCAGGCCGGAACAACGACGGGACGATTATCTAGCAGCGATCCAAATCTTCAAAATATTCCAAAAAGAACCAGTTATGGGAAATTAGTCAGATCATCATTTGCAGTACAAGAGAAAAACAATGAATTTGTATCTGCTGATTATTCACAAATAGAATTAAGAGTATTAGCCCATTTTTCGGAAGATCCAAATCTCATAAATGCATTTATGAAAGGTGAAGATATTCATAATTTCACAGCAGCAACAATGTATGAATGTGATTTGACGAAGATAAATGATGAAATGAGAAGGATAGCTAAAATATTAAATTTTGGAGTTTTATATGGTCTTAGTGAATACGGCATTATGAGACAAACCAATCTTTCATATGAAAAGGCCAAAGAATTCATAAAATTATATTTTCAAAGATTTCCAAAAATTAATGATTACAAAACCAAAGTCAAAGAAGATCTTTATGCGAAAGGATATGTTGAAACATTGTTAGGAAGAAAACGATATATCGAAGAAATTAAATCACATAATTCTAGAATAAGAGCACACGGAGAACGTATGGCAATAAATATGCCAATTCAAGGAACAGCGGCAGAAATCATTAAAATTGCAATGACAAATCTGCATAATTCCAATATTTACAACAATACTGAAGCGAAAATGCTTTTACAGATACATGACGAATTAATTTTTGAATGTAATAAAAACAATTCTAAATATCTGACAAATATACTTAGTAAAATCATGCCAAATGTAGTAAAATTAAATGTTCCTTTAACCATTAATATAGAAAGAGGCCAAAACTTAGGCGAAATGAGTTAAAAAAAACAAACAGGAGAAATAAATGAGTAACGAAATTAAACCAGTAAATACACTAATTAAGTCAGTAAATTTATATACTAATCGTATGAGAAAATCTAGAAAAGAAACTATAAAAAGTGATCTTTCTTCTTTTATTCAATGGTTAACGGAAAGCCTAAACAACAAATCATATGGAGAAAATGACAATCTGGAAAATATTAATCTTAATATAATCGAACCGTTTTTTATTGAACAATACGTGAAAATAACAAATCTAAAACATTCAAATCAGAATGCTTCAAAAAAATTATCTGTCGCAAGAGATTTTTTAAACTATATTCACAATGAAGGATTTACTGAAGCAAATCTTGGGAATCATATAAGAAATAAAAAAGGGCGTAGAAGTGGCTCCATATCCTTAAAGTCAAAAATACATGAAGGAGATATTGTTGAAATTTCTAGAGAGTACCATGATTCTTTAGAAAAAGAATTAAAAGTAAAATATGAAGAAAGAACTTTAGTGATAGGAGATATTAATAAAGCTGCTGCTGATAAAGATTTCAGAGAAAATGCACCACTAGAAGCTGCAAGGGAAAAACAAGGATTAATAGAATCTCAAATAAAAACCATAGAAGAAACATTGAGAAAATCAGTTATCATAAATACAAAAAAAAGTACTAAAAAAAATAAAATTGCACAAATAGGGTCTAAGGTAACTCTTGAAAAAGAAAACAAAAGAACTAAAATTAACTTAGTAGCTTCTCCTGAAGCTGATGTTAATTTATCTAAGATATCCCTTGAGTCACCATTAGGAAAAGCAGTTGTTGGGAAAGGCGAAAACGATCTTGTTACAGTATCAGCCCCAGGTGGTGAAGTTAATTATAAAATAATTAAAATTACTTAATATATTAAATAATTCAAAGTTTTAAATAGCTATAAATTTACTTACTTTATCAACTATAAGATTAGTAATTTTTTCTTCTGCTGACTCACAATAAATTCTTACAACATTTTCTGTTCCAGAAATTCTTACCAAAATCCACGAACCATCATTATAAGCATACTTAATTCCATCTATATCATTAGAGTAACTTAAATCAAAATCATATATTTCTTGTGATTTGATATTCATAATCTTCTTATTAATTTCTTTTCTTCTATTGGTATCAAAATTAATATCTTTTCTAACAAAAAAACTTTGTCCTACTAAAATTTTTATTTCATCTAAAATTTTACTTATTGAAAGTCCTGTTTCATTTATTAAATCTAAAATATAAACACTATTAATAATCCCATCTCTATCAGGAAATTGATCTGACCCGAATCCTCCGCTTTCTTCTCCTGCAAACATAACCTGTTTTTGATAAAGAAATTTACTGAGATATTTAAAACCAATAGGTGTTTCTAAAACTGGCACATTATAATTTGCAGCTAATGTATCTATAGAATGACTTACAGACAAAGATCTTGCTACAGGATCTCTTTTACCTCTAATTTCAAACATGTAGTATAAAAGTAATAAAAAGATTTCATATGTATCTAAGACTTTACCATTTTCATCAATAATTCCCAGCCTATCTCCGTCAGCATCAAAAGCAAAACCCACTGTATATTTTTCTTTCTGAATTTTTTCAGACATTTTCTTTAAATTTATTCTAATAGGTTCAGGGTTAATAATACCTGGGAAAACGGGGTTAATATAATTATTTATAGGATCAACAATTATCGTAGAATTCCTATCATCGAGTAAAGATTCTAAGTAACCTGCAGTAGTTCCATACATATTGTCAGTAACAATTCTAATATCAGATTTTCTTATTTCAGAAATTGGTAATTTATTTCTAACAAGTTCTAAATAACCATCCTTGGGACTAATTTCAGTTAACAATCCTTTTAACTTACCTGAATATATTTTGATATTTTCGTCCTTAGTACTAACATTTGATTTTTTTTCAATCATATTTAACTCTTCTTTTTCCAAAGATAAGCCTTTTGAATTTCTTAGTTTTATTCCATTCCATTTCCACCCGTTATGGCTTGCAGTAATAATCACTCCCAAATCACAACCGCGTGATATTACTTCACTTGTTATCACAGGGGTGGGAGTAGGGTCTGTAACTAAATATGTATCTATACCCGCACTTAAAAATATAGTTGAAATTTGATTGGCAAATTCTTTTGACCCGAATCTTGTGTCGTAACCAACAACCACACCTCTTTCATTAATTAAAGATTCTTTAATATATGAAGCTATAGCCCATCCAACAATTTCAACATTCTGATAAGTAAAATCATCAGCAATCAATCCTCTCCAACCATCAGTGCCAAAATTTATTTTACTCATAAATATAATTCCATAAATTATTTTAATTTTACAATCTTGATTTTATATCTTCCATTTTGTTGAGTTGTTCCCAAGGTAAATTTAAATCAGATCGTCCGAAATGCCCATAAAAACTAGTAGAGTGATATATTGGTTGCTTTAAATTCAATTGTTCAATTATAGCGGCGGGTCTTAAATCAAAAACTTCATTGATAATTTGGATTATTTTATCATAAGCAATTTTACTAGTACCAAAAGTTTCTACAGAAATCGATACAGGCTCAGCCATTCCTATAGCATACGCAAGCTGTACCTCACATAAATCCGATACTCCTGCTGCGACTAAATTTTTTGCAACCCATCTTGCTGCATAAGCTCCTGATCGATCAACTTTCGTGGGATCTTTGCCTGAAAAAGCTCCCCCGCCATGCCTGGCAAATCCTCCATAAGTATCT
>MDTE01103404.1_pt1 | contig 10201 bp, 10 predicted proteins | sample 811231 | NCBI WGS metagenome assembly MDTE01 (sample SAMN05326651, study PRJNA326480) | marine metagenome | isolation source: seawater | place: Indian Ocean: Red Sea | collected 2010 | reverse complement strand
GCATTCTCCGCAGTAACCTCTTCTTTGGCAACAACATTAAGTCTCTCATTAGGTATTACAAGAAGTGTATCAACGTTTGCCTGAAGTTTATCGATACCCTCTTGAGCCTGCTTAGACCTACGATTACCCTCAAAAGAAAAAGGCCGCGTAACAACCCCAACCGTCAACGCCCCAGTTTCTCGGGCAATCTCAGCGATTACAGGAGCTGCACCTGTACCAGTGCCACCACCCATACCTGCAGCGACAAAAATCATATCGGAGTCACGTATGATGTCATAAATTTCTTCTCTACTCTCCTCTGCGGAGGCGGCTCCCTTATCAGGATTACCTCCCACACCCATTCCTTCCGTAAGCTGCTCACCAATCCTGACTCTAACTGGAACATCACTGCCCATTAGTGCTTGCACATCGGTGTTCATAACGATGTAATCCACCCCTGAAACACGTTCTCGAAACATACGAGAAACCGCGTTGGATCCTCCTCCCCCGACACCAATAACCTTGATTTTCGCAACCCCTTCGAGTTCCCTACCATTAATAGTCATAAAATCCTCCGTAACAATAGTTAACAAAACAAATTTACTAGCTAAATATCCCTTTAATTTTCCCTAGAATGCCACCCCTACTACCCGAAAAATGTGTGCCTCTAACTTGAGCAATATCAGCTTTGTCAGCCGCTATTTCCTGCCTAAATCCATACAGGAGAATACCCACACCAGTTGCATACGGAGGGGCTTCTAACTCCTCTGACATACCGGAAATATGTTCCGGTACCCCCATTCGAATGTTGCAATTAGGGATAAATTGTTGAGCCATTTCAAAAAAACCTGGCATCGTTGAAGCACCACCAGTTAATACAACGGTGTCATTAGAGCCTTGTCTAAGACCAGCCTGTTGAAGATTAAGATCAATAAGTCTTATTAATTCAAGCGTTCGCTCTCTCATTAACTGACAAAGATCTCTTCTGTAAATGGTAGTGGTCGAGTTGGAATTTGAAACAGGTAATGAAATTTCTTCCCTCATATCGATATATGAGGGTTCCGTGTTGGCATATTGAATTTTAGTTTTCTCTGCCTCTTGGTAGGGAGTGTTATAGGTAACACAGATATCATTAGTAAACTGATACCCTCCCACGGGGATAACCGAGGTGTAGTCTATAGTTCCTTTCTTGAAAACAACGATATCTGTCGTTCCTCCACCTATATCGACGATAGCAGCCCCTTTATTCTTTTCCCTGCTGGATAGAATAGCCTCGCTACTAGCAAGTGGTTCCAGAACCATACCCTTAACTTTTAGCCCAGCGCCAGTAACCGCTTTTTCAAGATCTCTCACAAACGATGATCCTGCACTAACTACATGCGATACAACCTCGACACCTTCAGCATGCATCCCTGTAGGATTGCTAATACCATTATGTCCATCAACCCTATAAGTCTTTGGGAAAGCATGAATAATTTCTCGCCCGTAAGTTTCCGCTCCTGCCGTGACTAAATCAGGTATATTATTTACCTCGTCGGCCGTAATAACCCCCTGCCGACCAACGCCGTCAAGATTATCTATCCTGTTATCGAATGTAACGTGAGAGCCTGTTATTCCGATATAAGCTGAGCCAATAGGAATATCCGTTTTACCCCTAACCTCAACCAAGCTCTGTCTAATAGCTTCCGCAGTTAAGGCTATATCTTCAACATTTCCTTTCTTAAGACCCGAGCAATTAACCACGCTATGAGCAATAACTTCTGGGTATTCACCATTAACTTTTCGAGCAACAATAGTACATATCTTCGTAGTTCCTACATCGATCGCTGTGATCACATCGCTCTGTTGCATATATTTTTTGTTGGCCATAACTGATCCTCTAAATTTTTTCTACAACCCTCAAACGAGCGCTTCTACTCCTAGAATTAGCCTCAATTTCTAATTTACTAGGCTTTTTTACCTTTTTATTGATCACCCTCACTGATGGTTGATGGTTACATTCGCAAACAATACGTTCTCTTGGACATAAACAGGATGAGGCCTCTCTCCGGAAAAAATTCTTGACGATCCTATCTTCTAAAGAGTGGTAACTGATAACCGCCAATCTACCGTTACTCCTAATTACCTTTAGAAGCTCCTCCAATCCATGTTTCACGTTGCCCAATTCATCATTTACTGCAATTCTCAACGCCTGAAATGTTTTAGTTGCTGGATGTATTCGTCCTTTCTTCTTCCCAACAGCAGACTCAATAGCTGAAACCAGCCCATATGTGGAAGAAATCGGCCTATCCCTTACTATTGCAGCTGATATTTTTTTTGATCTATGCTCCTCTCCATAGGCGAAGATTAGATTCGCTAGTTCATCTTTTGAATATCTGTTAACAATTTGCGCAGCGGTGACATCCCCTGAATCTCCAAAACGCATATCCAATGGAGCATCCATCCTAAAACTAAATCCTCTATCAGGAGTATCTAACTGTAACGAGGACAAGCCCAAGTCCAACAAAGCCCCAGATACGCCGTCAAAGCCTTTCCCACTAGAGATTCCCCCAACATCACAGTAACTACCCTTTACCGGAAGAAAATTTGCCCCGAACCGTGAAAGTTTTTTTTCAGCAAGCACAAGAGCTTTCCCATCCAAATCAATCCCTAAAATTTGAGACCCTGGATATTCATCCAAAAGAGCCTCGCTGTGACCACCTAAGCCAACAGTGCCGTCTACAAAAAGCCCAGGAAGGCAAGTGGAAAACGCATCCACAATTTCACGTGGCATAACTGGTGAGTGATCTAACTCCATAAAAATCTAAAATAACCTCTCGTGGAGGAAATCGCCCGACCCCGTGTTACCATGTTGACAGCCCAATCAACCTTACAAATACGCCTCGCATAACCGGCTCCTACAGTCTCCCAACGAAGACGCAAACATAGCAAGGTATTTTAAGTTCTATTTTTTACAAATTCCTATATTTTTAAAGGTTTAATGAGATGCAGAATACTAATCACATTACCGAAGGTGAATTTAGAGTCGGAATATTGACAATAAGTGATTCTGGATTCAAAGGGGACCGAGAGACCGACGTAAGTGGAAACACAATCATGGACATGATCTCTGATTCGACTTTATCAGTGATAAAAAGAGATATGGTACCTGACGAAGTAAATGCAATTGCTGACACACTCAGGGCTTGGAGTGATAGCGGAGAAATTGACGTTGTGCTGACAACTGGTGGAACAGGTCTTGGACCACGAGATGTGACGCCAGAAGCAACTAAATCAATATTGGACATTGAGGTACAGGGAATAGCAGAAGCAATGAGGATGAAAACCTTTGAGGTCACTCCTTATTCTATGCTGAGCCGCTCTGTGTCTGGCGTTAGATCTGGATGCCTAATAATTAACCTTCCAGGGAGTCCAAAAGCTGTCAAAGAGTGCCTTGAAATAGTATTACCATCAATACCTCATGGACTACAAATTATTCGCGGTTCTGGATGGTCTCATGAGAAAGCTTAAGGCAAATTCGAACTAATATGAAATTCCACGTTTTGACTTTGTTTCCAAATATGTTTTCCTCCCCTTTGGAGGAAGGTATATTGGCAAGAGCTATAAAAGAGAACGTAATTGAGATTTTTGTTCACAACATCCGTAATTACGCGAATGATCCACATAGAACAGTTGATGATTATCCGTTCGGAGGTGGCCCTGGAATGTTAATGAAGCCAGAGCCAATTTTTGAGGCAGTTGAAAATATATCAACAACCCATACACTTGATAGCAAAACTCCAAAAATACTTATGACTCCTCAAGGCAGAACGTTCAATCATGACATCGCAAAAGAACTATCCCAGAATGAGGAATTAATGTTGATATGCGGTCGATATGAAGGAATCGATGACAGGGTACGCCAACATCTAGCAACCGACGAAATAAGCGTGGGTGACTATGTGTTAAGTGGTGGGGAACTTCCTGCCATGACCATAATTGATGCTGTTTCCAGGCTAATACCAGGAACTGTGGGTTCCAAGGAATCGATAGAAAATGATTCTTTTTACGAGGGGAAACTTCAATATCCCCAATTTACACGACCCGTCACATACAGAGGAATGCAAGTGCCTGAAATACTTTTATCAGGTAATCATAAGGAAATAAGAATCTGGAGAGAGAAACAGTCAGATCAACGAACATTGCTTAAACGACCCGACTTGATTGATTAATTTTTGATTCGCGGCAGATTCAGACAAATGCTCCTCGTCGCTAGACTTCCTTGAATGTAGTTAAAGAGTTAACATCTTTCAAACATATTTCGTATCGCAACCATAGAGATTGATTACAGAATGAAGAACAAAAACTTTCTTTCCATTTTAGATTTAAATGACGGTGAGGTTGAGAGCATAATTTCGAAAGCCGCATCAATCAAACAAGGAAATACCCCCCAAATTTTGTCTGATAAAACTGTTGCATTAGTCTTCGAAAAACCTTCACTTAGAACGAGGGTTAGTTTCGAGGTCGGAATAAAACAGATGGGAGGGTCGTGTATCTTTTTGAGCAACAATGAAATTGGTCTCGGAATTAGAGAACCTGTGGCAGATGTCGCCAAAGTTCTTGATAGATTGGTCGATTGTGTGGTTGCAAGAGTATTTTCACACCGAAGTCTCGAACTCTTAGCCGATAACACATCAATCCCAATTGTAAACGCACTTTCGGATCAGGCCCATCCCTGCCAGGCCCTGGGAGACTGTCTGACAATATTTGAAGAAAAAGGTGACTTAGAAGGCTTAAAATTAGCTTTTGTTGGAGATGGAAATAATATAGCTGGAAGTTTAGCACTGGCATGCGCTTCAGTAGGAATGAACTTCAGTATCGCCTCACCTGAAAGCCACAAACTGCCCGAAAATATTTGGGACCAGGCCAAAGTAATAGCCCAAAATCGAGGAAGCAATTTAATATGGACGGATGATCCTAAAGAGGCTGTCGTCGAAGCTGATATTGTTTATACCGACGTCTGGGTAAGTATGGGCGACGAGGAAGAGAAAGAAGAGAGGCTTTCCATATTTTCCTCGTACCAAGTTAACGAACAATTAGTAACCCTTGCTAAAAATGACTTCTTATTTATGCATGATATGCCCGCTCATCGTGGAGAAGAAATCTCAGATGGTATGTTGGAACATCCCAATTCTGTTGTATATCATCAAGCTGAAAACAGACTTCACGCACAAAAAGCCGTTCTTGCAGAACTCTTTGGTTACTAGAGTAATACTTTGATATTTAGTTAGCAGGGCTGGGTAAATCCAGCCTAACAATGGGACGGATAATTTGAACCACCAAGAAGCCACATCGATGAAACCAACGGTGGCTATAGTTGGAAGACCCAACGTAGGCAAATCCACGCTTTTTAACAGGTTAACTGGAAGGCGCCAATCGATTGTGTCTGACTTGGCAGGTACTACCCGAGACAGAGTAATAGCAGAAACCGAATGGTCAGAACAACCATTCCTGCTTGTTGACACGGGGGGCTTAGATTTATTCCCTAACGATACTATCTGGGAACAGGTAAGTGACCAGATTCATTTTGCTATCAGCCAGTGTGATGTTATAACGCTATTAGTGGATGTGTCAGAAGGAATTACAGCCGCGGATAGGGATGTCGCCGATCTTATTCGCAAAACTGGTAAACCTACCGTACTAGCAGCCAGCAAGTCAGATAACGATCAAAGAAAAAATTTAGCGTTTGAACTTTATGAATTGGGCCTCGGCGACCCAATTCCTATCAGTGCCTACCATAACATTGGCTTGGACGATCTCATGGAACAGATACTTAAATATTTTCCGAGTCGCCAAACCTATTTCGCCCCAGAAGCTGATCTTAACTTAGCAATCGTGGGTAGGACCAATGTTGGGAAATCTATGTTACTCAACTCTATAACGGGGGAAAGTAGAGCAATAGTAAGTGACATCTCAGGAACTACAAGAGATTCCGTTGATACAACCATCGTCTACCAGGATAGAGAAATCCAGCTTATTGACACGGCAGGCATAAGACGAAGGGGAAGCATCAAGAAAGGTATTGAACACTATAGTGTCTTAAGGTCCATGCAAGCCATAGAACGATGTCACGTGGCCGCTCTTGTTCTAGATGCTTCAGAATTCGCCACTAGCCAAGACACGCATATAGCAAGCTACATATTAGAAACTTATAGAGGGATAGTAATCGTAGTCAATAAGTGGGACCTTCGCCGTGAGATAGGGCTAGATAAAGAAACTATGGAAAAAAGAATAAGGGAAAAATTTAAGTTCGCCTCCTACTCTCCTATCGTTTTTACATCAGCCTTAAAAACTGATGGGGTAAATGAACTACTAGACACTGCTCTGCGGGTACAAGTGGAATGGTCAAAAGGAGTCCCCAGACCGGACATAAGACGAACTGTCTTGTCTGCAGTAGCTGAAAACCCTCCACCCTCAGGTGGCCAGCGTGTACTAAAGATATACAGTGCAATGCAAGATAACACAATGCCCCCGAGCTTCACATTTTTTGTGAACCATACAGATATGATCCATTTTTCATACCGGCGGTATCTCGAAAACAAGCTCCGCGAAGAATACACGTTTGAGGGCGCTCCTCTTAGATTTCGATTTAGGGGATGGAAACGTTAATGAACATAATTGCAGGAATTATTTTCGTGGTCCTAGCATATTTGGTAGGGTCCATTTCATTTGGCCTGCTTATTGGAAAACTAGTAAAAGGTATCGATATCAGGAACTTTGGTAGCGGAAGTACTGGAGCCACTAACGTTGCTCGCGTATGTGGACCTATATGGGGGATAATCGCACTTATACTGGACATGGGTAAAGCAGCAATTCCGGTAGCTCTAACAGTTTATATACTGGAAACACCGGATTGGTCCCATTCACTTACAGGACTTTCAGCTATCGCTGGACATATCTGGCCGTTGTTTACTAATTTTAAAGGGGGTAAGGGCATTGCTTCAGGCTGGGCTGCACTCATTGTTCTATCACCGTGGGCAGGAGTTGCAGCTACACTGGCCGCTGCTCCCGTGATAGGAATAACTAGGTACGTTTCATTAGGATCCATTGTGGGATCAGTGGTTGGGGGGTTAGCCATAACAGTGTTGGCAATACTCAATAATTTAGAAACTGAAGGAGTGCCCAATATTCCTTTCGTGTACAGCGCCTACGGACTAATCGGAGGTGCAATAACAGTCCTACTACACAAAGATAACGTCAAAAGGTTAATAAAAGGCAATGAAAGTAAGTTGGGACAAAAAAATTAGCAAACTTTCAATAAATCACATCGAAAAATTATGTGAAGTGAAGTATGGATAGAATCGGAATAATTGGAACCACCACATGGGGAACAACCCTTGGAATAATCAACGCTCGCGAAAATAGAGAGGTCCTGCTATTTGCAAGGACGCAACCTGAGGCAAACAAACTGAGTAGAGATAACGAAAATTTCAGGTTTGTTCCGCAAGTTCCATTTCCGGCAACAATGAAAATCACCTCATCACTTAGAGAAACCGTAGAGAGGTCCCAACTAATTATATTTGCAGTTCCTGCAGCATCACTGAGGGGAAACGCATCTCAATTATCATCGGTTCTATCCTCTGAAAAAGTAATCGTTAGTGCCACGAAGGGACTAGAACCTAAAACCGGTAAACGAATGACAACTGTCCTACAAGAAGAACTCGGTCTAGCTGAAAACAAGATTTGTGTAATGTCAGGTCCAAACCTTGCTAAAGAGATCATTCAAGGAAAACCGTCGTCAACAGTTATCGCATCCACAGACAAAAATACCGCCACTTATGCCCAAAACTCTCTAAATTCATCAAATCTGAGAGTTTATACAAATCAGGACGTGATCGGAGTTGAATTGGCTGGAACTCTCAAGAATGTTGTGGCGATTGCCGCAGGGATATCTGACGGCCTGGGATTCGGAGACAATGCCAAAGCCTCAATCATAACCAGAGGATTGGCGGAAATCACCAGGTTAGGAGTCAATCTGGGTGCAAACCCCACAACTTTCGCAGGTCTCGCTGGAATGGGAGACTTAATTGCAACCTGTTCAAGTGATCTAAGTCGTAACAAATCTTTGGGAAGAATGTTGGCATCAGGAATGTCTCTTGATGAGATAACAAATACCACAGAGAATATCCTGGAAGGAATAGGTACAACCCAAGAAGTCATTGCAATGGCTAAAACCATGGACTTAGAGCTTCCATTAACGCAATCTGTCTACAGCGTTCTATTTGATGACGTCGCACCAATGACTGCAGTCGCCGACCTTATGGGAAGATCACTTACTTCGGAGAACTAAGTACCCGAATTCTGAGCCCAACTTTTGCCAATATTAGTGTTTCCCGATACAACTAAAAGATAACTCGCATAGACTCTCCATAAATGATTGCATTAACGGATCCAGCTATCCCATGTCTCCGGACTCGTATAGAACCCCCAAAGCAGTAGCTATACCTGCAGTTTCAGATCTAAGAACCCTCTTCCCTAAAGAAACTGAGATAGTCTCTTTGTTTTCTGCCTTTTTAATCTCTTGAGGGGAAAATCCGCCAACTGGACCTATAAAAATTGAAATCTCATCACCCTCATCCATCGATGCAACCTCATTGTCTCTAAGCACATCCCGTAGACTTGCCTTATATTCATTTTCCCAAGGGATTAATTTCAATCCTCTAGATATTTGTAAAGCCTCATCAAAACAAACGGGAGTTGTCAAGGTAGGCAGAATGACCCTTCCGGATTGCTCTGCAGACTCCATAACGATTTTCCTCCACCTGGTAAGACGAGAGGGACTGAGTTGAAATGATTCTGTTCTTGTTGTTCTGATAGGTACAATTGTCGTAATTCCAATCTCAACGCCCTTTTGCAACGTGTATTCAAACCTATCTGGCTTTATTAGTGACTGATAGAGTGTGATTTTGACTCGAGGTTCACTTTGGCCTTGACGGCTATCAATAATCGTCCCGATGCAGGAATGCCTATCGACAGAATCAAGTCTAACCGTCTGCTCATAACCTGTTCCATCAAATACGGTAACTAAATCATCTTTCCCAGATCTCAAAACTTTTGAGATCTGGGCAGATTGTTCACTGGAAAATATTATTTGCTTCCCAGATTCAGCTTCTTTCGAAATAAAAAATCTGTGCAATGCTTACCTTCCAACATCACTTTTTAGTTGCTAATACGGCAGTCCAATCACTGTCAGTCATAACTTTCTCGAAAACTACACCCAGAGGCTCAAAAACACCACGAACATCTTCCAAAGCATTTTCCAATACCCCGGATAAAATCAACTTACCTCCACTTCTCAACCCTTTTGTCAGATGGTCGGCAAGTTCAATGATGACTTTAGCGGATATGTTAGCTAATGCGAGATCAAAATCTCCCTCAGAATACCGATTGTCAGGAAGCGTACTATTGAAAACCTCGACGGACTCATCAACCCCATTTAAGACACAATTCTCCTTGGCTACTTTGGAAGCATTGTTTTCAATTTCAAAACCAATAGAGGACAGTGCTCCGAGCTTAACTGCAGTTACTGATAATATTCCAGATCCGCATCCCAAATCTATTATCTTCTCCCCACCAACGATAGTATCCTCCAATAACTCCATACACATTCTAGTCGTTGGATGATGGCCAGTGCCAAACGCCATGCCAGGATCTAAAAAGATAATCACATCGTCCCGTAGTGATGCATGTTCCTGCCACGTCGGACATATCACCAATTTTCTACCAACCCTAATTGGATGAAAATATTGTTTCCAATTAGTTTCCCAATCTTCATCCTTAATTTCCGTCTCTTTAAGCGGTTCAATCGGATGGAGATGATTGATTAGTTTTACCCCAATCTCAATATTGGCCCTGCGCTCATCTGTGGAATCATCTTTTGGAATATAGGTACGAACACTGAATGTTTCTGGGACCGGAGCGACTTCACCTTCGTCAGGGTTGAAATCAGCGGGACTCTCTATGGAAACCCCACCGTATCCATACTTGTAAAATATATGAGAAATCGGCTCCACGAATTCCGGTGGTACATCAACACACAATTCCAACCATTTCACTAGGTACTTTCCCTACCACCAAAAACATTTTTGAATTTGCCAAATATTCCAGTATCTTCTTCATCACCCATCTTTGGCAAAGTAGTCCCTAGTTTCTCCAAAAGTTCTTTCTGCATGTTGTCCAACTT
>MDTE01137241.1_pt1 | contig 10202 bp, 11 predicted proteins | sample 811231 | NCBI WGS metagenome assembly MDTE01 (sample SAMN05326651, study PRJNA326480) | marine metagenome | isolation source: seawater | place: Indian Ocean: Red Sea | collected 2010 | reverse complement strand
AATTTTAATGATAAAAAATTTTTAATTCTAGGAAATGGGTCAACTGCTAAAACAGTATCTAAAATTTTAATTAATTTATATAATGCAAAAATATTTATTTGGGGACGAAATAAAAAAAATATTAATAGCTTTATTGATTTTAATAATAATCTAAACCATTCTAATTCTATTAGATTATATGATAAAACTCAAGTAGATAAATATATTCTGATAAACTGTTTACCATTTACTATTAATAATATTGATGTTAATAACATTTTTAATAATATTTTATTTGAAAATATAAAATTATTTATTGATGTAAATTATGTTAATAATATTTTGATAGATAGTGTTACTAAAATGAATATTAAAACTATTTCTGGAAAAGATATGTTATTATATCAAGCATTGAAAAATCTAGACCTTTGGTTTGATGGTAATTATTCAAAAAAAATTGATTTCAAAACTCTTAAGCAAAATATATTTTAAAAATGAAAAGAATAAAATTTACAACAGCCGGTGAATCACACGGTGAACTTATTATGGGTATTTTAGAAGGAATACCTTCAAACCTTAATATTGATATTGAATATATTAATAAACATATGCAAAGAAGAATGAAGGGATTTGGAAGAGGTAAGCGTATGCAAATTGAAGATGATACTCCGCACATATGCTCTGGGATTAGATTTGGCAAAACCATAGGCTCTCCAATAGGTATAATTATCAAAAATAATGATTGGAAAAATTGGAAAAATAAAATGTCAATTGAAGATATTAAGAAAGATATTAAGAAAATTACTATTCCAAGACCAGGTCATGCAGATTTAGCAGGTATTAAAAAATATAATTTTAATGATATTAGGAATGTTATTGAGAGGTCTTCTGCAAGAGAAACTGCTATGAGAGTTGCGCTAGGTTCTATATGCAGAAAACTGTTAGAAAATTTTAATATTTTTGTAGGGAGTTATGTAACAGCAATTCATAATATAAAAGATTTGCATAATTATTTTGATATCAATCCTCAAGATATCAATTTTAAAGCAGATCAATCCCCTGTTAGATCATTAGATAAATCATTAGAAAATGAAATGATTCAAGTTATTTCTAAAGCACAATCAAATGGAGACTCCGTAGGTGGGAGCTTTACTGTACATGTATCTGGATTGCCATATGGACTTGGGAGTTACACAGCATGGGATGAAAAATTAAATGCAAGATTAGGAAAAGCTATTCTTTCCATTAATGGAATAAAATCATTTGATGTTGGACTAGGGCAAGCATCTAAAGAAAAATTTGGTAGTGAATTACATGATGAAATAGGCTATAATGAAAAATTTTTTAGATATAGTAATAATTGTGGTGGTATTGAAGGCGGAATGAGCAATGCTCAAAATATCATTTTATCAGCAACAATGAAACCAATTCCAACATTAATCAAACCTTTGAAATCTATTGATATTGAAACTAAGAAAGAAGTTCTTGCTCATAAGGAAAGAACAGATTCTTGTTCTGTTCCCGCTGCATCAATAATAGCTGAAAGTATGGTATGTTTTGTTATATGTGATGCATTACTCGAAAAATTTGGTGGAGATAGTATGGAAGATTTAGAAAAACATATAGATAGTTCAGCAAAGTATTAAAATGCAAAATATTTTTTTAATAGGGATGATGGGCTCTGGAAAAACAACAATAGCTAAATTATTATCACAAAAATTATCAATTGATTACTTTGATACTGATGAAGAAATAGAAAAAATAATGGGCATGACAATTATGCAAATTTTTGATGAATACGGCGAAAATCGTTTTAGATTAATTGAATCTTCTTTTTTTAATGAAATGGTAAATGTTCATACTGCCATCTATGCTACAGGGGGAGGAATTATAGAATCTGAAATTAATAAAAAAACACTTAAAAATAATGGATTTACTATATATTTAGATTGTTCACTTAAAGAATTAAAAAAAAGAATTTCTAGAAGTATTAACACTCGTCCATTAATTAAAAACAATGTGGATAATGATTTAAAAAATATTTATAATAAAAGAAAAATGAATTATCATAATAGTGCTGATTTAATTATCAAGGTTGATAATTATTCAAAAAAAGAAATTGTTCAACTTATTTCTGAAAAAATAAATGTATAAAATAGATTCTAATTTCAATATTAATAAAATCTCTCCCAATTTATCTATTACAGATATTGATAATAATAAAAAATATGATAAAATTTTTATTATTACTGAAAAAAGAATTAATGATTTGTTTTCTAAACATAAAATATTTGATTTGGGGTTCCATCAAATAACAATCAATGATTCAAAAGATATTAAAACACTACATTCAGTTAAATTAATTATTAATGATTTAATGAATGCTAACGCTACTAGAGATTCTTTGTTAATTGGATTAGGTGGTGGGTCCATTTCAGATATAGTAGGATTTATAGCTTCAATATATATGCGTGGTATTGATCATGTTTTTATGCCTACTACCTTATTAGGGATGGTAGATGCTTCAATTGGTGGTAAAACAGGAGTTGATTTTTTAGGTGTTAAAAATCTTGTAGGGACATTTAAACAACCTGAAGGTATTATTATTGATTTTCATTTTTTAGATTCTCTAGACTCCAATTATATAATTGATGGTTTTGCTGAGATTATTAAATATGGTTTAATATTTGATAAAGTTTTTTTTGATAAAGTTTTTAAAAATTTCAATTCATTAATTAATAAAAATGATTTTAAAGAAATTATTATTCAAGCGTGTAATTATAAAATTAAGACAGTATTAAAAGATCAATTTGATCAAAACCAACGAATGATTCTTAATTTTGGTCATACAGTAGGACATGCTTTAGAGACATATTTTTCTAATGATAAAATTTCTCATGGTCAAGCTATCTATCATGGTATGATTGTAGAAAGTTTAGTATCTTTAGAATTGGGATATTTATCTAAAAAAGATTTTCAAAAAATACATGATTTTTTAAGTTCTATTATAACATTTCCAATAAAAAATGTTGATGAAAAAGCTATTTATAAACTTATTAAACATGATAAAAAACAATTAAGAAATAAAATGCATTTTGTTATTTTAAAACAAATAGGGGATTCAATAATTAAATCAGATGTTGATCCTGATGTTATTATTAATTCAATTAAAAAAGTATTAAGGTAAACATGAATATATTAGTTATAAACGGACCAAATTTAAATTTATTAGGAGAAAGAAATCCGAAGATTTATGGGAATGAAACATTAGAAGAATTAATGATGTGGCTTGAGAATTCAACTGTTGGTAAAAATCATCAATTTAAATTTTATCAAAGTAATCATGAAGGTGAAATTATTGATATGTTGCATGATGAAAGAGATTGGTCTCAAGGTATAATTATTAACGCTGGAGCATATAGCCATTATTCTTATGCCATTAGAGATGCTATTGAAGCTATCAATGTTTTTACAGTTAACGTACATTTAAGCGATATTCAAAATAGAGAAAAATTTAGAAAAAATGATGTTATTTCTGAAGTTTGTAAAAAAACAATTTTTGGAAAAGGAAGGTTTGTTTATTTAGAAGCTCTTAAATTTTTATCAAATAAAAATCATGAATCAAATTAACAATATCCCTATTCTCTATTCATTTAGAAGATGACCATATGCTATTCGTGCTAGGATGGCACTTTCAAATGCACAAGTTAAGGTAGAACATAGAGAGATACTTCTTAAAGAAAGACCAAAAAAATTATATGAGATTTCTTCAAAAGCAACTGTCCCTGTTTTATATATCAACAAAGATAAAATTATAGATGAAAGTCTTGATATAATGCTTTGGGTAATTCAAAAGTGGCATTGTAATTGGTTAAATATTGAAAAAGAAAAACAATTAGATATGATTAATATTAATGATTCTGATTTTAAATATTATCTTGATAGATATAAGTATTATGATAGATACCCAGAGTTGTCATTTAAAGATTACCAAAAAAAATGCGAAAAATATTTAAATGAATATAATCACATATTAAAAGACAAATTATATTTTTTTGGTAATCAGATTCAACTCGTTGATGTTGCATTATTCCCATTTATTAGACAATGTGCTCATGTTGATTATTCTTGGTTTGAGGAAAAATTTATAAATTTAAATAAATGGTTAAATGCTATTAAAAGTTCTAATATTTTTTTATCAGTAATGCACAAATATGAAATTTGGAATCAAAATAATCCAGGAATAATTACTATTTATAAATGACTATTTAAATCAGGTTTTTTTCTATATTTTTTCTTTTCTGATTGATGTTTTTTAGTTAATAAACGTCGTTCTATAGAGCCCCTAGTAGGTTTTGTTCGTATTCTTTTTGGTGGCACATAATTTTTTTTTTCAATACGGACACGAAGTTCTTTAATACATTTCATTTTATTTAAATATTGACTTCTTTCATCTTGACACGTTACTTGAATGCCCGATTTCATATGTGTTAACCGTACTGCAGATTCGGTTTTATTAGTGTGCTGTCCTCCCTTACCACCTGATCTAAATGTTTCTACCTTACATTCAGATAAAAGAATATCATCAGACTCTGGTAAATGTATAAAACTCAAATTATTTTCTCTTTTGTTTAATATTAATTAAACCAAACACCATATTGTTCTTTTTTTAGCTTATGCGCTACATACTCCTCTAGTTCTTCTGCATCTTTTCTAGTTGGTATTGGATTATATTTTTCATAAAATTCTGGAACAAGCTTTAGACCAAATTGCTTAGCAAAAGTATTTGATTTATATCCTTCTTTGTGTTGTTTAAATCTTAACATAGGGGCTCTAGCTGACTGCCCAACATAAAAACAACGATTTCCAAAAACTAAATTAGGATTTTTTTTCCTAAATTTTGCTGATTTTCCAACATTCTTATCAAGTTCAATGACATAAATGTAATATTTCATTATTTAAACTTTAAATTTTTTAATTTCGGTTTTATACTATCTGATATTTGTGCATTAAATTTTATTTTACCACTTTTAAATAATCTTTTTTGTTCATCTTTTGGCAATTGAATAAAATTTGAACATTGAGTTGAACAACAGCCATTATATTTTTTATTACATTTTTTACATTGAATAAATAAAATATGGCAACATTGATTTTCACAATTTGTATGTTCATCACATTTTTTTTCACATTGATGGCAATTACTAATAATATCATCAGTAATTTTTTCACCCATTCTAAAATCAAATACAAAATTTTTACCTATAAATTTTGATTTAACATTATTTTGTTTTACATCATTTGCATATTTGATAATACCACCATTAAGCTGATTTATATCAGTAAATCCTTCATTAATTAAATATGAACTTGCTTTTTCACAACGTATTCCTCCAGTACAATACATTAAGATTTGATCGTGTTTGTGTTTAGAAAGCAGTTTTTTTATTTCTGGAAGCAATTCTTTTGATCTTGTAACATCAGGAATAATTGCATTTTCAAATTTTCCTACTTCTCCTTCATAATAATTTCTTACATCTACTACAATTGCTCCATTATCAATAGCTTGATTAAATTCTTTATAGTTTAAATGTTTACCAGTTTTATTAATATCATATTCATTATCTTTTATACCATAAGCAACAATTTCTTTTTTTATTTTGATAACTAGTTTTAAAAAGGAAATGCCATCAATCACTGCAGTTTTAAGAGAAATATTATTTAAAAAGCTAATTTGATTTATTGAATTTTTAAATAATTCAAAATTATGCTCTGGTATGCTTATTTGGGCATTAATACCTTCTGAAGCTATATATATTCTTCCCAAAACATTTAGTTTTTTCCATTCTAAATATAAACTATCTCGTAATTCTTCAAGTTTATCTAGCTTTTTATATTTATAAAAGGATAAGGTTATACGACTGAAATCTTCTTTATCAAGATTCTGTAATAATTCATTTTTATTTTTTTGATTATATAATTCTTTAAAGTTCATATAAAATATTAAACAATAAATTGCTTTTATCTTATTAAATTTTAACAACTAAAAATTTAAAAATTCATGAAACTTAAAATAAAAGAAAAAAATGATTACTTACGCTTGTTAAATGTGACCGTCCCTTGGGATGAATTAAAAGCTGAGTATGAAAAAGAATATAAAAAAATAAAATCTAATTATAGTATGCCAGGATTTAGAAAAGGTTCTGTTCCTGATAATATTGTTAGGAAAAACTTAGGGCAATCTATTGAAAGCAGTTTTGTTGATCGTGCAATTAATATTTATTATAAAGAAGCTTTACAAGAATTAAAGCTACATCCACTTAATCAAGGTCAAATTACAGATTTAAATTTTAAAGAAAATTCAGAATTAAAATTTGATATTGAATTTGAAGTAATGCCAGAATATAAATTACCTAATTATCAGAAAAAAAATAAAGTTAAAACTGAAAAATATATTGCTAACGATATTGATGTTAATGAAGCACTAAGCAATTTACAAAATCAATATGCGAGTTCTAAGTCAATTGATGGTAAAATTAAATCAGGGTATTTTGTTTATGGTGATTTTGATAAACTTGATAATAATAACGAAATTGTTAAAGATAATACACTGAAAAATCATTGTATTAAAATTGGAGAAGGTTTGTTCGTTAAAGATTTAGAAAAGAAATTTATTAATAAAAAAGTTGGAGACTCTGTTGATATTACTATTAAACAAGATAGTGGAGATATTAACTATAAGGTGACAATAAATAAAATAGAAGAGCAGATTTTACCTGAAATTAACGATGATTTTGCAAAGTTAGTTAATAACAAAATTTCTAGTATTAAAGAATTAAAGCAGCAGATTTTAGATAATATTCAAAGCAATCTTGATGCAGAAAATAAAAAAATTCTTAATCAAAAAATTATGGATTATTTTGTTGATAAAACAAAATTTGAGCCCCCTCATTCTATGGTAGAAGGTTATAAAGAACAGCTCATAAAGCAATATGAGGAAGATTTTAAATCAAAAAATCAACCCTATGAATTAGATAAATTAACAGCTGATTGTGAAAAAATTGCTTATAATATGGTTAAGTGGTATATGATTAAACAAAAAATTCAAACCAATGAATCTATAAAAATATCAAAAGATGATATAGAAAAGCATATAAAAAATATTATTAAATCAAATCCTGCACAGGAGAAAGCAATAAATGATTATTATGATAAAGAGGAAAATAAAAACCAATTGTACAATACTATTTTAGATGAAAAGTTGTTTATTTATTTAAATGAATATTTCATAAATGATATTAAAGAAAAATCAACAGACGAACTAAGATCAAAAAGGAATAAAAAATGAAGCCAATAAATAATTTAATACCAATGGTAGTTGAACAAACTGCAAGCGGAGAAAGAGCTTTTGATATATATTCACGTTTACTCAAAGAAAGAATAATTTTTTTAGGGACACCAATAGATGATTATGTTAGTAGTTTACTTATTGCACAATTATTATTTTTAGATGCAGAAGACTCCAAGGGTGATATTTTTTTATATATCAATAGTCCAGGAGGAGCTATTACATCTGGTTTTGGCATTTTAGATACTATGAATTATATAAAATCTGATATTGTTACAATTTGCATGGGGCAAGCAGCAAGCATGGCGGCTATTTTATTAAGCGCAGGGACTAAAGGTAAAAGGATGGCACTTGAAAATTCTAGAGTGATGATACATCAACCTTTAGGGGGCGTTTCAGGTCAAGCTACAGACATTGAAATTCATACAAAAGAAATATTATTTTTAAAGGATAGATTAAATAAAATTTTAAGTAAAAATACAGGCAAATCAGTTAAAGCTATTGAGAATGATACCAATAGAGACAATTTTATGTCTTCAGAAGAAGCATTGAAATATGGATTAATTGATGAAATTGTTAAAACGAAGAAATAAAAAATAATTATGGATGATAAAAAAATATTATGTTCTTTTTGTGGCTCTAAACAAGAGCAAGTTGATATTTTAATAGAAGGAGATTCTGCTTATATATGTAATAATTGTATTTTAAAATCACATACAGTGATTAAAGAATCAAAAATTGATAATAAAGATCTTTCTATTGATAATTTTAAGCCTCAGCAACTTAAAAAAAAATTAGATAAATTTGTAATTGGTCAAGACCAAGTTAAAAAATCAGTTTCAGTCGCTGTTTATAATCATTATAAAAGATTAACAAATTTTCCTGATAGTGATAACCAAAAAAATATGGTTAACATAGATAAAAGTAATATTTTATTTTTAGGCATGACAGGAACAGGTAAAACTTTAATAGCTAAAACGTTAGCAAATATTCTAAACCTTCCATTTGTGATTGTTGATGCTACAGTCTTAACTGAAGCTGGCTATGTTGGTGAAGATGTAGATAACATTTTAGTTCGTCTTTATCATGAATCAGGATATGATGTTGAAAAAACTCAGATGGGAATTATCTATATAGATGAAATAGATAAAATTGCTAGAAAAAATTCCAACACATCTATAACGAGAGATGTATCAGGCGAAGGCGTGCAACAATCTTTATTGAAAATTATAGAAGGCACTATAGCTAACATCCCTCCAAAGGGGGGACGAAAACATCCAGAGCAACCTTTAGTTAAAATAGATACAACTAATATATTATTTATATGTGGTGGAACTTTTGATGGTATTACTGAAATTATCAAAAAGAGATTAAAAGGAGGAGGAATTGGTTTTGAAAAACCCCTATCAAACCAAATTGATAAATCAAGTTTATTAAAATCTGTCCATCCTGAAGATTTTATTAATTATGGTTTTATCCCAGAATTAATGGGTCGTTTGCCTATTATTACTTCTTTGGAAATTTTAACTCCTAAAATGATGCGAGATATATTAGTTACACCTAAAAACTCAATTATCAATCAGTATAAGTTTTTATTTAATTTAGATAATATCAAATTAAATTTTACTGATAATGCTTTAAAAACAATTGTAGATTTAGCAATTAAAAGGAAAACAGGAGCAAGAGCTTTAAGGGCAGTGATTGAAGATATTATGTTAGACATAATGTATGATGTCCCTTCTATGAAAAACGTTAAATCATGTACAATTAATCAATCTGTTGTTCTGAAAAAAACAAACCCAATATTACATTTTTATAAAAAAACAGCATAATATATTTATTAATTCTTAATTCTATCCTTTAATTTTCAATAAAAATTATTATATTATACCTTCAATAAAGTGCGAAAAATATAGTATCTAAATAATAACATTAAAGTTTTATAAACTGTTACAATAAAATACATCAATTTTGTTGAATGCGTCACATTATTTAAATACATTGATAATTAAATTTGTTTGAATGATTTATTTATGGATTTTTTACGTTAAATAAAAATTTTAATTGAGGGAGATGATTAATGAAAAAAACTATCAATATAGTATCATTACTTTTTTTAACTTTTAGTTTTCTTTATTCAACAGATGTTTTGATATCTTTGGATGGGAATAATCTTAATTACACATCAGAAATAGAAATTGGTGGATTCCAGTTTAATCATGATGGTTGTGTAAATGGCGCCTCAGGAGGTGAGGCAGCTTCAGCAGGATTCACTGTAAGTGCCTCATCGGGGGTTGTGCTTGGTTTTTCATTTACCGGTTCAACACTACCTTCGGGTGAAAATTTAACCTTGATAGAACTTGATGGAGACATTTCTCAAAGTTGCTTAAGTGATTTTGTGTTTTCTAGTGGAGGTGGAGAAAGTTTATCTGTTGATTGGCAGGAAGTTGAAGATACTCCGTCTTCTTCATGCAGTGATGAGTTAGATGTTTGTTTATCCCTCAATGACAATGATTTAATTTACTCTACAGATACTGCTATAGGTGGTTTCCAATTTAATCATAATGGATGTGTTACAACTGCATCAGGTGGTGAGGCAGCTTCAGCTGGGTTTACGGTATCAACATCAGGATCGGTTGTATTAGGTTTTTCATTTACAGGAGCTACTTTGGCTACTGGAGATAATTTAGTTTTAACTACTCTTGTTGGTGATGTTAATCAGGACTGTTTAAGTAGTTTTGTTTTTTCTAGTGGTGATGGTGAAAGCTTAGTTGTTGGCTGGGGAGATGATAGCGCCCCATGTGATGATGCAGATGGTGATGATGTTTGTGATGACGTAGATGATTGTATCGGTGCATATGATGAATGTGGTGTT
>MDTE01078902.1_pt1 | contig 10202 bp, 8 predicted proteins | sample 811231 | NCBI WGS metagenome assembly MDTE01 (sample SAMN05326651, study PRJNA326480) | marine metagenome | isolation source: seawater | place: Indian Ocean: Red Sea | collected 2010 | reverse complement strand
TATTAGAAACTTCAGATAATCCGAATTACCCTCAACACATCCTATTTCAACTGACGGGAGATCGTTGCAGTCAAATAGATTCTTTCAATGTCGGCGACGCCGTAGTGGTAGAATTTTCGCTACGCGGAAGAGAATGGAAGAGCCCACAGGGTGATATACGATACTTCAATAGTCTCGATGTTTGGGCCATCACCAATGATACTGACTCGGGAACCAAGGTGACGAACGGACCTCTCTCATCGGAGGAAGAGGAAGAGATGCCCTTTTAGCAAAGGGCATCAATGAGCAGAATCTGATAACGCCAAAATTGATTAGACGCTGCCCGTCGCCCTCATCACTGAAGTAAATCCGTTCGTTCCTTTATGAGACCACGTGGCTAGGTCACTAGTATGTTTGTGCACCACCGATTCATATTGCACATACTCGTGATAAGCGGCTGATGGTAGATTGGAAACCCTGATTGGACCCTTATCAAGCCCCAGCATCATGGAAATCTCCACCTCTGAATCCGGCACTGCAAAACGAATCGTGCGTTCATCTTTCTCGATTGAAATTGCTGCATACTCCAGAGTCCTCGCAATTTTTTTGAAACCGGCAAAAGCCGTCGAATAAATAGCATCAAACGCAAGACGTTGCTCACCACTGAGTTGATCATCAACATAAACCTTGGCCCAGTCGCCCATAGTAAAAGTTACTAAGAAGGAAATCCCTGCAAGATCCATATTGCCGATATGTCCGTCTGTAATCTCAATTAAGCGTGACCCCTGACAAAGTTCCTTGGTCGGCCTGCCAAAATTGCAAGGGCAAGGAATTTCGCAAGTACAGGCCTCTGCAACATTTGCAGTCAAATTCCAAGTCTCAGCGCTTTTGGCTGTAGCTGGCAGACCTGCTGTAAGGAGCGCTCCCGCCGTTCCTAGAATCGAATTAAATTGTCTACGTTTCATGTGTGTGGGCTCCTTGAGTGCGTATTAAGTTACATCCAGTTCTCTTTCGCATACTCTTCATGGTTGCGATTGCGCTTAATATATCCTGTTTAGCCGGTGTGTCCCATTATGAATTCTCCAATTCTATTGATGGCCTCCTGTCCCTTATCGAGCATAGGTGCGAAAAGATGCCATACGTGAATCATCTCATCCCACACCTCCACCGTCACATCAACCCCGGCATTTCTTAATCTCGGTTCTATTCGAGTAGTGTCGTCGAGGAGAGTTTCGCAATCACCTACTTGTATGAGTAACGGAGGCAATCCGCTTAAGTCGGAGTACAAAGGTGATGCTTTAGGATCTTTCGGATCCGAGCCCGCTAAATAGGTTTGACCCAGATCAATTATAGCGGCCTTTTGGACCATCGGATCTACATCAGCTCGTGTCTTCATAGAGTCACCGGTCCCTTCCATATCGGTCCAAGGAGAAATAGGTGTACCACAAGCCGGCAGTTCAAGACCTGCGTCTCTAATCGCCACGAGCGCGGAAAGGGTCAGTCCTCCTCCGGCGGAGTCTCCACCTATTGCTATTTTACTAGCCCTGCTACCCGTCGCTAACAACCACCTGTAAGCCGCCAACGTATCTTCTACAGGAGCAGGAAATGGTGTTTCAGGCGCCAATCTGTAGTCCAAAGCCAGAACCCTCCCCCTGATCGCAACAGCCAGGCGCTCCAGTAAACACCTATGCGATTCTACGGATCCCAAGACATATCCTCCGCCATGAACATACAGTAGGACACGTTCACTATCACTATCGTCGAAAGTAAACCATTCCGCGGGCACCCCGCCAGCATCGACTGGTTCGGATGACACATTGCTAAGTCTTGGAGCCATATTGGCCATAGCATCCATCCCTTTTCGCATATCATCTAGGGTGGCTCCTTCGGTGACTACAGGGTTCTCTCTAAGTAATTTCCTCACCGCATCGATTTGAAGATTCGGCATTAGATTCTCTCCCAAATGTAACTCGGTCCATCATATCTCTTTTTTGGAACAGGTATCAGGTTTTGAGACTGTTTGCTCTGAATCTGAAGTACCAGTAATTACCGCTGATTGGAACAAAACCTATAGAATAGCTAGATGAAAGATCACGAACCCTTGGCACACTCTTTTTCTACACGCTTTTATTACGGCTTCGGAGCGGTGGCCTATGGGGCTAAGAGTAATGGTTTTAATTACCTCCTGCTATTCTTTTACAGCCAAGTAGTGGGCCTGCCGCCGGAATGGGTATCTTTTGGTATATTTCTAGCGTTGCTCGTAGATGCCATTTCGGATCCACTGGTCGGGTATTTGTCAGACAATCTACATTCCCGTTGGGGCAGACGACACCCATTTATGTATGCGGCCGGAATGCCGGCCGCTCTCGCATATTATTTCCTATGGGCACCCCCAATGGAATTGGGTCAAGAACAGCTGTTTCTTTATTTCGTTAGCCTAGCTATCATCATTCGGACACTACTCACGTTCTACGAAATCCCTTCGACTTCTTTAGCGGCAGAGCTGACCGAGAACTACGACGAACGCACGAGGTTCATGGGCGCCCGCTTCTTCTTTGGGTGGTGGGGAGGGTTGACGATGGCCCTTCTCGTCTATCTAGTATTTTTGCCTGAATCCAAAGGTGGCATGGAATACATTGACGGTTGGAGGGACTATGGCATCGCCGCAGCAGTAGTCATCTGTATATCAATTTATGTTTCTGCACTGGGAACACACCGTCATATACCAAGACTTAAATCACCCCCAAAAAGAAAAATAACGAGCACTCGCCTAGTTTTTCGTGAGCTCTTTGAAACATTGTCTAACAAACCTTTCCTTGTACTTTTCGCCTCCGGGCTTTTTAGTGCAATGGCTGCCGGAGTCAATACTAGTCTCGGCGTTTATTTTGCGCGACATTTCTGGGAACTAACGACAGACCAGATGGGACTGATGCAAATACCCTACTTTCTGTCCGCCTTAGCGGCTCTCTTTATCGCACCATGGTTGGCAAGAAAGATAGAAAAAAAATACGCGACTATCCTTACAGCGAGTTTGGCGCTAATTCTCACCCCTTTACCAGTTGTTCTAAGACTGCTCGACTTGTTCCCAGAAAATGGAACACCGGAATTGTTCTACACTCTAACAATTTTCTATACTGTAGATGTAACGATAATGATTGCGTCAGGTATTTTAGCCGCCTCCATGTTCGCCGATGTTGTTGAAGACAGTGAAATACGAACAGGTCGCCGTTCAGAAGCAACTTTTTTCGCCGCAAATTCCTTCGCTCAGAAAGCGATTAACGGCTTTGGCGTTATTTTAGCGGGGCAAATCCTAGCCATGGTCAATTTCCCGAAAGATGCCAAACCTGGAAGTGTTCCAGAGCCTATTTTATTCGAATTAGCAACCGCTTTTGCTCCTGCAATTATCTTATTTTATATAGTTTCGATATGCCTGCTATTGTTTTACCGTATAAACAGAAAACAACATGAAATCAATATCAAAGTCTTGCGGTCCAGGAAGCACAGCAAAACCTCTCCAGAGAAATAAGCTAGTCAGCCCTCGATAGTAAGGCCACTGTCGCGGTACCTTTTATAGATAATTCATCATCTTGATTCCGAGCAGCAAGCTCGAGCTCCACGAGATTCCTGCCCTTTTCCTGCGTCTTTCCTGTCACTCGTCCATTTATAGTCAAAAGATCACCTTCAGGGTTATGCCTCCTTATCTCACTATAAAGATGTTGGAGATGACCGTCGTCCCCCATCCAATTCGTTACCGCATGCGACAACCACGAACACCGTTCGGGACCATAATCATATGCCCCGGGGGCTCCTACCTTGAGGGCGAATTCCTCTTCCCAATGGACTCGCTCTGGGCAGTCAGGTATTCCATATTTGTTTTTTATTCCTGTTGCCGGATGCCTAGATTGCATTTGCCACGCTAACTTGTTAGCCCGAATGTATAATCCACCCCACCCTTGTGCGTAGCAAATAAAACCGGTGACCGTCATCGGTCCTTTCGCCATTGTAGGCAAAGAATCGCCGATCTCTACATCCTCGAAATAACGTATGTTCTTACCCCGAATCCGTTCTGCCGCATAGAGTTCGCTGTGGCGAGCGAGTTCTTCCTCTGAGTATTTCCGGACTTCCTTTCCTTTCAACGCCGAGTATTTGGTCCCTGACTCCCGGGCAATGTCGCGATCCGTCCGAAAACACCAAGAATCGGCACTCGCCAACTGATCACCAGTGTCATTAAAAAAATCGACATGATAAATCTGCTGGATAGACCGCCCCGCGAACTGCGTGTCATGCTCTATCAAATCTTTCAAATAACTTTCTGTAGAAATTTCTGTATTTCTTAGAATGGGCTTCATCCATCTAAAATCACATCCAGCAAACATCGCGTGAATGCCTGGCAACCCACCTACATAACCACTAATAATACGACTGCAGGCAAAAATAAAGGACGGCGGTGCGACAACGTCACCATATGGTGTGGTGCGCGCGTAATCCGGATCACACCAAAGTGGGTTATCATCTCCTATTCCATGTGCGTAATGTCTAATATTGTCACGAGTCGCTTCGTAACACCAAGGCTCGAGCGTGCGGCCGATCTTGACGCCAATTCTTTTTCGCAAGTCATCCAGTGCCGCATCGCTAATTCCCACAAATTCTCTTTTTATACCACTACTCATCATTCTTTCCACTTTTTTGTTCAAAGGTTATTTTCGAGCCTAACTGCATCCCTAAGTGCCTTACGATTCACTTTCCCTGCGGGGGTTTTCGGTAAATCAGTCAAAAATTCAATTTCCCGCGGATACTCGTGAAGAGATAGACGTTCTTTCATATACTCTTGCAACTCGTGGCCGGATACGGTCTCGTCGTCGCGTAAAACCACAAAAGCTCTCGCAATCTGGCCCCTAAGCTCATCTGGCACACCGATTACGGCAGCTTCGCCAACTGCCGGATGTTTAAGCAATGTATTTTCAATTTCTACCGCACTCATAGTCCACCCTGCAGAAATAATCACATCATCAGAACGACCTGCATGATAAAAGTATCCATCTTTATCGATGCGGCCGAAGTCCTTAACTCTAAACCACGCTCCTTTTCTTTTTACTGCAAGCTCACCAATCTCATCAGTGTCCGCAATCGCTCCGGTATCTTTCAATACGGTCACTTCGTTACCAGGCGCCGGTTTTCCAAGTGCACCTTTCTTAATTGCGTGGCCTTTTACGCCCGGGTAATCTACGATTATCACTCCGACTTCAGTAGTACCGTACATGCTCCCCGGCGGGAGGCCAAGCGTATCCCGAACCCAATCAAATGTAGCGGGATCCATTGGTTCACCTGTGAAAGTACATTTTTTTAGATTTATGTTGTAGTTGTTTCGCAGTCCACTATTACGCAATAACCGAAAAACAGTTGCGGCAGCAGCGAAGTTATCTACCCCGAGTTCTTCCAGTGCCTCAAATATTCTGGCGGCTTCAAACTTTCCCGAATATGTACCTATTTCTATGCCTAATGCTAAGGCGGCGATGGTCCCATGCCACAAACCATGGCCCCATGCTGGAGAAGAAGGACAAAAAAAACGGTCTTCTGGACGCAGGCCAGTGCCATAAAGAGCAGCAATCATGAGCGTAACAACTGAGCGCTGCGTGTGCCGAACTGCTTCGGGTAACGCTCTAGTCGTCCCAGAAGTATATTGCAGCACGCATAAATCATCAGCGTTTGTGTCTGCCTGATAAGCATCTGATTCTCGTGACAATTGCTTCCAAAAATCTCCACCAATTTCCTGCACTATTATCTCGGGGAATTGTGCACGAATTTCATCCGCGCCCTTGTCGACTAAAAGCAGCTTCGGTTTGCAATCGTCAATTCTCAAAGCAAGACCTTCCGGGCCAAAAAGAGTAAAAAGAGGTACCGCTATAGCCCCTCTTTTTATGGTTCCGAAAATGCCAGTGTAAAATGCTTTTCCAGGTTCCAAAATAATCGCTACAACGTCGCCCTTAGCGATTCCTTTTGCGCAAAGCCAGTTCGCAAACTGTCCTGTAGTTCGGCCAAGCTCTCCATATTTTAGCTGTTCTAGTTTCCCATCTTCATGTTTGACATTGATAGCTATACCTTTAGTAGCATGCCGATCGATGCACTCATGGGCCAAATTCATCTGCGCCCGGTTTCCGTCGAAGAGGTCCCACAGTCTTTCCCTTTGGAAACTCGTTTGGATCTCTTCATAATGGGTAAGATCGAGTAGAGATTTCATAAATGTGACTGCAGACTCATTTCTAATTATTCCTAACAAGTTTCGGTAAAAATTCTACCCGCAACTTGCAAAACGGGTACGGATCACCGCATATTATCTCGGTGAGCCAGACACGTGAAGTACTCAGGAGAGTTTCTATGAAAGTGCAAGCGGTTTCAAACGACGTAAAGGCAACCTACGGAGAGCAGCAATCCGAAATGGAGCGCTACCTCGTCGAGGGGGAAAAAAGAGCGCTTGCCTTGGGTAATCGCGGACCAATTAGGTACAACAAAAACGGTTCTCTACACGAAGACATTTTAGAATCTTATTGGGAAACAGGCTTTTACGTTTTTACAGACGTCCTAGATAAAAAAGAACTCCTAGACATTGAAAAAGACGTTAACGATTTTCTCGAATGCGTTCCTATCTCCGAAGAGTCCATACTAGATCAAAATGGGAACCGGGCAATAACCTCCGGTTTAAGAGCCCGAAATCTATTTTGGGCAACACCTCTCAGCGACCCGTTTGGGGGAACGGATATAGCTGGAGGACGTCACCCAGCAAAAATGTTCGAACCAACACCGACCGAAAACGCCCCGGAAAAAGATATCTACCTAATACTCGGTTCCCTTCAGTTTTCTGAAGCTTGTTTACGTGTGTATGGGCACCCCGATCTGTTGCGTGTCGCCGAAGCTATTAACGGGAAAGATTTCACCCCATTCAATGAAGCCCTGTTTATCAAGCGTCCCGGAATAGGTGCTTCGGTGGCATGGCATCAAGACGGGCTAACGCATTGGGACAGTCCTCGATGGGATTATGGAACTCACGGTTTCAATTTTATGGCACAAGTTTATGGTAGCACTGCGGCAAACGGCCTTTGGGTGGTGCCCGGAACTCACAAATTAGGAAAGTTAGATATTAAGAAGCTAGTAAGTGAAGCAGGAACAGACCGCCTACCCGAAGCAGTTCCTATGCTCTGTGCACCAGGGGATGTCGGCATCACTAACCGACAAGCACTTCACGGATCTTTTGCTAATGTCAGCGAAAACACCAGACTAACCGTGAATTTTGGATTTCATCGTCGAGAATCCGTTCTGGGAGTAACCGCTGGGGGAGTGCATAACGCTCGAGCTACCTACGACGAAAAAAGAATAAAAGAACGGTCCCGATTGATACCTTATGCAATAGACGCTCGTCGCCAAAAATATCCAAACGAATCTTCGTATATATATGCGCCTCTCGCGGATGAGGAAGACAAATATCGTTGGAACGCTCAAGCGAAAGTAAATATACGGGACTACAACCTCCAAGACCTTAGTATCTAATTTACCACCAAACAAAAAATCGAGTTTAGTAAGAGGAATCTGAAGTCCGAACTTAAAACGAGCATTTCTCTTTTAGTGACAATCACCCATCCCCGAGAACGATGTTATATTCGCTTTCATTACCGGCAATCAATTCGTTGCCCGTCAGACGCTTAAAATAATGTCCTACCATCAATTCGTCTGTCATTCCTATAGCACCATGAAGTTGGATAACCTCCTTCCCTACAAAACCGCCGGTCTTTACTGCCTGTAATCGAGCTTTCAAAATTATATCTTTCGCGTTTTCCAACCCTTGTTTATCCGCGCTCAGTACTGCAAGATGCACCAAGGATTGCAATCTCTCAATCGATATATGTATATCCACTAAACGATGCTGAAGAGCTTGAAAATCGGCCAACTTAGAACCGAACTGGTGCCGATCTATAAGATAACTATGCGTTAGATCAAACAGAACTTTAGTAATACCCAGTGACTCGGCAACACCAAGTAAAACGAAGCAAATTAAACTTTGCTCAACCGCGCTCCTTACATCGTCACCGGAGGCTATAAGATTAGTCGACGGCACAAGCACGCTACTCAATTCTAGATCTGCGATCGTCCTACCATCAAAGGTCTCGCGTCTCAAAACGCGCATGCCTTGAGCATTTGCCGGGATCAAAATCGTTGAAGGCATATTATCCACGCGACCTGTTACAAGAAAATGGCTCGCCGTACCTCCATCTATTACCCCCTGCCTCATGCCTTGCACCTCAATCCCATCCTGGCATCTGACACCCTTCACACCCTCAAAGGGGTCGCAAAAACAGGCTGAGTTCCTTTTCGTTCTATAGGCTAACGCAAAATGTGCTTCCCCGTTGTGCCACGCTGCTAGCAAGACATCTGTCAATGAAGACCTCTTCATTCGTTCCAAAAGCCCCCCTCCTAGCGATACCTCGCTGAGAAAAGGCTCTGACACCACCCCGGCTCCGAGAGATTCCATTAGTGCACAGAGCAAAGCATACGTATTGCCGGACCCACCAGGCCTATCCAGAGTCGCAAGTTCCAGCCACCCCATGTCGACAATAGACTTCCAGCGTTTTTTATTATATTTCAGATGCAAGTTTCTCGATTTTGAATCCACATCGGACAAATACGAGTCCTGTACAAATCGTTGCACAACCTCACGGAGCATTTCAGTTTCTTCAACAGAATTAAACATTCTACGAATGCACCCTTCTTAAAGCCCTGTATATCAAATTCCTTTGGATCTCATTGCTGCCCCCATAAATAGTCGCCGCCAAATTGTTGAAATAGCTAGAGATCCATCCTGGCATAGCGGTGCCTTCTTTTCTGTTAGTCGCGCCAAAAGATTCAGTTTCAACGTAGATCGATTCTAATCCAGATACTTGGACCCCGAGTCGATCTATGCGCTGCAGTAGCTCACTCCATTCAATTTTTATCAAACTAGCGTCTGCTGTAGAACTACTCCCACTTTCATTTAGATGCCCTAAACGTAGCTCTGTGCATTCATATGCGCACAAATCCACTTCAATTTTTTTTGCGATTTCCAAGACTGCTCCGTGCAACCGGCCGTTGAGAGTCGCTCTTTGTAACACTCGTCGAAAACGCCTCCTAAGCCTACCTCCAAAAACAAAGGCTCCTCTTTCTATCTCTAGCAAATATTTTGCTATAGCCCATCCGCCACCTTCGTCTCCTAGCAAAGACTGAACCGGAACTTCAACATCATCAAAAAAAATCTGATTCAAATCGTGATCACCAGTCATTAGATGTATCGGTGACACAGAAACCCCCGGCATTTTCATGTCCACCATCAGAAAACTAATGCCGTCTCTATTGAGATGCTTGTCTGTTTTGACAAGGAGAAAAATTTTATCTGCGTGGTGACCGTCCGTTGTCCAGATTTTCGAACCGTTGATTACGTACCTATCTCCCCGTCTTTCAGCAAATGTGCTAACACTCGCAAGATCCGAACCAGACCCAGGTTCTGAAAAGCCTTGGCACCAGGTATTTCTTCCTTCTAAAAGCGCTGGCAAGATGGTTTGTTTCTGTTCGGGTGTCCCGAAACGCATTACGGTTGGTCCAATATAGCTGAGTCCCTGCATGGGAATGAAAGGTCCTCCTTGTATTCCCATCTCGTAGTTAAGAAGATAATTTTGTAATTTAGTTAGTCCAGGTCCTCCGTGTTCTTCCGGCCAATGGCCAACATGCCACCTCTTCGGTCTAAGAAGAGCTACCCACGCGTCACCTCGTTCTTTATCCGCAACCATAGATCGTTGGGCATCCTCAGCCGTCACAATTTTTTCACTCAAATTCGATCCGAGAAACTCACGCACCTCATTGAGAAATGCTGTGTCCTCGTTGGAAAGATATGGTTCGAAAAACATTGACTTAAAGCACCCAGCTCAATTCGTCCCAGCCGAATCCGAAGAAAATCCTAAAGCCTTGCGCGTCGCTTCCGGCAGGCCCGTCGGGTCTATAAGTAAATCATGTAATTTGAGCCAATGGGTATGGGCAATCTGGTGTAAATGGAAAGCATTTTGCATCGCGACCTCTCTTCCTTGCGCGTCTTGTGCTGCATTTATTGCTTTTTTTGTTAGCTTCAGTGCGAAACGGGATTTAGACTTTATCTTCCTTGCCATCTCTAGAGTAGATGCCTCTAAACATTCCCTCTTGACCACTTG
>MDTE01008903.1_pt1 | contig 10202 bp, 9 predicted proteins | sample 811231 | NCBI WGS metagenome assembly MDTE01 (sample SAMN05326651, study PRJNA326480) | marine metagenome | isolation source: seawater | place: Indian Ocean: Red Sea | collected 2010 | reverse complement strand
TCCCGTTAATGGCAGAACTTTATTAACAATTAGGAATTTAACGACCTTACAAAAAACCTAAAAAAACCTATTCTGACGCAAACCATCATCAATATGGTGTTCAATCTGTTCTTGGAAATAGTGAGTTGCCTAATGTTTCTTTGGTTCTTGTTTCATTTATATTTACCCTTTATGATGAGATAATTTTCTGTGTTTATAAGATATTTGCATTTGGAAAAAGCAAATCTCTGTGAAAATTTATTTATTAAGTTTATAGAGAGTGATAATCTCTAAATTCAAAATTTTGATAATAGTTTAAGGAGAAAACAATGTCTTATTCAATAAGTGATTTTAAAACAGCTAGTGAAACTTTAAGAGTTAATGATTTAAAACAAGCTTTATATGATGCTGGAGCTATTCTTATGGATAAAGTTTTAGTTAATCTCCATGGGAAAGAACACCAAATGCGTCGAAAAGTTGAAGCAAAAATTCTTAAGCCTAATTTTTTTCGCTGGTATGAAACTGAAGTTTTCCAAAAAACACTTGATGAAACTATTACTCCATATTTAAAAGCGGGCAAAGCTGACCTTGTTGATTTGGCATATCGTATTTTACTCAATTTAACTGCTGATTTTTCAGGAATAGATAGGCCAAAAAAATCATTTGATGAGACTGAAAGAATTTTGATAATACTCCGTACTTTTGGAAAAGCTGCAACTCTTGGTCAAGCAAAAGGAGACAAGGATGCAATCTCTAATGAAATAAAAAGTAGTTTAGATGAATTTAATTCGGAGTTTTACAAACCATCAAAACAAAGACGTTTAGAATGCATAAAACGTTTGAATCGTGGTGAAATTAATGAAAGTGATCTTCCTAGGGATATTCTCACTGAACTTTTAAAGAATCAGAAAAACTTGGGATTAAGTGATAATATTATTCTGAAAGAAACAGCATTTTATTTACTCGCAGGTGCATTTACCTCAATTCATACACTTACTCATGCGATGCATGAGATATTTGAAAGAATAAAGGATCCAGTTCAGGAAAGCAAAGTTATGAGTGATCCGGTATATTTGCAACGATGTATGCATGAAAGTATGAGACTCCACCCTTCTAGTCCTACCGCAATGAGAAGGCCTACGTGTCCCTTCCATACAACTGATGGTACAATTCTAAACAAATCAGACACATTAGTTATTGATTTAATGGCATCTAATCGCGATGTTTCAATATTTGGTTTAGATGCTAATGAACATAATCCTGAACGTAATCTACCTAGTGGCGTCCCTCCCTATGGTTTATCATTTGGGAAGGGAATGCATGCATGCATTGGTGTCAATTTGGCAGCTGGCGTTGTCCCAAAAAAAGACTCAGATCCAGCTACACATCAATATGGAATCATTACACTTATTGCTAAGAAACTTCTAGAATATGGTGTAACTCCTGATAAAAACAATCCTGGTGTTGTCGATACCAGTACTGCCAGAAACAACTGGTCTTCTTATCCCATTCTTTTTCGGTCTTAGAGTATGGCTCAAGTGTTTGTTAATAATTATCAAGAAGCAACCACTATTTTGACAAATCGTGACTTTGCACAATCACTTTATGATGATAGTTCTATCATTATGAAGGATGTAATACTAACATCTGACGGTGATTCCCACATAAATCGGAGGAAAACAGAATTTCATCTTTTCAGAAAAGAGATATCAAGGAATTACGAGCAGGTGAATTTCCCTAAGATTCTTAAACCCATAATTGATGATTCATTTGCAAAAGGTAGCACGGACCTAGTTGAATTAGGTTATCTTGTCACAATGAATGTTACCGCTGACATTTCAGGAATAGACGTACCAAAAGATTTTGCCAAAACTAGAAACCTTCTTAAACTTGTAAAAATTTTTAGTGAAGGAGCTACATTAGTACACTCTCTTAAGGACAAAAAAATAATCCGAAATCAAGTACTTGATGCACTTGAAGAATTTGATAAAGAATTTTATTCTGACTCTCTAAATCGTAGGAAAAAAATTTTAAAAAAATTTGAATGTGGAGAAATAAATGAAGATGATCTACCCAAAGATGTCTTGACCATATTGCTACGTAACAAAACAAAACTGCATCTCTCTAATGATATTATTAGAAGGGAAGTAGCTTTTTATTTGCAAGCAGGTTCCCATAGTACTGCAAATGCTTCAACTCACGCATTTCATGAGTTAAATGAATGGATCAAAGATCATCCGGGAGATAAAAAAAGAATTAAAAATGATAAATTTTTCTTACAAAAATGTATTTTTGAGACGCTCAGACTTCATCCAGCTAGCCCTGTTGCCTGGAGGAAAGCGATAAGACCATCAAAGATTTTAGGAAAGAATAATATTAAAGAAGGAGATAAAATAATTATAGACCTATGGAACTCAAACCGAGATATTTCGGTTTATGGCAAAGATGCAAATAGATACAATCCCTACAGAGAAGTCCAAAAAAATTACCCTCCTTGGGGGCTTACTTTTGGTGTAGGATCTCATTCCTGCCTTGCTAGAGTTCTCGATGGTGGTGAGATTCCTAAAGCAGACACAGATATAAACAAACATAACTTTGGTTTGATAACATGTTTTATGAAGTCTTTGCTGGAGCGAGGTGCACAAACTACCGAAAAAGATATTCCTCAGTTCGATTCTCAAACGGAGCGACAAAACTGGGGTAAATACCCAATAATTTTTAAAAAGGAATAATGAAAAATGCAATTGTAACCGGAGGCGGAGGAGGTTTAGGAAAGTCTATCTGCAATGAACTATCAATGAATGGTTATGCTGTAGCTGTTTTAGATTTAAATGTGGAAGATTCGGAGCGTACAGCAAAAGAATTAGACAATGCCACTGCATATGCTGTAGATGTTAGAGACGAAGATTCAGTAAGTAGGTTTTATAAAGATTTTGGAAAAGCTCCTGACCTTATAGTCAATAATGCCGGGATAGCTCGATTTGAAAAACTCCTAAATCAAAAAGTTTCAGACTTTGAGGATGTGTTGAAAACAAATTTAATAGGTAGTTTCATATTGGCTACTGAAGGAGTCCGACTTATGATTTCAGAAGGAATAAATGGATGTGTAATCAATATCACATCGATTCACTCTGTAAGTCCTGGTATAGGTGTTGGTGCCTATTCTCCAGCTAAAGCGGGGTTGGCGTCTTTAACTAAACTTATGGCTCTTGAGTGGGGTGAATTTGGAATAAGAGTAAATGCAATTGCTCCTGGTTTTATAGATTCAGGAATGTCGAAGCCATTTTTTGAAAATCCTAAAATAAGAGATTTAAGAGGGAAAGCGGTCCCATTACAAAGACTTGGTACGGCAGAAGATGTGGCAAAAACAGTTCTTTATCTATCGTCTGATGCAGCTTCTTATGTGAATGCAAACGAAATCATTGTAGATGGAGGGGTAATACATAGTGTTTTAATGCACCTTCCTCGCGAATAGTGGTTAATGCGAAACCTTATATTGACAGGAGGGATTTTTCACCCTTTTAATGAGTCATCTCGTGCTCTCCAAAAAATACTAATGAAAGAAGGCATTGAATCTGAAATTACCGAGGATATTGAATTTGGTCTAAAAAAAATCGGTGAAGGAGATTTTAACTTACTAACAGTATATGCTCTTCGATGGAGTATGAAAAATGGGTCAAAATATAAACCATACCGTGATCAATGGGAATATAATATTTCAGCTGCAGGACAAAAAAATATACGTAAATTTTTAGAAAAAGGGGGTGGAATTTTCGGACTACATACTGCTGCAATCTGTTTTGATCAATGGGAAGATTGGATATCCATTCTTGGCGGCAAATGGATTTGGGGAAAATCTGGCCATCTTCCTTTTGGGGTTGTTAATACTAGAACTGAAACTACAAAACATCCAATTACAAACAATATACCCCCTTTTAATCTTGAGGATGAAGTTTTCGCTGACTTAAAAACAACTAAAGACATAACTCCTTTATTGAGTGCAAGGGTTGAAGGACAAGACATATGGCACCCGGTCTTGTGGGCAAGAAATTTTTCAAATGGTAGGATTGTATATGATGCTCTAGGTCATGATGCAAAATCACTCAATCATCCTGAACATGCAAAAATAATTAGGCGTTCTGCGAATTGGGCTATTGGTAATCTTAAAAAAAATTAATATGAAAAAAATAAAAGGAATGTCAATTCTTATAACTGGTGGAGGTTCAGGGATTGGAGCTGGTGCAGCAAGATACTTCTCTGAACTTGGAGCCCATGTTACGATTTGCGGAAGACGAGAAGTAAATTTGACGCAAGTTTCAAAAGAAATAGGACCTAATTGCTTGGGCATTAAAGGAGATGTTTCTATTGCAAAACAAAGGGAGAAAGTGATTGATGCAGCAGTAAAACATGGAAATGGTCTTGATGTACTTATTAATTGTGCTGCTAATATGCTACGTGGATCCATATCTGATTTAAAAGAAGATGAATTAATGAAAGTATTTCACACAAATGTGGTTTCTGGAATGATGCTGACTGGAGAATCTATCCCTCACTTGAAGAAATCTCAAGGATCTATCATATTTCTTGGTTCTGTTCACACACGTCGGGCCTTTCCAGGGGCTTCACCATACGCCGCTACCAAGGGAGCACTGGAAGCACTTACAAGTGTTCTAGCTGCGGAACTTGGACAATATAAGATAAGGGTAAACTGCGTTATTCCTGGAGCAGTTCCAACTGAATTAAATATTAGAGCAGGATTATTTACCAAAGATGAGCATGATGAAAGGATGAAAGCAATTGCTCCTCTTCATGTTTTAGAGAGAGTGGGAACATCTGAAGAAATAGCTGAGGCGATTGATTATTTGATTCGGGCTGAGTGGACTACAGGTAGTTCACTGGTAGTTGACGGTGGGCTTTCATTAGGAATGTCACCCTTCTAAAAAATTCACAAAATTTTTAGCAAATGATTTCACTTGGTCCACCTGTTCAAATTGCTTATGCAGTTTCAGATATCTTTAAAGGTGTTGATAAATGTATTAAAGATTTTGGGGCAGGACCTTTTTTTATTGCTGAACATATTCCCATAAAAAATGTTATTTACAGGGGCCTTCCAGGGGAATTAGACATAACCGCTGCCTACGGTCAGTGGGGTGAAATTATGATAGAATTAGTTCAGGATCATGGTGAAGGTCCTTCTATAATCAGAGATTTATATTCTCCTCAAAAATCAGGCATTCATCATCTTGCTTACTTCGTAGATGATATGGATTTAGTATCTTCTAAACTAGTAAAACAGGGCTATGTTTTGGCGATGACTGGTCAAGCTGGTGAAAATCGATTCCAATTTTTCGATGCAATTTCTGAAATGGGCCATTTCCTTGAGATATATGAACCAATTGAGAGCTTAAAGTCTCTATATGAGAGAGTTAGAAGTGCCTCAATAAATTGGGATGGTTCAGATCCATTGAGAATTAGATAAGATTAATTAATGGATACAATTTTTGAAATGAAATTTAAAATAATTAAAATGAATTAAAAAATCCACAAGAAAAACTACAAAATAGTAATATTGAATTTTGTTTTTTTGAATTTACAGAATATATTTGAATATGATTAATATTCTAATAATATGTTGACAGAGTTAAAACCATTCGCCTATACTGAGCTTTTATAAGATGAAACACTGAGTAATTATTTTGTGACGTATTTTAGAATGCAGTAATTTAAAGACTGAATGTGGCAGAGTATACTCATTAGTTGTTATAAATTTGTAATAGAGCAAATCCACGTGCTTTAATTAATTCTTAATTATTTGAAAGGGTAACAAGATGAATAACAGATTGAAAAAAATAATTTTAATGTCTTTTTTGTTTATTTTTACTTTGACTATCTCGGGAATTATCAGCCCAATCTCTGGAGAAACATTCAAAAAAAGGAAATTAGTATATACAAGTTTCATGTCAGACAAGACCTTAGGAGCCCAGGCAGATATTGCATTCTGGAAATATGTTGAAGAAAAAACTGGAGGTGCAATTACAGTAGATTGGAGGTTCAACGGGTCATTAAATTCAAAGTCCGAACAACAGTCAACTGTTATTGAAACAGGTTTAGCAGATATGGGTCAGTGGTCTGCAGCATACGACCCTGCTAGGTTCCCTCTTGGAGGCATTGCGCAACCTCTATTTATAACAGATAAACCAGATCTTACTAGCAGAGCAGGTTACTATATTTGGGATAATTATCCTGAATGGAAAGCAGAAATGAAAAAAAATAATTTAGTCTTGCTTACAAGTTATGGGGTAGGTCCAGTTCAGGTTGCTGGTTCATCTGGAGTAATTCAAACATTGGAGGACATAGCTGGCAAAAAATATAGAGCTACAGGATTTGTAGGAGAAGCTTGGGCTGGTTTGGGGGGAGTCCCTGTGAATGTAGCTGGTTCTGAAATATATACAGCTTTTTCTCAGAAAACGGTTGAAGGTGTCATACTAGCTCTCCAACATTTGGATCTTTTCAAGATACATGAAGGTGCTACGTTTGTTCTCGGTGGTACAGGATTTGGGATATATTCAAATAGTTGTAGTGTTATGAACCTCGATACTTGGAATAGTCTTGAACCCGGTGTTCAAAAAATTATTATTGAAGCCAGAGAGGCATCTATAGCAAACTTTTCAGAGAATGCGTCAGCTAAAGACAAGATGTTTTATGATAAGTTTAAAAAAGCTGGGGTTAAGATGATTAAAATGTCGAAGAAAGAAAAACAAAAACTAAAAGACAGATTACTCCCGGATTACTGGGAGGAAATTAAGGCGAAACAAAATAAATATAATCCAAGTTTCGGGAAGTTAATGGATATATATGCCAAAAAAGTTGAAGAATGGGATAGAGCAGGAAGAAGTCAGTATAAGGACCCGTTTGACAATTAATCTCAAACTATTAGTGCCAGGAAATAGCTAAACTGGCACTAATAGTTTTAAAGTCTAATTTAGATAGATAAAGTCTTTCATTGTAAAGACCTATTTGACAATCATCTATAACCGATGCTTTGATGGATCATCTTCAAGCATGGGCTACCTTCCTTCTTAGATAAGAAAATTTCCAGTTAAATCAAAGGTATGAAGTTAAAAATTGCAAGTATTTTATCAAAATTCACAAAGCTCTTTGGAGTGTTAGCTGCTTTTTCGATATTACTTATAATGATCATGGTAAGTGCCGATGTATTTTTTCGATACGTTTTTAATTCACCAATTATGGGCGCTATGGAATTTTCCTTAATGTTAATGATAGCTGTAGTATATCTTGGCTTAGGATATACTGAAATAAGTGATAGACACATAGTTATTGATTTATTCTACAAGAAACTAAATCTCAAATATCAACGAATAATATCTAAGTTAAACTGCGTTATTTTATTAATTATATCGTCAATTCTATTTTGGCACTCTTTTGCTAACTTTTTGTACTCCTTTGAAATAAATGAGATATTACCAGGTATGGCAAGTTTTCCAAAGTATCCTTCTAAGTTCTGTTTGTCTTTAGGAGTATTAATTTATATCTTTGTTATTTTATCAAAATTATTTTCTATAAGTAGTAATGATGAGTGATGTTTTAATCATAGGTATCTGTGTTATTTCGTTACTTCTTTTATTATTTGCTATAAGAGTACCTGTAGGATTTAGTCTTCTATTGGTGGGTTTTGGAGGTATTTGGTACCTAAAGAACTATAACGCAGCATCTCTAATTCTTGTTTCTACTGCATATAATACTGTTTCAAATTATGTTTTGATTTCAGTACCTTTATTTATTTTGATGGGACATTTATCTTTAAATGCTGGTTTGGCTCAAAAAGCATATTCTGCGGGTTTCAAAATTGTAGGTGGTTTACCTGGCGGTTTGGCCATGGCCAGCTCAATTGGCTGTGGTGTATTTGCAGCAGCAACAGGCTCTAGTGCAGCAACTGCTGCGACTTTAGGAAAAGTGGCAGTTCCTGAAATGAAAAAGTATGGATATGATTCAGGTTTTGCATGTGCCGCTGTCGCTGGAGGAGGTTCAATTGGTATTTTGATCCCTCCTAGTATTGTTTTGATCATTTATGGAATGATTACTGATCTATCAATAGGTAAATTACTTATAGCGGGAGTTATTCCGGGGATCTTAACCATTATTGCCAATATGCTGGTATCTTATTTTTCGGCCATTATTAATCCAAAATTAGCTCCTAGAGGTCCAAAGACTAGTTTAAGAGAAAAAATCAGTTCAATGAGTGGACTTTGGGGATTCATAATTTTAATTTTAATAGTTCTTGGTGGAATTTATTCTGGTATAGCTACTCCAACTGAATCTGCAGCTGTTGGTGCTTTGGGAGCATTCATTTTAGCTTTGCCATTAGTAATGAAAGAACCAAAGATACTTGTTGAATCTCTAATTGAAACCTCTGTCACTACAAGTATGATTTTTATTATCATTGTTGGTGCTTCACTTTTTACCATGTTTTTATCAATTGCTAACATTCCAGCTACTCTGACTGAGTCTGTAATCAGTGTAGATATGCCTAGGATGTATACTCTGGCAATGATATTACTACTGTATATCCCCTTAGGAATGTTCTTGGGGCCAATAGAAATAATGCTGATAACTTTACCTATTGTATTCCCAGTTCTTATAGATCTTGGTTTTAACGGTATTTGGCTTGGTATATTATTGGTTAAAATGATGGAAATAGGATATGTGACTCCTCCCTTAGGAATGAATGTTTTTGTTTTGCATGGTATGAACCCACAAGTCTCACTGAAAAGTATTTTTGGACATTCAACAAGGTTCATTACAGCAGATCTTGTTGTACTTATACTTTGCATCATCTTTCCATTTTTGGTCTATTATCCATGAATATTCAGTGAAAAATCATAAAAAAAAAGATGGATACAATATTTTGTTTATCTTGACTGATCAAGAACGCGAAAATTCTTGGATCCCAAATTATATTAAACTCCCCGGAAGAGAATTACTTAAATCCAAAGGTTTAGAATTTAAGAATCATTATACGCATACATCTCCTTGTTCCCCCTCTCGTGCTTCGATATTTACTGGGAAATACATTCATCAGCATGGGGTTACTGAAAACTCATCTTCACCTAAAAATACTCAATTAAGTATTGAAGAATTAACAATCGGTAAAATTCTAAGAAATGAAGGTTACTACACTGCGTATAAGGGGAAATGGCATTTACAATATGGTTCTCAACCTGACATGGATAAATTTGGATTTAGTGATTGGTATGGTAACGATATGTCTTTTTGGGGGCTTCCAAATAGTGGTACTGAATATGATCCAGTTATAACTGAGAATGCTATAGAGTGGCTAAAAAATCATGCCAGTGATGTCAATCCATGGTTTTTATGTGTAGGTCTTGTTAATCCACACGATGGAATGTGGTTCCCTGTAGATCAAAAATGGTATTTCGAAGAAAACCCAGAATATACGAATATTACAAAGGGTTATTTAGAAAAAAGGAAATGGGGGCGAAAAAACAATCTTCCAGGTTTTTCAGAGATCGTCCCAGAATATCTAAATAAATTGCCAATAAATTTCTGTGATAATTTAGAAACAAAACCTTCCGTACACCAAGTTTGGATGGAAATGATGCTTAAGTATTCTCGTCCAGGAATTATCAATTCTGAAGATGAACGGTTATGGCTGATGCAATTAAATTATTATCTGCATTTACATATTTTAAATGATCTTTGCCTGGAAAAAATTTTGATTACTATAGGACAAAATGATTTATGGAAAAACACAATTATTATTTTTACATCCGATCACGGTGACCAATGTGGTTCCCATAAATTACGTTCAAAAGGTCCATGGAATTATCAGGAAACAATGAATGTCCCTTTGTATATTGTATCTCCCGAATATAATGGACCAAGAGAAACTAACTATTTAACTAGTCATATTGATTTAGCTCCCACAATCTATAGTTTTTCAAAATCTAGTAAAAACTTTGATTACAAATTCCAAGGGAATAATTTGATTGATCTTTTAGAAGATCAATCAGCAGCTATTAGTGATTATGTTTATTTTGCTCAGGAATGGCCTTGGTACCCTGGCGTGGAAAAAGTCCGTTATGCAAGCTCGGGATTTTTTGACGGACGTTATAAATATTCTCGAAACTATGGAGTTGGAGTGACTTATTTGGGGTTAGAAATGCAAGGTAAAATGGGAATTA
>MDTE01191375.1_pt1 | contig 10203 bp, 13 predicted proteins | sample 811231 | NCBI WGS metagenome assembly MDTE01 (sample SAMN05326651, study PRJNA326480) | marine metagenome | isolation source: seawater | place: Indian Ocean: Red Sea | collected 2010 | reverse complement strand
TTTAGGAAAATATAAATATATTATTATTGATACTCCCCCATCCTTAGGACTCTTAACAATTAATGTGTTAACAGCTAGCAAATCTTTAATTATCCCTATCCAATGTGAATATTATGCATTAGAAGGTTTATCTCAATTGCTTAACACTATTAGATTAATTCAAAAAAATTTAAACCCTGAATTAAATATTGAGGGAATTTTAATCACAATGTTTGATTCTAGATTAAACATGTCTAGACAGGTAGTAAGTGAAGTGAAAGAGTATTTTGGAGAAAAAGTTTATAAAACTATTATTAATCGTAATGTTAAACTTGGAGAATCTCCAAGTCATGGTAAGCCAATAATATTATATGATCCATCATCTAGAGGTTCTCAAAATTATATGAATTTAGTAACTGAAATTTTAAACCAAAATGGCTAAAGCTTTAGGAAAAGGGCTCCAAGCCCTCATTAGAAATTATAAAGACGATCAAAATCATCAGGATTTAATTCCAATTGAAAAGATTGTAGCTAACTCTCATCAACCAAGAAAATATTTTGATGATAAACAACTAGAAAAACTTACAAATTCTATTAAAAAAAACGGAATTCTTCAACCTTTAACTGTAAGAAAAATTGAAGAAGATAAATTTGAGCTAATTGCTGGTGAAAGGCGATTAAGGTCTGCAAAAAAAGCTGGAATTTTAAATGTTCCCGTTTTTATAGTTTCAATAAATAATTTAGCTGAAATGATGGAATATGCTTTGATTGAAAATATACAGCGGGTGAATTTAAACCCCATTGAAGAAGCTGAGGGTTATTTAGTTTTAAAAGAAAAATATCATTTCACACAAGAAAAAATTGCTTTAAGTGTTTCTAAAAGTAGATCCGAAATTGCTAACAAATTACGTTTATTAAATTTACCGGACATGATTAGAAAAGGTTTATTAAATAATGAGATTTACTATGGACATGCTAGATGTTTATTATCCATACAAAAACAAAAATTATTAATACAAACATATAAGAACATTGTAAAAAACAAGCTGAGTATAAGACAAACCGAACATTTAGTTAACAGCATAAATCATAAAAAAAAGAAAAAGAAAAAGATAAGTCAATTTTTAAAAGAAGAAAAATTGTTAAGTGAAAAACTGGGGACTAAAGTAATCATTGAATTAAATAAAAAAAAGGGAAAGATAAAAGTAAACTTTAGTGATAAAAGAGAATTGAAAAAAATAATAGAAAAAATTAACTAATGTCAAAAAATGAATATAGATTTATTATTTTAAATGATAAAACTAGATTTAACATATCTTTAATATTTAGTAATAAAATATTTTATTTAATTCTTTTTTTGATTCTATTTCTTCTGTCATTATCAACTTTTGGCATATATAGAATTTTCACACCACATCCTAAGCAAAGCGAATTTTATACTATATATGATAATCAAAGAAACTTAACAGAAATTTTAAAGAAATTGGTAGAAGATAATTCTCTAGATTCTAATCTGATGAAAAATTTTAACTTAGAAAAGATTTATCTTAAAGATATAAGTTTAGTTCCAGATATAATGCCTGTTGAGGGAATAGTAACTAATGGTATTAATTTAAAAAGTAATCCTCCTCATAATGGCTTAGATATAGCTGCAAAATTTAACAGCAATGTTTATGCTGCCCAAAAAGGTTTAGTTATTTTTGCTTCATCATTAGATGAATTGGGATCAACAATAATTATTGCTCATCCAAATAATTATTATAGTCTTTATTCACATCTTAATAAAATTTTTGTTTCTAAAAGAGATTATGTTAAAGGGAATCAATCTATTGGAACTATTGGAGAATCTGGGAATAGTGATGGACCACATTTACATTTTGAAATTTGGGAAAATAGTAATATAATTGACCCACGAGAATTAATTAAAGAATATAAATTAAAAGATGTTTCAATCAAAAAAAATCTATAATACAATGAGCTCTATTCTTGGTCCTGAAATGAAAATTGATGGAGATATACATGTCAATGGAGATTTGTTAATATATGGAGAAGTTAATGGTAGTATCCGCTCCAAGGGGACTATTAACTCTGCTAAAGGCTCAATTGTTAAAGGGAATATATCTTCAAAAAATGCTACTATCCATGGTATTGTTGAAGGAAATTTAAATATAGAACAAAAAGCAATTCTTGGTAAAGGATCACATTTAGAAGGAAATCTTCAAGCCTCTATTATTACAATAGAAGAAGGTGCTAAATTTGATGGGATGTGTCATATGATACAAGAAAATAAAACAGATAAAAAAATTCAAAGTATTCATGACGCAAATTTTAGTTCTAAAAATGAAACTGCCTAAAAACTTTCAAAAAAATATTTCAACAGCATATATATTATTAGGATCTATCCTGGGGCTAGGGGTAGCAGGATATTTTTTATCTCAAAAATATAATAATCAATTATGGTTTTTATTTCTTCTAGTATTGGGTGTGATTACAGGTATGTATGAACTATACAAAAGGATTAGCAAATAATGCTTTTAATATTTAATATTATTGTTGCAATTTTTTGTATAATTCCAATAATAACGATTATAATTCATCCATCATTTATTTATAAAAATCACTATAAAAATCATGCAATAATTTTTATTGTCAAATTATTATTTATTTCAATGTTTATATACTTTTTTATTTTTAATTTAAGTATCTCGAATTATAAAATATTTATTATTTCAGGGTACATTAACTTTACATTTTTCCATATTATTGAGGGCTTTATAAATCAAAAGATTTTGTTAGAAAATGAAAAGAAAAAATAAATTCCTTATAGCGTTCATTTTATTTAATACTCTATTTTCCGCTTCAGGCATATTTGATGGTTGGGGAAACACTATCCTACATCATGTTGCTGATTCAGATGGTGTAGCTTTAATAGATATTGATGGTGATGGTCAAAAAGAAACCTTATATATTACTAAACATATTATAATGCTTTTAATCTCAGCTTCAGTAACACTCTTAATTTCATTATTAGCAACCCAAAAATATAGAAAAAATATTCATGCTAAACCAAAAGGCCTTTCCCAAATTTTTGAAATATTAATTGATTTTATTAATAAAGATATTGTTATACCTAATATAGGTAATAAATACAGTAAAACTTGGACTCCAGTTGCAATGACATTTTTTGTATTTATTTTAACATGTAATTTATTAGGACTTATTCCTTTTTTTGAATTTATTAAATGGGGTGGTGGTGGTGGATCCACTCCCACAGGCAATTTTAGTGTAACGGTTGCTTTTGCAATTATTACTTTTTTTGCAATTATAATTGCAGGAATAAAAAAACATGGATTTATTGGTCATTGGAAAAACATGATTCCTAGTGGCGTCCCTGCCCCTGTATTAATTATTCTTATTCCAATTGAAATTATTGGTATGTTTGTAAAACCTTTTGCCTTAACTATGCGTCTAGGAGCAAACATGACGGCTGGTCATATTGGGATGGTAGCAATTTTTGCTTTGCCTATAATTTTAGGCAATGGGATTCAAGATGGAGCTAGTGCCACGTACTTAACATCACCTGAGCCCTTATCATATGCTACTGGATTTTTTGCTGGGTTTATAGCAGTACTTTTAAATACTGGGATTTATGGATTAGAATTAATTGTAAGCTTAGTGCAAGCTTATGTATTTACATTATTATCATGTGTATTTATTGGCATGGCAATTCATGCTGATCATTAATATAAAATAAGGAGAATGAAATGAAATCGTTAAGAAAAATAATAATAGGATTAATTGGAACATCCTTTATGTTTGCTGCAGATGCTGCTGGGTTTGCTCCTATTGGTGCAGGAATGGTTGTGATTGGAGCTGGCGTTGGAATTGGAATGTTTGCTTCTGCTGCTGCAAATGCAATATCTAGACAACCTGAAGCTGCCAAAGATATAAGTGGCGCAGTTAATTTGCCTTTATTTTTGCTTGAAGGTGTTGCAATTATAGCTTTAGTTGTATGTATTCTAGCTGTTGTTGGTTAATAGAATGAAAAATATAAAATTTATATTTTTCATTCTATTAAATAGCTTTGCTTTTTGTGCGGGTGATGCTTCTGGTGGATGGCTTGAAAAATGGCTCACGGTTGAAACTGGATTATTATATTGGACAATCCTTACATTTTTAGTTTTACTTGCTATCCTTAAATGGAAGGCTTGGGGACCCTTAATGGATGCGATGGATGCACGGGCTCAACAAATTGCAGAGTCTTTATCAAAAGCTGAAAAAGTTACAGCTGAGGCAGAGCAACAAGCAACAAAAAATGAAGAAATTCTTAATGCTGCAAGAAAAGAAGCTCAAGATATTTTAGCTAAAGCTAAAGAGGCTGGAGATAAACTTAAAAATAAACTTGAAGAAGATGGCAAAGAGCAATATGGTGGTATGCTTGAAAAAGCAAAAGAGCAAATTGATACTGAAAAACAAAAAGCTCTTAATGAAATAAAAACTACTGTTGTTGATATTGCTTTAAAAGCTTCAGAAAGAATAATTAAGCGTAATTTAAATAATGAAGATAATAAAAAGTTAGTTGAACAGACTGTAGATGAATTCAAGCAGGCAAATTAATTATGCAAAGTAACTATAAATATGCAAAAACAATATTTGATTTAAGCAAACAATCAAATAGTATACCAATGATTCAAAATCAAATGAAAATAATATCATATTTATATAACAAAATAGCTGCATTTAGGCTTGTATTTATAACTAAAAGAATCAATAGTGAAGATAAAATCAAAATCATTAAAAATACACTAAACGATTTTGAGCCTTTAATTGTTGAATTAATTGCAATTCTTATTCAAAATAATCAAACTAATAATTTATTAGATGTATTTTCAAAATTTGACAGTATGGCAAATACAGATTCCAAACTAAATAAAATTGAAATAACAACTTCAGAAAAGATGACGGATGAGGAGTTAGAACATATTTCTAAAACCATATCTGAAAAATTAAATGCTAACCCTAATATTAAGGTTAATGTTGATTCAAATATCATTGGAGGAATGAAATTGCGTGTAGGAAATAAAATTTTTGATAACTCAGTGAATTATCAAATTAAACAACTGAAAAAAACTTTACATAATGTGTAATAGGAGTAATAATGGATTTTAAAACAGACGAAATAGTATCATTGTTAAAAGAGCAACTTCAAAATTACAATGCTGACATTGATGTTTCTGAAGTAGGAGAAATAACATACGTTGGTGATGGTGTTGCTCGTGTTAGTGGACTTGAAAATGTAATGAGTTCAGAACTTGTTGAATTACCTAATGATGTATTTGGTATGGCTCTTAACTTAGAAACTGATAATGTAGGAATCGTACTATTTGGTGATTCTAGTTTAGTTAAAGAGGGTGATATTGCAAAGAGAACTGGCAAAATTGTTGAAGTACCAATTGGTGAAGATTTATTGGGACGAGTTGTTAATCCACTTGGTCAGCCTATGGACGGTGGTGCTGCAATTAATACAGATGAATCATATCCAATTGAAAGAAAAGCTCTTGGTGTAATGCAAAGACAGCCTGTTGTAGAGCCTCTTCAAACTGGACTTAAAAGCATAGACAGTATGATACCAATTGGCCGAGGACAGCGAGAATTAATTATTGGAGATAGACAAACTGGTAAAACTGCTATTGCTATTGATGCTATTATAAATCAAAAAGAAAATTTTAAAGCTGGAAACCCAGTTTATTGCATTTATGTGGCTATTGGACAAAAAGCATCTACCGTAGCACGTGTAGTTAATGAACTTGAAAAAGCTGGAGCAATGGAATATACTATTGTTGTTGCAGCTAATGCTTCAGATCCTGCTCCTATGCAATATATAGCTCCTTATTCAGGGGCATCTATGGGAGAATATTTTAGAGATAATGGTAAGCATGCATTGATTGTTTATGATGATTTAACTAAACAAGCAAGTGCCTACAGACAAATGTCATTATTACTTAGAAGGCCCCCTGGAAGAGAAGCATATCCTGGTGATGTTTTTTATCTACATAGCAGATTGCTTGAACGTGCAAGTAAATTAAGTGATGACTTGGGTGGAGGATCTTTAACAGCTCTACCTGTTATTGAAACTCAAGAAGGTGATGTTTCTGCATATATTCCCACAAACGTAATATCAATTACTGATGGTCAGATTTTCTTAGATTCAGACTTATTTAATGCTGGAGTTAGACCTGCAGTTGATGTTGGAATTTCTGTTTCAAGAGTTGGTGGATCTGCACAAATCAAAGCAATGAAATCTATTGCAGGAACATTAAGATTAGATTTAGCACAGTTTAGAGAATTAGAGGCATTTGCAAAATTTGGTTCTGATTTGGATAAATCTACACTACAACAATTAAATCGTGGTAAAATTATGGTAGAAATATTAAAGCAAAATCAATATGTTCCTATGTCTGTTGCTCAACAAGTTGCTATTATTTACGCAGGAGTAAACGGGTACATCGATGAGGTCAATCACGATAAAATCAATGAATATGAAAGCGGATTGATGGATTATTTATCTGCTAATAATCAACAAACATTAGATGCAATTGTTGCAGCTGGAAAAATAGAAAAAGAAACCGAAGAAGAATTAAAAAAAGCTCTTGAAAGTTATTCAAACACATTTAATAATTAATGGCAAATTTAAAAAACATAAGATCCCAGATTAAATCTGTTACTAGTATTCAAAAAGTGACAAAGGCAATGAAGATGGTTGCAGCAGCTAAGCTACGTAAATCTCAAGAAAATATGGAAAAAGCTAGACCATATTCTAATAGATTGAAAAATTTAATAGCTGATTTAATTAATGATGTCAATCGTAACTTAATGCCCTTATTAGAAAAACGTATTGATAATAATAAAATTGGATTTGTTATTGTTACTGCTGACAGAGGTTTAGCTGGTTCTTTTAATACTAATATTATTAAAAAAGCTGAAAAAGAAATTGCAAAAGTCGGTAAAGAAAATGCAAAATTATTTTGTATAGGCAAAAAGGGATATGAACATTTTTCTAAAAGAAATTATGAAATTCATAATCACTATAAAGATTTTTGGATGAACTTAAATTATAATCAAGCTATTGATATTGGTGGTGATATTGTAACTGCCTATATGAATAAAAATATTGATTCAGTTTTTGTTATTTATAACTATTTCAAAAATGTTGGTTCTCAAAAATTAATTCATGAACAACTTTTACCATTAGATTTTGAAAAAAATGAAATTACTAGAAATGTTGAAATAATTTATGAACCATCAAAGGTTGAAATAGTTAAATCTTTAGTTCCTAAATATTTCAACACACAAATTTGGCAATATTTACTTGAATCATTTGCAAGCGAACAAGCAGCTCGCATGCTTGCTATGGAAAATGCCACAGAAAATGCAAAAGATATGATAAATGATCTCAATTTAGAATTTAACAAAGCTAGACAAACAGCTATTACAACTGAAATGTTAGAAATAGTTGGGGGTGCTGAAGCTTTGTCTAATTAAAGAAAGGAATAAGTAATTATGCAGGGAAAAATATCACAAATTATGGGTGCTGTAGTAGATGTTGAATTTACTGAAGGCAAATTACCTGAAATCATGAATGCACTTGAAATAGAAAGAACAGATGATGCTAATTTAATTTTAGAGGTTGCTCAACATTTGGGAGAATCAACTGTAAGAACAGTAGCAATGGATTCTACAGATGGTTTAGTGCGCGGTCATGCTGTGAAAGATTTAGGAAAACCAATCTCTGTGCCTGTTGGAGATAAAGTATTAGGTCGTTTGTTTGATGTGATTGGGAATACAATTGATGGAAAAGAAAAATTAGATACTACAAAAACATATCCAATTCATCGACCCGCTCCAAAACATGAAGATTTAACTACAGAAGCTGAGGTGTTAGTTACAGGTATTAAAGTTGTTGATTTAATGGAGCCTTATACAAAAGGAGGTAAAACTGGTTTATTTGGTGGAGCCGGTGTTGGCAAAACTGTTCTTATACAAGAATTAATTAGAAATATTGCAACAGAACATGGAGGCTATTCAGTTTTTGCTGGAGTAGGTGAAAGAACTAGAGAAGGAAATGATTTATATAGAGAGATGACTGAATCAGGAGTAATCGATAAAACCGCTATGGTGTTTGGTCAAATGAATGAACCTCCTGGAGCAAGATTAAGGGTTGCATTAAGTGCATTGTCTATGGCAGAATATTTTAGAGATGAAGAAGGTAAAGATGTATTGTTGTTTGTTGACAATATTTTTAGATTTACACAAGCTGGATCAGAAGTTTCAGCATTACTCGGAAGAATGCCTTCAGCAGTTGGTTACCAACCTACACTAGGAACAGAAATGGGAGATTTGCAAGAAAGAATTACCTCTACAAAAAATGGTTCTGTGACTTCTGTGCAAGCAGTTTATGTGCCTGCTGATGATTTAACTGATCCTGCTCCAGCTACTGCTTTTGCTCACTTAGATGCAACATCTGTGCTAGAAAGAAAAATTGCTGAACTAGGTATTTATCCAGCCGTAGACCCTCTTGCCTCTACTTCAAGAATATTAGATCCTAGAGTAATTGGAGATCGTCACTATCAAGTTGCACGTTCAGTACAAAAAATTCTTCAAAACTATAATGAACTTAAAGATATCATTGCAATCCTTGGTATGGATGAATTATCTGATGATGATAAACAAACAGTACATAGAGCTAGAAGAATGCAAAAGTTTCTATCTCAACCATTTTTTGTAGCAGAGCAATTCACTGGAACTCCTGGAAGATATGTTTCTCTAGAAGATACAATTTCTGGGTTCGAAGCAATTTTGAATGGTGACTGTGATGAACTACCTGAAAATGCATTTATGTATGTTGGAACAATCGATGAAGTATTTGAAAAAGCTAAAAAAATGAGTTAAAATGAAAACTTTACAATTAGATATTATAACTCCAATAAATACCAAGTCATTTGATAATGTATCGTATTTAAGAATTCCAGCACTTGATGGATTAACTGGAATCAAACCAAGGCATGCAACTGCAATTATAGGACTAGGAATAGGAGAAATCAAAGTTACCCAAAATGGTAAGGAAAAAATTTTTTCTACTAGTGGGGGGTTTGCAGATATTAAACCTGAAAGTGTTCAGTTACTTATAGAAACAATTGAATCAAAAGAAACTTTTGATAGTAAAAGAGCGCAAGCCGCATTTGATAGAGCTGAAAAAAGAATAAAAGATAAAAATAATGATTTACAACGAGCTCAACAATCTCTTTTAAAAGCTAAAAACAGATTAAAAATTTTCAGCAAATAAAAATTTTAATAAAAAATATTTAAAACCTTTGGCACAATTGATATAGATACAGGGGTGTTAAATTTGTTTTCTCCATCAATATTTAACACATCAATACTATCTGATTCTATCTCTAAATATTGTGCTTGTAAATACTCTACATCTTTAGAAAAAATATGATCTCCTGTAAACAATTTTGGTAAGAGTTGTAATAGTTTAAATTTCGAAATTTTCGCATTTATAATAATTACATCAAATAAACCATCATCTAATTTTGCATTTGGTGCAGCTTTCATGCCTTTCCCTGTATGCATTGTATTTAAACACATTACAAATAAATATTTTTTATAATTTGATTTTTTATCAATCGTTATAGTAGCTGACCGAACTTGTTTATTAAAGATATAATACAAACTAGCCACATTATATCTTACTCCTCCTAAAAATCTTAATTTATCTGATAAAATATTTATGTCCGAGGCTAATCCCCAACCTACTATATTTAAGGAATAACTGAAATTGGACAAATTTTTATTGAAATTTAATTTTAGAATATCAATTCTTTTTGTTTGTCCATTTAAAATTATTTTAAGTGCTTTTTGATATGTTGCACCATTTAAATCATGCATAAATGAATTACCTGTCCCTCCTGGAAGAAAACCTACATTAATATTTTCGTAACTTTTATTAGGTCGTTTCATAAATCCATTCAGGGCTTCATTAAATGTTCCATCACCACCAATAATAATAAAGTTTTTAAGACCTTTATTCATGCATAATGATTTAACATGGCCAGAATATTGTGATTGATAAATTGTATATTTAATTTTTCTTTGATTAAAATCTTCTTGGAGTTTTTTTACTAAATGATTTGCTTTGCTATTACCACTAATAGGATTATA
>MDTE01051980.1_pt1 | contig 10203 bp, 6 predicted proteins | sample 811231 | NCBI WGS metagenome assembly MDTE01 (sample SAMN05326651, study PRJNA326480) | marine metagenome | isolation source: seawater | place: Indian Ocean: Red Sea | collected 2010 | reverse complement strand
GGTCAATCTAGCCGAGCCACTGCTGGGAGGTCTCTATGACACGCTGAATGGCGCCTTTGGCAGTCAGGCAGCTTGGTTGCTGGGCCACCTCCTCCTCGCCGCCGTTGGGTTCGGCCTCATCACCCTTGCAAGGAACTGGTCCGAGATAGTCAATGGGGCGGAGCTTAGGAGAAGCCACGCAACCGATGCCCTTCTGTTCTGCATCGTAACAGGTTTCCAGGTTCAAATGTATCACAATACGATGGCGTGGCCTTTGTTCTCGTCAATCCTTATCGCTGGAACGTTCACACTTTCACTAGGCTGGTGTGTGAAGGTTCTCAATTAGGAGTGGAATGAAGGATTTCCAGGAAGTTTGGATTATGGCTGCGTTTGGAGACCATCCACCACTCCCGAAAGCACTGGAACAAATTCTTGATGACGAAACCACATCCACTGTCTTCCTCAAATCAGACTGCCCCCCACGTGCAAAAAGAGGACACATCAGCGAACTCAAGCTTGAAACCATAAGCGAGGTTCCTTGGACGAAGTCAGAAGTTAGCGAGTTATCAGAACAGATTGAGGTATTGGTCGAACAGCATTCAGAGAGGTCCGATTGCTTTGTCGAGATAGAACGGGAGGGTTGCAGGATTCTGCAAGTCGGAGACTTGAGGGTAACCTGCGCTTGGCCTCCATTCGCAGATGCATGGGAAATCACAGTTGTACGACCCGTTGCGTACCTTTCCCTCTCTGACTACGATATCGACCCTGAGTTGAGACGCAGGCTATCAGATCACCACAGAGGAGTATTCGTGGTGGGAAAGCCCGGCTCGGGAAAAACCACATTTGCACAGGCTATAGCAGCCTATCTCGATCAGGAGGTAGGTGCCATGGTCAAGACAATGGAGGCACCGAGAGACCTGCAGCTGCCCGACCGGGTAACCCAATACGCACCGCTGGAGGGCGACCTAGAGAAGACTGCGGAGGTCGTATTTCTGGTGAGGCCAGACTTTGTCATCTTCGATGAGGTTAGGCGATCCAGGGATTTCGAAATATTCGGAGACGTGAGGTTGGCGGGAGTTGGCCTACTCGGTGTCACACATGCGAACAGCGCTTTGGAGGCAATTCAGAGACTTGTGGGCAAAGTCGAGCTTGGATTGATATCACAAGTACTGGATACTGTCATACACATCGAGAAAGGGAAGGTAAACGAGATCCTAGAGTTGAAAATGGTGGTGCGCGCACCAACGGGAATGGAGTCTGATCTATCTCGCCCCGTCATTGAAATCAGGAGGTTTCCTAGTGGGGAATTGACTCATGAAATGTTTGCATTTGGTAGCGAGATCGCAGTAGTGCCCGTCAGCGGAGAGTCTGGTGGTCAGAGCCCGGCATTCTCAATGGCGGGCGACGAACTAAAGAGGCAGGTCATCAGGCATACTGGGATCTCGGTAGCCCATGCGAAGTTCCTCACTGAGTCCTCTGCAGAAATCTACGTCGATCAATCAGCCGTTGGCGCGATTGTAGGCCCTGGTGGGGAAAACATCCGAAGACTTGAGAGGCAGGTCGGAGTGAAGTTAGATGTCAAGTCAGTACGGGATCTGCCTCGAAATCAAAGGAAGCGATTGGGCCAAGAGTTAGATTCGAGTTTCAACGAGGAAGATTGGAGATCTAGATCCGGTCGTGATTGGTCAAGTGATGATCGCGCTGGAAATAGGAAAGGAAGAAGGAGAAAAGGTCGAAAGGGGCGTCGATAGGCGTAACTTACTTCCATGGCTGAGGGGGATTATTCATGTCTGAAGCAAATAAGGCCAGTCCCGTCCGAATTGTCAAAGACCAAACTAGGACCACAAGCGGAACAGAAGTACAAGAGAAGATGATCGCCGCTGCGAGAGTTTTCTCAGATATCCTCAGGCCGACATATGGCCCAAGGGGCCTAGATAAGATGCTTTACAAAACCGATGGCAACAAAGCTGTCACAAACGATGGGGCGAGGATTGTATCAGAGCTATTAGTCAAGCATCCGGCTGCAAAAATGATGGTCTCAATGGGAGAGACACAGGAAGAAATCAGCGGAGATGGAGTCACGGGGACCCTGCTTGTCTGCGGCTCATTATTGGAAGAAGCCTCGCGATTGATGTCAAGGGGACTCCATCCGTTGACAATAGTCGAGGGGTACAGAAAGTCACTTGAGATATCAATCAGAACCGTGGACGCCAGATCTAGGCCAGTAAACGAGGATGATTTGGAAAGAGTGGCGCACACGGCCATGACCGGGAAGAGCGCGAATCCCGATTTCTTCGCACCACTTTTGGTGGAATCTCTCGAAGTTCTGAAGCAGAGTGGTCATGCCATCTCGACTGAAAGTTTCGGTATGACCAAGACAGGGGTCGGCACACAGATCGAGTCCAGGTTGATCCGAGGCATCCAGCTCAAGAAGAGAGTACCTTCGGCAGATGCCCCGAACAACCTAGAAAATGCAAATGTGTTGGTAATCAGAGGAGATATAAAGATCAGAAAAATGACAAAGACAGCTGAAGTCAGGATCAGCGATTCCGACGAATTAGACTCCTTCATCCAGGCAGAGATGGAAAGAAAGATGAAGATCTCATCCACGATCGAAAGATCCTCTGCTGACCTAGTCCTATGTGGGGGTGAAATCGATCGAGATATACTCCATAAGCTATCCAGATCCGGCACCCTCGTCATCCAAGAGCTTGACTCATCAGAGATAGAACAAGTGGCACTCTGCACCAATTCCATCGTAGTTGATTCGGTGATGGATATTGATGACTCCATGTTGGGGAAAGCGGGGGCAGTTAGGTGGGTGAGGAGACCATCTACAGATCAGACAGAGGATACAATCGAGATTGATGATTGCCCTTCACCCAGGTTGGTTTCATTCGCTATAGGTGGCACATCGGATACCTCAACAGAGGAGACGATTCGTTGCATCCATGACGCAATTCGATCGATATTGGCATGTGAGCAAGATCCCAGGGTCGTAACAGGTGCAGGCTCGATATACGCCAGAATAGCCAACGACATCAGAAATGCAAGCTTACTAGAGTCCGGAAGAGAGAGACTTGCAATGGAGGCTTACGCCAGAGCCTTGGAAACGATTCCATTCGTGTTGGCCACCAACGCTGGTCGGGAAGGTCTGGATGCTGTATTGGAGATTAGGACGAAGTCCAGGGATGAGGTCAAGGAAGAATTTGGCGTCTCGGAGGATGGAACGATTTCCATCATAGAGGAAGTACTCCATCCGGCTTTGAGCACGATCTCGAGTCTTGAAGCGGCAGTGGAAACGACGGTGGCCATGTTGAGAATCGATCAAGTGGTGAGTGCCAGGGGCGATTGATATCCCCAATGGTCATTGACCTGTTTGGACGAGTAGGAACATGAAGAGCAGGACCGCGTTGATCAGTGTCTATCGAAAAGAAGGTGTCGTAGAGTTTGCCAGGACTTTAACGACCTTGGGTTGGAATCTGATTTCGACTGGGGGAACGTCACGCCAGCTAAAGGGTGCCGGACTTGAAGTCAGAGATGTCTCCGAGGTCACCGGACATCCAGAGTGCTTCGATGGACGCGTCAAAACACTCCATCCAGCCATCCACTCTGGATTGCTATCAAGGAGAGGAAATGAAAATGATCAGCAGACACTAGATACGTTGGGGTATCAGAACATCGATTTGGTGTGCGTCAACCTTTATCCATTTCAGGAGACAGCTGCTTTGGAGCCGCCTGTTGATGACGCTGATTTGATCGAGATGATAGACATAGGGGGGCCGACGATGATCCGATCTGCAGCAAAAAATCATCGGGATGTTGTGGTCGTGACCTCTCCAAGTCAGTACGACGAGGTTTTGATTGCTTTGAAACAGGCCGAAGGGGATCCGACTAGGGTCAGTCAAGGCCTTCGGAAAAAACTGGCACTTCAAGCATTCCAAGCGACCTCAACGTACGATAGTGAGGTCGCAAACGAGCTCGACTCCCGATTCATCGGTGAACCCTTGCCGATACAGAATCACGTTTCAACGGAAAATGGAGTTGCCTTGAGATACGGGGAGAACCCACATCAAGTAGCCGCATTCTATCCTGGATCAAAAACCCCAAACAGCCTAGCAGCCGCTGTGAAAATCAGTGGCAAGCCACTCTCTTACAACAATTACCTCGATCTTGATGCGGCATTGAAGTTAGTGACGTCCCTGATGATGCCTGAGTTCCAAGAGATGGATGCCTGTGTGATCGTCAAACATACAAATCCATGTGGAGTTGCGATAGACGAAAGCCAGGAAGGAGCGTGGGCGAATGCCCTTTCAAGCGATCCCGAGAGCGCATTCGGATGCGTCATCGCCTTCAGCAAAGTAGTTTCAAAATCCACTGCTGAGGCGATAGGCGATCACTTCTTGGAGTGCATAATTGCACCCGACTATGACGAGGAGGCCATTGAGATACTCTCAAGCAAGAAAAATCGGAGGATCCTCAGTCTTTCAACGATGGCCCCTCGTCGACCTTCCACGGTGATGAAACAGATACAAGGAGGATGGCTCGCTCAGACCCAAGGTCCTCCGGAGATAGACTGGAACTCTGCAGAAAACGTCACAAAGAAGCAATTCACGGATTCCGATATCTTATTGGCCAAATTTGGGACCTCAGTCATCTCCGATGTCAAATCCAACGCGATTCTATTGGTTTCCTCATCTCAGACTGGCTTTGCCACGGTTGGCATTGGGCCCGGTCAGACAAGCCGTGTCGAGGCGGTAAGGATCGCTGCTAGAAGAGCCGGAAACAGAGCTAAAGGCTCAATGATGATATCTGACGCTTTCTTTCCCTTCAGGGATGGAATTGACACTGCGAATGAGATCGGCGTGGCGGCTATCGTCCAACCAGGGGGGTCAATCAGAGATCCAGAGTCGATTCTCGCCGCAGATGAACATGGCATGTCGATGGTATTTACCAAGACAAGACTCTTCCTGCACTAGCGTGATCATATGAGTGAGGCCATCTTCAACAGTGAACTTCAACTGATTAATTCAAACAAGTCAATTCCCAACAGAAGCGTGCTGGCCGCCTTAACCAACAAACAAAGCAATGAAGATGGTAGCTTGACAGAGCAAGAGATAAGATGGCTTGAGAGACGGGCCAAGGAGGGCTTCGGTGTAATCACAACCGCGGCGGCCTATGTTCACCATAGTGGAAAGTCATGGGCTGGAGAGCTAGGTGTTCACTCTGATGCTATGCTGCCGGGACTGGAAAATCTTGCAACTAGAATTAATTCTCACGGGGCAATAAGTCTGGTTCAGATTTTTCACGGAGGAATGAGGGCCCCCACGGAAATAACTGGCCTAACGCCGATCTCCAGTAGCAGGAACCAAACAAAGCAATCCTCTACGAATTATTCAAGAGAATTGTCTGAAAACGAGGTAATGCAAGCAATCCAGTGGTTCGTTGACGCTGCAGTTCGATGCTATAATGCAGGATTCGATGGTGTAGAGGTTCACGGAGCCCATGGATACCTGATCACACAATTCCTCGGGAGAAAAACAAACAACAGGTCAGACAATTGGGGCGGTACACTACATAACAGGTCTCGATTCTTAATCGAAATCATAAGAGGAATCAGAAGAGAGACTCCCAAAGATTTCGTCATAGCGGTTAGAATATCACCAGAATACCCCTCGTGTGGCATAACGATAGATGAGAGTATTGAAGTCTCGAAACATCTGATTGACGAAGGAATCGATATACTACACCTGTCTTGTTGGGATATTATGAACAATACTAATTTTGGAGACAAGAAACTGCCGATCACCGAGGTATTCTCAAGGGAGTTAGGGAACAGAATACCCCTCATCACTACGGGCTCCATATGGGAAAGAAGCGATGTGGAAGAGGCATTTCGCCAGGGTGCAGACCTAATCGGAGTAGGGCGTGCGGGTATCGCGCATCCAGATTGGCCTCGGCGTGTTCACACTACGGGCAACTCGCGGCCCCCATTCACCGAATCACATTTGTTGGAAGCAGATTTAAGCCCGAAATTTGTCGATTACATGCGATTGTGGGATGGATTTGTTCACGGATGAGTTACTCCGTGATGTCCTTCCGATCGTATCTCAACCCTGACTCTTCAGCGAAGGATGCGCTGGATCCCTCTGGCAAATCCCCCCTTCTTTCCAAAAGCGATAGAGATGCGTGGACTATGCTATCGGAATCTACCTCGAAAAAGCGCCTAAGCTCCGAACGGGTATCACTCCTTCCATATCCGTCAGTTCCAAGTGCGTAAAAGTCTCCATTTACCCATCTTCTAATCATTTCTGGCACAGCCGAGATATAGTCAGATGCGGCAACCGTGGGCACCTCATCACCGAAACAACCCTCCACGTAAGAACTTCCATCGCTATCCGGATTATATCTCTTGAAACGCTCATGCTCCAAGCCCCCCCTTCGCAACTCACCATATGAGGTAACGGACCATATCTCAGTTGCAATGCCTCGATCACGTAGTTTTTCTGAGGCCATTATCACGTTTTTCAATATGGGTCCAGACCCGAGTAGCCTCACCTTCGGACCATTACTTTCGTCGTCCGCACTGAGTCGGTATGCCCCACGGATAATGCCTTCATCACAGCCTTCTGGTTTCGCCGGTTGACTCTCATTATCGTTGTAGAGCATGACATAGTGAATCATATCTTTCCCATCCTCGAACATATCCTTCAAGCCAAATTGAATGATCGTGGACAGCTCATATGCATATGCTGGATCCCACGCTCTTACAGAGGGCACAGTGGAGGCGAGCAACAAACTGTGACCGTCTTGATGTTGAAGCCCCTCACCATTTAGGGTAGTTCTGCCTGCGGTCGCCCCCATTAGGAAGCCCCTAGCCCTTGCGTCTGCAGCAGCCCACACTTGGTCCGCTATTCGCTGGAATCCAAACATTGAGTAGAACGTGTAGAAGGGAATTGTGGCCACTCCCGCATGGGCATATGACGTAGCCGCCGCCGTCCATGTTGCCATGGCCCCAGCCTCCGATATCCCCTCCTGTAATATCTGGCCAGATTCAGACTCCCTGTACTTCATCAACATCGTGTGATCGACCGGAGTATATCTCTGACCAACATTGGAGAAAATACCAAACTCATTGAATAAAGGATCCATTCCAAATGTCCTCCCCTCATCGGGGATAATTGGAACAACATTACCCCCAATTTCAGATTTCATTAGATTCCGAAGCATCCTAACAAATGCCATGGTGGTCGAGACCTTCTGCTTCTCCGGGGTGCCGGAATCGAACTCTGAAAACGTGGTTGGGTCAGGGAGGACAAGTGGTTCAAAATCCACCCGTCGTGACGGCAGGGGTCCACCGAGGGCCAACCTCCTTTTCTTGGAATATTCAAGGGGCAACCCCCCCTCTACAAGCTCAACAAACGGGTCCTCTTCGATTAAATCCTCGGAAAGATCGATTCCAAGATAATTTTTGTAACTAATGAGTGAAGCCCTATCCAACTTCTTCTTCTGATGAGTCGAGTTCCTCGCCATGAATGAATCGATTCCCCAGCCTTTGACTGTATGGGCCAGAATAACAGACGGTCGATCTGAGCGCTCTGCTGCCCTGTAGGCAGCAAGTACCTTCCTTCGATCATGTCCACCTCTTTCGAGGGCCAAGATGTCCTGATCTGACAACCTTGCCCCAATTTTCCTCAATACTTCGGAGCCGCTGAAAAACTCCTCTCTGAATTCGCTTGGACTCAGTGTGCTCATCCTCTGGAAATCACCATCATTTACCTCTTCCAGTCTCAAAAGTAGGGCACCAGTGTTGTCCTTCCTGAGTAATGAATCCCAAGCTTGATTCCATAATACCTTGATAACATTCCATCCTGCACCACGGTACAATCCTTCCAATTCCTGGATTATCTTCGCATTCCCTCTAACCGGTCCGTCCAACCTCTGCAGGTTGCAGTTTACAACCGTGATCAGATTATCCAGATTTTCTCTGCCAGCCACAGCTATCGAGGCTATGGACTCCGGCTCATCCATCTCCCCGTCACCAAGGAATGAGAAAACCCGTGACTTCGAGGTATCTGCTAGCCCTCTGTTGTGCAGGTACTTCCAAAATCGAGCTTGCAGAACGGCTGCCAACGGCCCCAATCCCATTGAGACTGTGGGGTACTCCCAGAATTCAGGCATCAGTCTGGGGTGGGGATAGGAGGAGAGCCCTTCTCCAGAGACTTCCTGTCTGAATTTCTTCAATTGCGAGCGGCTAATCCTACCCTCCAGGAAAGCCCTGGCATATATCCCAGGGCTTCCATGGCCTTGGATGTAGATCGCATCTCCGAGACCACCATTCTTACCTCTGAATACGTGGTTGAATCCGACTTCATAAAGAGTTGAGGAGGAGGCATATGTGGAAATATGGCCACCTATACCGTCTATCCTACGATTTGCATCAGAGACTATCGCTGCTGCATTCCACAAAACGTGATTTTGGAACTCCTCTTCCAACTCTTCATCTCCAGGGTATTGCCCCTCCATTTCGCGTGGTATCGTATTGAGATAAGGAGTCCTTGTAATCGGCGAAATCGGAATATCCAAGTCTGCCGCCTCTCCGAGAATTTCATGCAACAGTATACGAGCCCGTTCTGCCCCGCTGGCACCAACGACATCCCTCAACGCCTGGAGCCATTCACTAGTCTCGGATTGATCTTCGTCGGGTAGCACCGATCTGTGTACCATGACCTCACCCCATTGTGCCGAAATGGAGCCTGCCTTTCAACCTCGCACTTGGTGACTAGCCCCTTCCACCTTTCCCCGCTTGCCGGTCTCTATCAAGTAACAGTGATGCATGGTCCTCAATCCAGCCACTGTTATCGCAGTATCTCCAACTGGTGCTCTTATGCCGCACCATTCTTGGACAGCATGTCGAACTGTCGACATTCCTGCAAGGTTGTTCGGGTCAACCTTCAATTCAATTATCACGGAGCCCCCACGATCTAGCCATCCGATTACAGCATGAATGGACCTTTTTGATACACCACGCTTCTGGTCCAAACTCCTAACCCAATATCCTAAATTCCACTGACTTCTCTCCAACCGAGTAACTCTGTCAAATCCAATTAGCCCCATTACTCTCTCGGATCTGGGATCCATCATCACCCAATGATGGAGTAGTCCTGATCTTCCCATTCTCTCGGTTTCATCTAGAAATGAGAAGATCTGATGTCTAAGGTCACCTTGGATGTCGATCCAAGGCATTGCCCTACTAACTTCGGGCCACGTCTCTTCAAACGCCTCTTGTAATTCTTCGACCACCGCCTTGGTGGCCGGCCTCAGAACTAGTCCATCATCCACACGAATGGATACCGTGGCCCTCCTGGTCATTTCAAACTCCTAAGCGATCACGAGCGTCAGTAACGGCAGGATCGGATGGATGCCTCCCTTCTGCACCCTCAATTATTGATGGCACCTCATCACCTCTTCCGAGTGCCTGTAATAGGCGACAAACGGGAAACAGCAGTCGGGTCCTATCCCCTAAATGAGGTCCCACCTCGTCCAGTAGTTCTCTGGCTCGACCCATTCTTTTTTCTTTGGCCTCTCCGAGGGATTGTCTTAGTTTAACGGCTATCTCCTTCTCAATCCAAGGCATCTCTTGGGGCCAAGGCCAGTAACTCGATCTTGTCATCGTAGCCTGGCTTTTTTCAAGGTACACATCGACTATATCCATCGTCGAATTTCCTTCTTCCTCGTTTAATGATTTGATTTTTGGGCTAGGGTTTGAAATTATTTCCGGGATTAGTGGTGGCTTGGCTCCAAGACTATTGTTTTGTGAGAACTGTGTTTTTTCTGTGTTAACTTCAGCGTCCTCCTCAACAACTTGACTCTCTTCGGAGCCAGTGTCAATGCCGTGTTCAGTCGATTCAAGAAACCTCTTGACTAACTCAGTTTTGTCACCAATGGTTGAGGCACCAACACTAGAAAGCATAGACCTTAGTTCGGCACTCGTCAAAGAGTGCAACTCTTCTTCCTCCATGGCTGGTGTTGGATCTAGCTCTGTTCTTTTCAACAACCCGTTTCCTGTGTCATTCGGACCGTCTTTACCATGTTCCACCTGGGTTATAGATTCGCTGTAATCAGGGACTGCCCCCACCAGGGGCAGGTCCTCATCTGGGATGGCCCCCACCAGGGGCAGGTCCTCATCTGGGATGGCCCCCACCAGGGGCAGGTCCTCATCTG
>MDTE01170205.1_pt1 | contig 10204 bp, 6 predicted proteins | sample 811231 | NCBI WGS metagenome assembly MDTE01 (sample SAMN05326651, study PRJNA326480) | marine metagenome | isolation source: seawater | place: Indian Ocean: Red Sea | collected 2010 | reverse complement strand
CGAGTATGGCGGAATCGGTAGACGCACCAGACTTAAAATCTGTTGGGCATTATGCCCGTGGGAGTTCAAGTCTCCCTACTCGCACTATATAAAGAAAAAGGAGATGTCTATGTCTCAGAAATACAAAGTTAGTACTGCCTTTTGCTGGTATAACGAGGCAAGTATAATCGTGAAAATGTATTTCATAAATGAGATACCATTTACTTTTGATGAAATGCCGGATGGACATCTCTATGATCAAGATTTAATCAAAGAAGCAGATAAGAATCAATCATTTGAAGCAGAAGATCTTTATAGAAATTCCAACTACTTAATCGAAGAAGAAGCACACCCATGCTTTTTCATGATGGATATTGAAAATCCACAAGATCTACCTGATGAAGCACAGATATCATATGACGAAGAGGATCTGCTGGGATAAATAAAACATAGAAATAGTATAGAAGCAGTAATACAATGCCTCTGAATAAGTTAGACAATTTTATCAAGAATACTGAAGGTCGTATTTTATATGTGAGTCCTTCTGATTTGGACTCTACTGATAGCATTACTAACCAAGGTAATTCCCTTGCTCGTCCCTTTAAAACCATTCAAAGGGCTCTCTTAGAAGCAGCAAGATTTTCTTATTTAAGAGGTGATGATAATGATGTGACTGAGAAGACAACGATTCTTCTCATGCCAGGTGAACATGAAGTTGATAATAGACCGGGTTATATTATCAGTGGTTCTGGTCCTACAGTAACTCCTCAAGGAGGACAATCTGTAAGACCAATACCACTAACATTAAATTCTAATTTTGATTTAACACAAGAGACAAATGATCTTGTAAAGTTTAATAGTATTAAGGGTGGTGTTATCATCCCTAGAGGAACGTCTATTGTTGGTCTCGACTTAAGAAAGACTAAGATTCGTCCAAAATATATTCCAAACCCACTTGACACAACAGTAGAAAGTTCTGCTATTTTTAGAGTAACTGGTGCATGTTATCTTTGGCAGTTCTCTATCTTTGATGGATATGGTGATGTTTATACACAACCCAACTCAAGTAGCACGACTACTGCTACTTTCTCTCACCACAAACTTACAGTATTTGAATATGCTGATGGTGTAAATGAGCAAGAAGGTGGATTGACAGATCTTCAAATGTATTATGGAAAACTGTCAATTGCATATGGAACTGGTAGTGCGAGAGAAATTAAAAATCCATATCCAGATTTGAATAGTTTTGCTCCATTAAGACCAGAATTTGAAATTGTTGGTGCATTCGGGGCAGATCCAATTCAAGTCGATACTATTAAGGCTGGAGATGGAGTTACTCCTACTAATGTAATTACTGTACAAACCACAACACCTCATGGACTGAATGCTGGCACCCCAATTCGTATCAGTGGAGTTGGTGGTAGTACTCCTCAAGTATATAATATCTCTACCGTAGTTGTAGAGACTGATGAAAATAATGATAAAATATTTACATATCAGGTAAGTGATTCTCCATCAGGTATTCAACCTAGCCCACCAAAAAATGGTTCGGAGAAAATTACTATTGAAACTGACACAGTATCTGGTGCCTCTCCATACATCTTTAACATCTCCTTACGATCTGTATGGGGTATGAATGGAATGCACGCCGATGGAAGCAAGGCAACTGGTTTCCGTTCAATGGTTGTTGCACAGTTTACTGGAGTATCACTTCAGAAAGATGATCGTGCATTTGTAAAGTATAATCCCACAAATAGAAACTATAGTGATGCATTATCAATAGCAAATGCACAAGGTTCCGATCTTTCTAAAGGATCTTCATCATCCGGAACTGTATATCATTTAGACTCTGAAGCAATTTATAGAAAAGGTTGGGAAACAACTCACATCAAAATTACCAATGATGCAATCTTGCAGATTGTTTCTGTGTTTGCTATTGGATATAACAAGCATTTCTCAGCAGAAAGTGGTGGTGATGCTTCAATTACCAACTCAAACTCCAACTTTGGTCAATTATCATTGATTTCTGATGGATTTAAGAAAGAAGCATTCGAGAAGGACAATAAGGCTTTCATTACCCATATCATTCCACCAAGATCAATTGTACAAACAGAAGAACCGATTGATTGGTTAAGTATCGATCTGTCTCTTGCAAATACAACAAGCAGATTATATCTTAACGGATTTAATACAGAATCAATAAAACCACCAGTACTGACACAAGGTTATAGAGTTGGTGCGAAAGTTAATGATAGATTATTTTTAAAAGTTGCAAATGTTGAAAAATCTGCAAGCATTGTAATGAGTAATGCTACTGCAGAATCATCATTTAGACAAGTTAATATAACTAATGTAAATGCATCTACAAATACATTTACTTCAAATGGTCATGGATTTTCTAATAAAGAAAAAGTAATTATCATCAGTGATGATGGTGATTTGCCAGAAAACTTAAACACCAACATAGTTTATTTTGTTTCTGGTGCAACTAACAACACTTTTAAACTTGCCGCATCAGAAGCAGAATCGGTTAGTGGAGAAGAAATTTCAGTATCGGGGGGAACAAATTTAAAGGTAATTAGTAGAGTATCCGATAAAGAAGCAGGAGATGCATCTCACCCAGTGAAATGGGATTCTGGTGTTGGTAATTGGTACATCACTGTAAGTCCAACCGGAAATACAATTGGTGCAATCAGTGGAACAGGAGCATCAGAGCCTACATTCCTTAAGAGAATTGAAGATACTAGATCACTTGACGAAAAAATTTACAAGGTAAGAGTTGTTGTTCCAAACCAATTCAGAGGTGCAAAAACTCCAGAATCTGGATTTATTCTTCAAGAGTCTAGCACCACAGGATTTAGAACAGATGCTGATGCTACTAGAAGTTCTATTAGTGTTACCAATCCAAGTTTTGGTTCTAATGGAGATTATGATTTTGACAGAAATCCAAGATTTATTAGCACATGCTCTAGATCTAGTAACACAGTCACTGTAGTAGCAGAACTTCCTCATAACTTAAATGTTGGAGATTCTATAAGAATTAGAAATGTACACGACTCTACTATTACAGGAGTTGGTACCTTCAATAAAGGATATAATGGAGATTACACAGTCAGTGAAGTGACTGATGCAATGACGTTCAAATATGTAACGTCAGAAACTCCAGGAAACTTTGAGAATGATACTTCAACAAGAACTGTTGCTGAACTGCCAAGATTTGAGAGAAATGATCTGCAAACTAATCTCTATGTTTACAGAAATGAAATCATTTCGGAGTATGATGAAACTAATAGGAATGGAGTTTATCATACATACCTCCTTAATGCAAGTAATAAAGTAACAGAAGAATTTACTGACTTAGAATACAGTCAAAATGTAACTGATCTTTATCCTCAGTTGGATAGAGATAATATTGATGATAATCCATTATCAGCAAGGACGTTTGCATCTAGATCTCCTCTAGGAGATGTTTCAACAAATGATCTTAAAAAGAGTGTTACGAGAGAATCTGCTGACAAGTTATTAACTAATCTTGGAATTGGACTTACAATATCTTCAGTTTCTTCTAACCTTACTAGTGCAAACATATCTTTCGAAAGAGATCATGGACTTGCTGGTATTGTCACTTACACTACTCTTGATGGTGGAAGTAATTACACCACAGGAACATATAATAATGTAAAACTTCTTAGTGGTGGTAACACAGGAACATGGAGAGGTGCAACTGCAAATGTTGTTGTGGATGGTAGTGGAGCTGTTACTAGTGCAGACATCGTAAGTGGTGGATCAAATAATGATGCCACAGAAGGATTATTCTTTGAGTCTGCTAGAATTGGTGTAGGTGGTAATGATGCTAGATTTAATATTGGTGCATCTGGTTGTGAAGTTGCTGTTGGTAATGTAGTCCAGTTTACCGGATCTACTACAACTCCAGATACTTATCATAGAATTTCTTCAGTAAATTCCACAACTCAAATTTCTATTGCAAAAACTTCTGGTGATACGACTATCACTGATGATCAATATGCTATTGTCATAGGACCTTCAATTGCAATTAGTAGTGTCCTTGGTGATGTGATCACTACATCTAGTGCACATGGTTTAGTTGTTGGTAATAAAGTTAGAATTATTGATTCTAGTAATAATAATGTTGGTGACTTTATCATTGCCAATAATACATTAACCACAGTCACTATAACAGGATTTAGTGCTGCAACTACTTCCGGATACATTCTGAAGCACGGAATGTCATCAAATGATGCAGTTTCTGATTCCACAGGAGAAAATCTTGATGTAAGAGGATTTACTGTATTTGATAACGATACGGCAACTTTAACACAATCAGGAAATATTAATGATAGTCTGACTACATTTAGTATTTCTAACAGTGGAATTGGAACTGCAAATAGATTCCCAATTGGATCTTATATTCAAATAGATAATGAGATCATGAGAGTTGCAAGCAGCACTTTCAGTGGAACAAACAGTGATAAAATCACAGTTGAACGTGGAGTATTAGCCACTACAGCATCTTCTCACGATACAAATTCTTTAATTAGAAAGGTAAGAATTCCATCAATAGAACTTAGAAGACCTTCGATTCTCCGTGCTTCTGGTCATACATTTGAATACCTTGGATATGGTCCTGGTAACTATTCTACGGCACTTCCTCAAGTTCAGGATATAACTCTTACTGAGAGGGAAGAATTCTTGTCACAGTCTCAGGAGAGAGCCTCTGGATTGGTTGTTTATAGTGGTATGAATAACAGAGGTGACTTCTTTATTGGAAATCAGAAGAAGTCTTCTGCTACTGGTGAAGAGACTACTTTTGACACACCGATTCCAACTGTAACTGGTGAAAATCCTGCTAGATTGAGTGTCGTATTTGATGAAGTTACCGTCAAAGAAAGACTAGTAGTTGAAGGTGGAAAGTCTAATCAAATTCTTTCGCAATTTGATGGCCCAGTCAACTTCAATAGTGACATTAAAGTTGATGGAACTGCTAAGTTCTTATCAACAATAAAGTTCACCGATGCTCAAGATAATGCATTCAAAGATCCAAATACTGGAGCAATTCAAATTGATGGTGGACTTGGAGTAGATAAGAATGTTTCTATTGGATCTTCATTACATGTTGCAACTAATCTTGAAGTTAGTGGAAACACTCCATCCACCAACACGACTTCAGGATCATTAGTAGTTACTGGTGGTGCTGGTATTAGTGAGAATCTTCATGTTGGAGGAGCTTTAGCTGTTGGTGGTAATTCCACATTAACAGGTGATGTGACCATGGTTGGAAATCTCGATCTAGGTGATAATGATAAGATTAGATTGGGTGATAATGATGATTTAGAGATTTATCATGATGGATCTGCCAGTTACATCAGTGATAATGGAACTGGTCCTCTAAGATTTATTTCTAATGGTGGAGGTGGAAACGGAGCATTCCTGTTCTCATCTACTGGTAGTAGAATTAACATGAGAGTATATGGAACTGATGGTAGCACTAGTGGAGTAGGTGTTGGTTTATACTTTAATGGTTCTAGCAGCACCTCAGATGCTGCAACTGGTAAGAGACTTGAAACAAACAATGATGGTGTAACTATAACTGGAAATCTTTCAGTAACAGGAGATGTTATCGCATTTGTCTCTGACGATCGACTTAAAACAAATAAAGTTGGACTCACAAATGCTCTTGATAAAGTAAATTCATTAAGTGGGTTTACTTATAACTTCAATGAAATTGCCGGTGCTCTTGGATTCTCAACAGAAACATCTGAAGTAGGTGTATCTGCCCAAGAAGTTCAAGCAGTTCTTCCAGAAGCAACTAAAGAAGCACCAGTTGGAAGTGAATACATTACAGTTTCATACCACAAATTAGTTCCACTTCTGATTGAAGCAATCAAAGAACTTAGTGATAAGGTCGATTCATTGGAACAAAGACTAAATAACTAAAAAGTATATAAAATGGCAAATTATCCCAAGTCATTTAATTTTAGGAATGGTTTACAGGTTGATAATGACAATTTTGTAGTAAATTCTGCTGGTCTTGTGGGGATAGGGACATCTTCCCCACAAGCACCAAATAAATTGGATGTTCATGGTGGAGCAAGAATTCTTGGGTTGGCAACAGTAACAACACTGGGAGTTACTGGAGTATCTACTTTTTACGACGATCTTAAAGTAGGAACTGGAATTAGTTTTGATGCTTCTGCGGGTGAAATAACTGCTACAAATGTGGTTGCAAGCACCTTCAATGGTGGTATCATTGTAGCTATTGCCACTGCCGGATGGACTTTTGAGCATGGAGGAGCAGGAATTTCAACATTTATTAGTGTGGGTATAGGAACTACCTCAGACACTAATTATGATTTAAGAATAGGATCTGGAATATCTTTTACTGGTGATACTGGAAGTGCTTTTTACTCTGGAGTAGTAACTGCAACAACATTTGATGGAAATATTGATGCTACACATTTAACGACAGGAACAATTCCAGATGCACGTTTTCCTGCAACACTTCCTGCAGTTTCTGGTGCATCACTGACGAGTTTAAATGCAAGCAATATTTCTTCTGGAACAATTGATGCTGCAAGAGTTCCTACTCTTAACCAAAATACAACAGGAACTGCTGCTGGTCTTTCTGGATCTCCAAATACTGTTCTCGGCGTAACAACGACTGGAAATCTTACTGCTGGATCTATTGTTGGTGCAGGACTTTCGGTAACTTCTATCGGTATTGGAACTGCTATACCTGCTAATACATTTCAACAAAGAGAAACTGGTGCTACAGAACTTCAGGTCACAAGTGATACTTCAACCGCAAGTGTAACTGTCGGTAGAGAACCAGGAACTGCTAACACAAATAATGCAGAATTTAGATATGGTGGTGCTGTCGGATTCCCATATAGTACTGCACAATCACTTGATTTAATCAATTATGGAACAGGTTACTTTAACTACTATCTAAGTGCTAATAATTCCAGTGCTGCGGTAGGAGATTATGTTTGGCATAAAGGATCAAATAATGATCAGTTAATGGCTCTTACCAAAGACGGTAATTTGGGAATTGGTATTACAAATCCAACACATAAATTGGATGTTCAAGGTATTTCTACTTTTACTGGTAATGCATATTTTAGTAATAATGTTACTATTGATGGAAATTTAAATGCGACATTTGTTGGTGATGTAAAAAATCCATCAAATTCTGTCATCCTTGACGTATCTGAGGCACAATTAAATGGTAATGTAAACACCACAAGTGGAATTTCTACATTCAAAGATGTCGAACTTTCTGGTCGAATCGGCATCGGAACAACTGCATCCTCCAATCCAGTCTCAGTAAATGAACTTACTGTTGATAGATTTATGGTCGATTCTAACGGAAAAGTTGGAGTTAGAACCGATTCAATTAATACCAATATGGAATTGGATGTTAATGGTGACATTCAAGCAAGACATGGTTTAGTTGTTGGACCAACAACAACACCAAAATGTGCTATTGACATGTCAGGTGTTGTTGATATTGTTGCCGATGGTTCTTCTCGTGCACCCATTGCTTATATGATTCCACCAAGATTAACAACTGCCCAGAGAAATGCACTAACCGACACTGGTGGTAATGCACTTAGCTCTGATGAAGCAGGTGCTACAATATACAATACAGATACCAACAAACTTCAAGTTTGGAATGGTACAACCTGGAACGATTGCTTCTAAGAACTTATGACTATTAAAAATTCAGGATCGTCATTATCATTCACTGAGATTTCTAATGAGTTTGGACAACCACCTGGTAAAAATATAGGTGCATATCGTGTTAGTCAAAATGTAGGTTCATTATCAAATTTGCCTCTGGATAGTGGTATTCCACAATCAGGACAAATTGCATTTAGTGATTTTTACGGAAAAAGACTTAATAATGTTGTAGATTGTCATAGTTCTGGAGGGTCTACAGTAAATGCCAAGAGTAGATATAATAATGGAAATGTTACTGTTATTGGTGGGTTTAGGTCTAAAAAGGATTCAAATAGTAAAATCATTATTAATGTCAATGCAACATTTAAATCAGACAAAGATTCTGTTCAAAAATGTGCATTAAGAACTGGAACTTATGGTTCTAACGTTATTTTAAGAGTTGATGTTGGTAGTAATGGACAAATTTTTGGTGCCGGTGGTGATGGTGGTGATGGATCTGATGGTACTGGCAGTGGAGAAAGTGGTAAAACTGGAACCAGTGGATTGGGTATAGATCAAGAGTCAGAAGGTGGAGCAAGTGTAGTTATCAATAATAGTGGTTTAATCTCTGCCGGTTTTGGTGGTGGGGGTGGTGGAGGCGGTGCCTATGATTATGATAAAAATAGTAGCAGAACAGCCTCTGGTGGTGGAGGAGGTGGTGGAGCAGGAAATCCTGCTGGTAAAGGAGGTAATGGTGGAGAAGAAGGTTCTGATGGTTCTGATGGTGGTGACGGTGGTTCCAATTCTGCTGGAGCAGGTGGTGAAGGTGGCAATAATGACGGAGAAGCAGTAGGTGGTGAAGGTGGAACTGGAGGAAAATTTGGAGAGAGTGCAAACGATGGAGGAAATGGTTCGGGTGGAGAAGAATCGGGAGGTGAAGGTGGATCTGGTGGTGGAGATGGTGCTGCTATAAGAAGAGCAAGTGGTGTTTCGATATCAGTAGTAAATAACGGAACAATTAGAGGATCTACGAGTGCTAGTGGAGTTTCATAAATAAGGTAACTAAACTTTTCGTTATGGCATTTGAGTCTGATTTGATTAGAAGATATCGTGGTGCATTTTCGAAAAAAGAGTGTAAGGAAATAATAGATTATATCAATTTTTTCGAGGATAATCACATTTTGTCATATGACAAAAGTAATTTACATAAAGAAGATCATAAAACAGTTAATGTTACACATGATTATGATTTTGTGGGATCAAGTAAACTGTCTTCAATGGTATTTCCAGGATTCAAACCATGTTTGGAGGAATATCTAGAAGCATTCAGTGTTTTGGGACAGAGAAAATTTTTATTACATGACTTGAAACTGAAAAAAATACCTCCAGGTGGTGGATTTCATGCGTGGCACTACGAGAATGGTGCATTGTCTGTTGCACCAAGACAATTTGTCGTTCAATTATATTTGAATGATGACTTTGAAGGTGGTGAGACGGAATTTTTATATCAACAGAGAAGAGAAGAAGCAATAGCAGGAGATGTTATCATGTTTCCCGCTTCATTTACACATACACACAGAGGAAATCCACCTTTAGGTGCAACAAAATACATAGCAACATCATGGGGGATCATACAAGATGAAGGTAATATTTAAAATAGTTGCATATTACCCTGATGAGGATAGGATCGAGGTAAAATTTTGCGATGAAAAATCAAACATTCCAATCGATCATTATAACGAATATTCTATAAACTGTTGTGATCTGGAAACGAGTGATCCAGATCTTTTCTCAGACTCTTTAATTAGAAAATATGGATTGAACATAGTTGAAAATCAAATAAATAAACGACCAACAAATTCATATAATCTTTCAGAATCTATATGCTCTGATGAACTAAACTTGAACGATTTGGTGGGTAAAGTTATAGAGGGTAAGTATTTTTCTAGACCTAGATATCCAATTAAAATGAAAAGGATTGATTTATGACTATTAAAAGATTTTTTAAAAAATGCGAAGAGTTTACAATATGCTCAGAAATTGGTGATGCTGGAGATTATTTCCTGGACGGGTATCCAGATAACTACACAATTTACCATATTCTGTTGAAAGGTAGTGGGAAATTAGGTGCTCCATATGAATCAGAGTATCTTGAGGATGGTCCATACGTGCTAGTGAATACGAAACAATATCTTTATAAACAAAGGATTTACTATGGATCAGAAGATTTTCATATTGTTGGATTCAATCCACTAAGACCTGAACATGATTGGGATGGAAAATTGGTAACAGAATCTTTTACAGGAGATAATAAAAGTTGGTTGATATGTTTTGATGGTAATCCTATCGTAAATGGAAAAAAATTAAGTAGATGGGACTATGCAAAACTAGAAACTAAAGAATATGATGTTCAACTAGATGGTGGATGTCTTGGTTTATTTACTAGATTATGATGGAAAATATCGAAGCCGAAGTATTTTCTGACCCATTCCCTCATGTAATTTTTCATAATTTTTACAACAGACATGAACTAGATTTAATTTGG
>MDTE01116820.1_pt1 | contig 10205 bp, 8 predicted proteins | sample 811231 | NCBI WGS metagenome assembly MDTE01 (sample SAMN05326651, study PRJNA326480) | marine metagenome | isolation source: seawater | place: Indian Ocean: Red Sea | collected 2010 | reverse complement strand
TGGAAGTAATAGGCGCCCAGCATGCAGATACCCAGCGCCATGGCGAGTTGAACCCAGGCGATGCTTTCCAGATTCGGGACCGCGAAGCCAACGGCGAGTCCTCCCACCAGCAGAATCAGAGGACCGGCAATCGACTTGACATAGACATCGAAGCGCATGATCCGAAGCGCCCGAGTGGCCGCCACGAAAATAGAAGCTGCGGTCATGAACGGCGCTGACCAGGCCATGATGCGCACTGCCCCGGCAATGGGCTTACCGTAGAAGTCAGCCACCCATTCGGCGCTCAGCAGGACCAGTCCCACCGTCAGGGCGCTGGACAGCGATCCCACCGTCAGGGCGGCAGCTATGGACCACTCGACTCGATCTTCGCGGTCGCTGTTCCTGCCCTCCACGACAAAGCGCACTACTCCCCGCTGCAGGCCGAAACCCGCTGCTCTGTTGACGATGGAAACGAGACCCCAGGACAGCGAGTACAGGGCCTGGATCTCCAGGCCGCACAGCAGGGTCACTACCCACAGGAAAGCGCCGCGAAAACTCCGCCCGAGTTTGCCCGCAAAGTTGACCAGGGCGCCGCCGGCCAGATCCTTTATATCTTTCTGGTTTCCGTGAACTGGAGTAACGGTTTCCACAACTGTTTCCTCATTCGCCGCAGGGTCAGTCCACGCCGATCCCTACCTACTACTGCTTTCGAGCCCGGTTATTTTCTCTTCCCCTCTTTAATTCCGTCAAAATCTCTTTGCTCTCATCGAGCATCCGCTCCATGGAGAAGCGCCTCTCAGTGTGCGAGCGGGCATTGTCCCCCAGAGTCTGACACAACGCCCCGTCGTCGAACAAGCGACCGATGCGTTGGGCAATCTCTTGGGGACGCCCTGGATCTACCAGAAAGCCCGTTTTCCCGTCGAGGATCACTTCCGGGATGCCTCCGTGGCGCGTGCCGACGACGGGCAGACCCCTGGCTGCCGCTTCCAGGAAAACGAAACCCAGGCCCTCTACACGGGAGTGGGTCGTGTGGCTGGTCAGCGCGAATATCTGCGCCAGCGCATAGTAATCCTCGATTACATCTTGGGACTGGAAACCGACCAGCAGGATGCTGTCCTTCCTCCCCAGGCGCTGGATTTGGGCGGCCAATGCGTCTTTTTCAGGACCATCGCCAACAATGATGTGGAGGACATCGGGCCGCGTTGCGAGAACCCGATCCAGGGCTTCGATCAGGATTTTGTGGCCTTTCTGCTCGACCAGTCGGGCCACCGTGAGCACAATGCGTCGGCCTGCCAGTTCAGGGTGGTTTTTCCTCGCCCTCAAGCTCGCAGATTCCATGTCGCGCGACATTTCTACACCCAGGTAGACCACCTGTAGTTTATCCGGGTCAATACCTTTCTGAAGGGCGAGGTCATAGGTGAATCGACTGTTGGCCAGGAGGCGGTCTGAGTGTTCGTAAAAACGGCGCTGCGGGATGCTCTCGAGCCAGGTGCGTGGCGACCTGCCCGGCAAACGGGTGGCGATATCAGTGCCGTGCACGCTGCCTATAACCGGCACATTCAACTCTCCGATCAGGGTGCCGACCACGCGCGTTGCCATTCCATTGGTTGCCCACAGGACATCGGGATGTAGCTCGTTCAGTGCTTGGCGCAGTGCCGCTCGGGCAAATGGATAGCGCAACGGCACAAAGGAATGATGCCCACCTGGTATGCGCCGAACCTGATAACCCAGACTCCCATCCTCAGGGTGGTGGCGAGCATAAGCCGGAGCTATAACAGTGACCTGTACACCGCGTTTTGCCAACCCTTCTGCCAGGGAGGCCGCATAGCGGGCAGTTCCCACGTGTTCCGGCGGAAACCGCATGGCAAAGAAGATCAGATTGATCATGTCAGCGAAAGCCCTTTAATCAGCAAGTGTGCCAAAGGAGACGGCTAATCCCAGTAGCGGGCGATCTGACATGTCCTCGATTGGCTTTTAGCCGCACCGGCCCGAAGGCCCTCCGGTTCGTCATCTCAACGCCCTGGATGCCTTTATCCGCGGCATCGTTGGCAGTAAAAGTACGCAATTGAGCGCTATTGCCAAGTGTATCCCACTTGGCAATAGCCCACGTCGAGGCAATCCTTCACGCGCCTCTGAAAGGGAGCTGCCACGAGTCCCCTCTACATCGGTGCCGCTAAAAATAATGAGGAAATAAGAGTTAAATTCTTCCTTTACCTGATTGGCATTTAGCGTTCTTTGGCAAGTAGTCTGGTAAGGAAGAGCGGCGCAGAAAAGAAAATTAGCGTAACTGGGCCGTTGCGGTGCAGCGATGGCCAGGATGGGAGTGGGCTGGAGTCCAGTACCCCGGCTCGGGACAGTGGGATTTGCCGGGGATTTTGGCCCGGTAGCAGCGGTGCCGCCTAACGGCCCAGCTGGGGGGGGATTTCTCGGATTTTACCTAGGTAGTCCTTCAGGGCATTGCCGTCTTCGGGAAGGTCGAGGACATCGGAGAACGGCCACATATCGCCCTCGAGGAATTCCACCGCCGTCTGGCGTTCCTGAGCGGAGGTGGAGGAACCGGTGTCTTTTATTGCCTGGAGGATTACCGCCGCGGCGAGGCGGCGGTGGCCGTCAAACTGTGAACGATAGGCAGATTTGCGTTCTTTTGCCATTCCGGTCTGTGGTTAATTTCTCGTCTACCTCCCCGGATATGCAGGGAGTGACTAGAAGACGTTTTGCGAAGCCAAATGTTCCTCTTTTTTTTGTGCCTGGCAAAGTTTTTTCAATGAACACAAAAAAGCTATAAGTAAATGCCAACCACACAACCGGTTAGCATTGTTGCCACGGTGCCGCCCAAAAGCGAGCGCAGGCCCAGCCGCGCCAGGTCACCTCGGCGCTCCGGCGCAATACCGCCGATACCGCCGATCATGATGGCAACCGAACCCAAATTGGCGAAGCCGCACATGGCATAGGTGGCGATGATAAAAGGGCGTTGTCCCAGGGCTTGGGGGCCGTCCATATAACGCGCCAGTTCCAGATAGGCGACAAATTCGTTGAGAATGGTTTTTAGGCCCATCAATTCGCCCACCAGCCGTGCTTCCTGCCAGGAAATGCCCATGAGCCAGACAAATGGCCGAAAGACAAAGCCGGCCAGGGCCTGTAAGCTCCAGGTGCCGCCAGCGCTGCCGTTGGCCCAGAGATCAACTTTGCCGACCACGAGATTGGCCAGTGCAACCAGGCCGATGAAGGCAATTAACATAGCCATGATATTAATGACGAGTTGCATGCCTTCGGACGCGCCCCGGGCGGCGGCATCGAGTCCATTGAGGGTGTCGTCGCGCGGTAGCTGTAGCTGAACTCTGGAGGTTTCAGGTACTCCCGTTTCCGGCACCATGAGCTTGGCCACGGCGATGGCGGCCGGGGCGCTGATCAGCGAGGCGGTAAACAGGTGGCCGGCAATATCGGGATGGGCCGATCCCAGGATAGTGGCGTAGATAATCATGACGGTGCCGGCGATAGTTGCCATGCCCACGGTCATCAGACAGAAGAGCTCGCTTTGAGTCATGCGGGTCACATAGGGACGGATGAGCAGGGGAGATTCGGTCATACCCAGGAAAATATTGGCTGCTGCTCCCATGCTTTCGGCCGAGCTGATACCGAGCATGCGTTGCATGAAGCGGCTGAGGTGAGCGATGACCCAGGGCAGGATGCGATAGTGGTACAGGATCCGTGAAATCGAGGCTACAAAGATCAGAATAGCGGCGATTTCCAGGGCGACGATAGGCCCGTATGTCCGGGTAAACTGAGCGTTGGTGATACCGGAGAAAAGCAGTGATTCATTTGCTTTGAGTGCGGTGGCGCGGAGCAAATCAGTGAGGCCGCCGACGATTTGAAAGATATGCTGGCGCAGGGTGGTCTGGATGAGGAGACCGGCGAGGGACAGTTGTAAAAGAGAAGCTAGGGCGAGAGTCTTCCAGGGGATCTGGCGCGAGCGTTGTCCCACTAGCCAGGCAATGCCGAGCAAAGCCAGATAACCGAATGCGCTGTGGACGATGGACATGGAGCCCGAACCTTAGAAGGTTGAAAAGCCGTCTGAGCGCCTTGAAGGGGCGAATACGAGCCCAAAAGTGTAGGGGCGAAAAGCGGGATTGTCAAGATGAAATTTACGCCAGCGCGTTCAGCATAGTCTGGATCACGCCATGGAGAGGCCGATCGGTTGGGATGCACACAGCACCTTCCCAGATCGGTAGCGCGGTCACGGCGGCGGCAAAGTTTTCAAACCAGGGAGAATCATTGCGGGAACCGCGTGCAGCCATGCGCTGGCGCCAGATTTCCAGGGGGGGGGCATCCAGGTGGAGTACGCTCAGACGGGCCGGAGTGATTTTTTGCCGCAGGCCGGTCCACAGGCGCGGGACCGAAAGTTCCGGCCCCCAGCCACCGATCAAGAGCACCAGGCGGGTACCGACCAGATTGTCACAGGCCAGGGCCGTGGGGCCGGCGTATTCGAGGGGGCGCAAGACCTCCCAGTAGTGGTCCGTGCCGTAGGCCATGGAGGATTCGAGGCCGCGGTCCCGCGCCGCCTGGAGAACAAAGCCAGCAGCTGTTTTATCTTTGTCGATGCAGCAGGAATGGGGGATGGATTCTGCCAACTGTGCCGCCGCCGCACTTTTACCCACCCCGGGAGGACCACAGATAATGGCCAGGTGGGCGTGGGCAGAGCCCGCTCGGGCGGCATCCAGAACCGCTTTGACCGTGGGTTCGGGATCGGGTCGGGATTCGGCATATCCTCCACCTAATTGGGCCGTGTCATTCACGCGGATTTAATGCCGTTGTCCTGGGGCTCCCAGCCCACCAGCTCTTTGGCGTTAGAGATGTCCCACTTTTTCTCGCCGCCTTTGGAGACGCCGTAGAAGATACCAAACTGGGGGTGTGGAGCCTCGATGCAGCAGGCGGTAAGCTCGGACATGTCGCGCGCACTGAGCCAGCGATTCAAGCCTGGTTCATAGTCGCTGTTAACCTCGTCGGTATTGGGGAAGTTGGCGATTCGTATGCAGTAGACCGACATGCCGTACTCGTCGTGATAATGTCGTCCCATAGCTTCCCCAAAGGCTTTGCTGATCCCGTACATGCTGTCGGGGCGCACCGGCATGTTCGGGGTGGTATATACATTTTCTCTCTCGTAGAATCCGGTCACGTGATTGGTGCTGGCAAAGATCACTGTGGGAACTTTGTTGATGCGCGCGGCCTCGAAAATATTGTAAGTGCCCTGGATATTGGTCTCCATGATCATCTGGTTGTATAGCGTGCGCGGGGCCCCCCTTCCGGGTACGGCAATACCCAGATGGGCAATGGCATCGACTCCATCGCAGGCTTCTACCATGTTTTCGAAGTTGGATAAATCCGAGACTATTACCTCGTCTCCAGGCTCTACTTCGGGGATCTTGGAATGGAAGAGAAGGCGAAAGTCGTAGCGTTCTCGCAGATAGCGCCGTAGAGCGGAGCCGACCAGCCCTGCGGCGCCGGTGATGAACAGTTTTTTGCGTTTGGGCATGTGCTAGTTTTCCGGTGATATGGGGAAAATGAAAGGGGTCTATATCTAAAACAGCAAGGCAGGATCTGTCAAGGTGGTGGGTGCCGGCGGCGGGACTTCAGGTCGAACAAGGCCATTATAGATGCGAAGATTGGCGTCAGTAACAATAGCGACCAGGCGATCCAGGACTGAGTGCGCAGCAGGAACAGAGCCGGGAGTCCAGTCAGCAGGGTCAACGAGTAGATAACCAGCACGGCAAAGCGGCGGGAAAGGCCGAGGCGGACGAGGCGATGGCTGATGTGGTTTTTGTCGCCCACCCAGGGGGGCATGCCCTTGTCCAGGCGGATGAGAATTACAGATATCAGGTCGTAGATCGGCACTATCAGGATTCCCAGCGGCGCAATCAGGTAGGGTATAGGCGCCCCAGTCCGAGCGAAGTTTTGGCTCAATAGCGCACTCAGACTGGCGGTTATAAAACCTAAAAAGAGGCCGCCGGCGTCTCCCATAAAGATGCTGGCGGGTGGAAAGTTGTAGAGCAGGAAGCCCGCTGTAGTGCCCACCAGGATCAGGCTTAGAGCAGCGGCGGGGAAGTGATTTCCGTGCAGTGCCACAAGGGCCAGCAGCAATTGCACAATGATAGTCATGCCGGCCGTGAGGCCGTCCATATTGTCGAGAAAATTGAAAGCGTTGGTAATAGAGACGATCCAAAAGACAGTGAGGGGTACTGAGATAGAGGCATGGTCGCCCAAGAGCGTGAGACGGAACTCGGGCGCTTCGAATACCAGGACTGTGGCCGTGGTTATTTCGATGAGAAAGCGGGGCAGTGGCGGCAGTCCGCGCCAGTCGTCGATCAGGCCGATGAGCAGGAGAATGCTGGCGCAGCCGAGCAGAATCGAGACCTGTTTGATGCCAGCGAGGAAAAAAGTCGTCTCGAGCATCCAGGAGGGCAGTGGGTGGATACTGGAATTAGCCAGGAGGCGAAGGATGTAAAGCAGGATGAGGACTACGGGTAGTAAAGTGCCCAGGAAAATGGCCACCCCACCGCCGTAGGGCGTGGGGCTTTGATGGGATTTGTGGTCTGCAGTGGCAGGATGATCCACCAGATTGAGTCCCCATGATAGGCGCTTTACTAGTGGAATGACGAGCGCGGTGAGCAGTAAGGGACCTGCTACCAGGGACGTCAGTGCAAAGATATAGGCCATTAGCTGAAAGAGTATCCCGTAGCTATTCGCCGAAGATAATGGGTTGAAAGAAGGCCGGCTGGTGAAATGAGGGGCTCGGTGTATCCACCGGTGCCCAACTACCCCAGTGTGGGTGTGAAGTGGCATCGCCGCATTTGTAGAAATTGGCTTTCCAGGCGGTGCCGGCGCTGGGGCGGGGCACTGAAAAATAGTTTTCGAATAGAGCAAATTGGAGGTGGTATTCGAGGGTCCAGATAGTGGGCTCTGTTATTTCGGGGTCGATAATCTTAGGTAGCGAATGGGCCATGGGGATGGCGGCCCCTTCTGCGGCGCTGACTTCAATGCTCTCCATACCGGATTCTCTTTCGCTCTGGCCAGGACAACGGCGCACCAGCATAGTGCCGCCGCAGTTAACCTCAAAGTTGAAATAGGCATCCGAATCCGGGAGTGGCGAGACAAAAAATTCGGCGCAACTGTCGCGGCAAACCGAGTCCTGGAAGTTTTGTGCGACAGCGCGCACGTAGCGATCCTCGACGCGCCAGATAATGGCCAGGAATTCATCATTATAAAGCAGACGGGCGGCAACGCGAGGGCGGTGACCGGAGTCCTTCCAGGGAAATAGGCCGACCTCGAGAGTTTCGGCGCTTTGCCATTCCGGCCGATCCCAGTTGGCATCCGGCGGTGCCAGAGTGGTTATGCGATTGATAGTATAGTGCATGTCAAACTCCGGGGTGGTTAGATTAGAAAGTAGGCGCGGTCTGTAGCGGTTGGGTCGCAGCACCGGCAAACTTCATATCATATAAGGATTTATCCCTCGGTATGCAAGGAGAAAAAAGATGTGCAATTCGCCGTTTTCGCTGGCGTCGACCATTCGGGTGGTAAATTTGACACAGGTGCGGCTCCCGGGTATCTTACCTAAGAAATTGCTTTACCCCTGGAAGACTTACGGAAAGGCATGACGATTTGATTGGCAGAAAATTATCCTTGGGAGGCCTTCTGGCCTTGCTTGCCTTGGCTGGCCTGGTTCCGCATCCGGCAGTAGCCCAGTTTCAAACCATTTCCACCGACCATTTTTATATTCACTTCATGAGCGGTGCCTCGGGCACTGCCCGGCGGGTGGCCGAGACGGCCGAAGAAGTTTTTGCCCCCATGGCGGCGGCTTACAATTACTACGAGGATTATGCACCCATCCACATCATTGTCCTCGATACATCCGACCGGCTGGGCAATGGATCGGCAGATTATTCTACCAATACCATTATCATCTGGGCGACCAACCTGGATATCGAACTGCGCGGCAGTCACGACTGGATCAAAAACGTACTGACCCACGAACTCGCCCACATCATGACCCTCAATAAGGCGCGCAAGAAGTGGCCTTTCCAGTTTGCCTTGTTGCAGGTGACGCGCTTTGATGCGAATCCGGACATCAGCTTTAATTTTCCGCTTTATCACATGAATGTGCCGGGGTGGTGGACCGAGGGGATTGCCCAGTATACGCCGCACCAGTACGGGTACGATCGCTGGGATTCCCATCGGGATATGTTGCTGCGCATGGCGACTCTGGAAGACGACTTGCTTTCCTACGGAGAAATGGGCAGTCTCGGCAGCCGCAATGGGGCCTATTACGGCGAAATGGTCTACAACCAGGGCTATGCCCTGCTGCTTTATATCCAGGATCAGTACGGGGGTGAAAAAGTCAAAGCCCTTACGCATCACAGCGGCAACATCAGTTTTGACCCAGCTATCCGTCAGGTTCTGGGCATCTCAGCCGGTCAGCTCTATGACGATTGGGTGGCTTTTCTCAGAGAGCACTACGGCCAGCTCGCCGATGAAGTGCGCAGCCAAGGGCTTTTTCAAGGCCGCGATCTGCGCGAACTAAACGAAGGCATCATCGAGTACTATCCGACCTACTCGCCAGATGGTAAAAAGCTGGCCTATATCACCAGCGAAAAACACGACTATGCCATCCCCTACCTGAAGATCTACGATTTCGAGACCGGCGAAAAGAAAAAGCTGAAAGATTTTGTGGACACCCGCATTTCCTGGTCGTCGGATAGCCAGGAGATCATCTACGTGCGCAATAAGAGTAATTTTAACGACCTTTATATCTATAATTTCGAGAAGGATAAAGAAACCCGCATCAGCGCCCGGTTGCGCGCCAAGGATCCGGCTTTTTCTCCAGATGGGGAGCGCATTGTCTTCGTGCGCAATGAGGATGGCACCAACAATCTGGGATTGATCAATCGCGACGGCAGTGATCTGCTCTACCTGACCAACCACAACGATGGCACCCAGTATTCGGCACCCCGCTTTTCGCCCGACGGACAGTGGATTCTCTTCAGTGTTTTCCGCGGTGAGGACCGCGACATCGCGCTCATGCGCGCCGATAGTCCGTCCCTGCCCCCCAAATACGGTCGCCGCAACTACCCCAAAGGCAAGGATGGATCCTTGGAGCAGTTCAAAAGCAACGCCGAGACCCAGCAGGCCTTTCCCGACAGTCTCGCCTTTCCGGATCCGGACATTTCGGGTTTCCGCGCACTACTGGCCTCCCGGGCCGACGAGCGCGACCCATTCTGGCTGGGGGATGGCAGCGGTTTCGTATTTGCTTCGGATCAGAGCGGCATTTTCAATATTTATCTGTACCACCTGGAAACGGGCGAGGTGGAGCAACTGACCAATGTGCTGGGCGGAGCATTTGCCCCGTCGGTATCGCCATCGGGTCGGGTCGCCTACTCGGGTTACCACGCCGCTGATTACAGCCTCTACGAGTTCGAGTTGGGCACCTATCAGAAAACTGCGCTCGTCGAGCCGGTGGCCCTGCGCGACTACCAATCTATTTTTCGCGGCCCCAAACTATCCGAACAGTACCGGGTATTTCGCTACAGCGGGCGCAAAACCATCGATTATATCCCCATCCTCAGCGTCGGGCCCACCTTCCTGGGCAACGAATTTGGTCTCAACCAACTCAGTGCCGGCCTGCAGTTCAGCACCGGAGAGCAATTTGGCGGAGAGCGACTTACGGCCTGGGGGGTTTTCGGCAAAAATTTTCGCGCCGATACAGACCTGAATACTGATTTGGGACTTTATTACGAGCGCAATTTGCGGCCACAGCTAGCTAATAATCAGGTCTTCAATCCTTCTTTTTACATTTCTTTGCGACGGCGTGAGATCGACAGTTTGCAAGAAAGGCAAATTTTCAGAGCCGATACCCTGGCCTCGACTACTATTGCCGTTCCCGTGGGTGAGGATTCAACCGTGATATACCCGAACGTCAAGCAATATTCACTGGCGAAAAGGGATCTCGAAGACGCCTTCAAAGATGTCTATAAGAACATCGCCTTGGGAATTGATCTGCCCCTGACTCGCCGGCAGCGCCTCGCCTTCCAGTACATGCGGCGCAACTACGAGGAAAGCTGGGGGCGGCAGCTGGATCGGGTGCGGTTCAACGATTTTTTCCTCCAGGAGGTCAGCCCGGGAGATACCGTAAATATCACTGCAAACCTGCCGGCGGGCGTGACGGCTATGGATACCAT
>MDTE01167708.1_pt1 | contig 10206 bp, 10 predicted proteins | sample 811231 | NCBI WGS metagenome assembly MDTE01 (sample SAMN05326651, study PRJNA326480) | marine metagenome | isolation source: seawater | place: Indian Ocean: Red Sea | collected 2010 | reverse complement strand
AGCCTTGTATCTAGCATCGGATGAAGCTGCCTTTGTAACAGGGGCCAGCATATTAGTTGATGGTGGAACAAGTGCTCTATACGCATAATATGATGGTGTATATGTGTTTACATCTGCGGAAATAATTCACACAATGTGGAAACGCTAAATGCAATTGCCACAGAGACGTTCAACTTGAGATTTTAAATTGTCATCTTCTCCCCCACAAAAAAATAATCATAAAGAAGAAAATGAGCATCAATCCACTTCAAGGCTAAGACCCTGGTCAGCTTTTTTTTATTCAGGATTTAGAACGCTCTGGATATCAGGATTATCATCGTCAGTAACCATGCAAATGAGAAATATAGGTTTCGGTGTATGGTTATATGAGACCACTGGATCTGGACTAAGCCTGGGACTTTTAGGAATATTTCAACTTGCCTCGCAAATGCCAGCAACACTTTTTGGTGGTGCATTTGCAGATTCAATGGACAGAAGAAAACTTATCTCATTTACTCAGTCTTTCAGCTTCATACTTATTACAATTGCAACTCTGCTATTGGTCACTGATGCACTCAAAACTTGGCATATATACGTAATCGTACTCATACTGGGATTAACCAGCACCCTGGGTGGTCCAGCAAGGTCAGCGGTTACGGCAAATGTTGTTCCCACTTCGCATTTAATGCATGCAGTTACTTCAAACACTGCCACGATGCAAATCAGCTCTATATTAAGTCCATTGCTCTTTTCAGCCGCATATGAGTTCGTTGGACTCACCTCCGTATTCGTTATAGGTATTGCTTTTTCAATTCCCGCAACGCTCATGCCTATGTTCATGAAAATTCAGTATGGCCTTGATAAAAGCCAAGAAAAATCATCAACTCCTGTGACACAAAGATTATGGGAAGGGTTCAGATTTGTTAGGAATCACCCGATTTTGCCCGGTCTATACATAATGGATATAGGCGTTACTATATTCAGCTACTACAGAGAAATCATGCCTCTTATTGTCGACAGGCTTTTTAGAAGCGGACCAGCAATGATAGGACCATTAACAGCTGCCAATTCTCTCGGTGGGGTTCTGGGTAGCTTCATCGTACTTTTCACAGCGAAATTTAGGGCAAAGGGAATCCTGGTACTTTTAGCCACAGCTCTTTACTCCATACTTCTTTTTGGCTTCGGGGCACTTCAATTTTTACCAGATAACCCCATTACAATTTTGATCATTGGAGGTGCCATAATATCCGGGTTAGGCCTGACGGATGCCGTAGGTATGGCGACCAGGCAGACCACGGTGCAGTTAACCACGCCCGATCATATGAGAGGAAGGGCAGTCAGTTTTCACTCTTTCTGTGCAATGTCAGCAAACAACATAGGCACATTTGAGGTAGGCTTTGTATCATCACGGATAGGAGCTGGCAATACATTTCTACTGGGTGGGATAATATCGGTTATTGTCGTGACAACAGTATGGAGATTCATCACAGGTATTAGAAATTACAGATACCCATGAGCCTTTAACATCATAGGATAGCTAGTTTAGGCTCTGGCAACGGCGGACTTTGCGATTGAATCAGCTTATGCTGTTTTTGCTCAGACAATTTTTCAAACCTCTCAGCTGCATCCAGTATTTTCCCTAAAAGGCTTATTTCTCCGCAACTTGGAGCCGTGTGAATGGGTTGGGATAACTGCCACCATAATGCATTATCAATATCTTCCTGTTCTCTGTAGGGATCGTACCATGTCCCACAATCTTTAACTTTGCCACCCCATCCACCTCTAGCAATCATTTTCAAAGTCTGAATCCCAACATCTTTCTTTCGACATTCAGCAATTAGCTTTTCTGATGAATTTCTATAAGCACTATTTTTGTACATCGCTACATTCACCGGAAACATCACAGTATCAAAATCATACCTTTGAAGAGCTTCGAGTTGTACCTCGGGTGCTAGGGGACCATGCCCAGTAATGCCGATCCATTTTGTTAACCCCTGGTCTCTCATCTCCAAAAGAGTCGTCAAAGCACCGTCAACCGCCGTTACCGCATCCAAGGTATCCATATCTATAACTGAATGAAGCTGAAAAAGATCAAATGAATCCACCGCCATACGATTCATGATGTCTTCAACGTTACTCCAAGCTTCATCGCGGGTACGCATAGGAGTTTTAGATCCGAGAAACATTTTATTTTTCAATTCAGGCATCCACGGAGCAATTCTCTCCATTGAATCAGCATATCCTGGCGCAATATCCACGTGATTGACTCCGTAGTTTAGGCACGCTTCAATCGCATTGTCTGCCTCTTCTTGGCTTACTTTCCCTATTGAATAAGCCCCAAATGTCACCACAGTACTTTCTTGTCCAGTCTTTCCTAATCTTCTTTTTTCCAAAGTATTTTTCCTTTTATTCAGCAATCTTGATATAAATTCAGGTACAAAAACAGGTATGTACGCTACGTTTAATCATCTAGATATAATTGATGTCACCATACTAACGGATTTTTAAGGAAAAACACTATTGATGATTTCAAAACAACAACCTGATAATCATTCACTCCCATACGTGTGGTTAGGAGTTTTCGCACATCCTGACGACGAAACCTCCGCCAGTGCAGGAACCATGACCAAATGGATAAGTCAGGGTAATAAAGCATATGTAATAACTGGAACTGGAGGGGAACTTGGCAGCCTTGGCAGCAACAATTTAGTAATATCAAAGGATGAGCTTCCAGCAGTAAGGGAGTCAGAATTACATAAAAACCTCGACATGTTTGGGTGCCATCCCCCGTTTATGCTGCGCTATAAAGATCAGGAATTGATTAACGAAGATAAATCGATTTTGTCAGCCAAAATTTTATCGATCATGCAATATGTTAACCCAAACATAATAGTAACTTTTGGACCTAGTGGAATTTCAGGACATTCTGATCACATCGCCATACACAAAGCCACACTTTCTGCTTTTGAAAAATATTCCAGTCACAATAAAGAATCTACTCACCTAGCTCTTATATATCCTTCAATGAGGCCTGAGCTTGCTGACCTATATTCTTTAGAACTGAGTCCACAAGAAAAGAAAATGGATATTGTAGTTGATATAAGTCAAACAATTGATAAAAAGATAACAGCTCTCAGAAATTACGAAAGCCAACAGGACGCACAAGAAATTGCGGACCAATTATCTAATCAAACAACAAATGAGGAAGCGCATTCTGAACAGGAAGAGACTTTTTGCGTAAGCGAATATACTTGTGACGAATGGGAACATATACCAGTGATTAAATATTTAAAAAACCTTTAATTTTATGTAACACGGGAGATCAACCTATGCCCAAGTTTGTTTTTATGCCGCCAAGAGAAGGTTCAAATCAACAATCTGACAACGAATTTAGGCATCAATTAGCCGCAAAACTAGCTGATACTTTACCCGAATTTGATGTTCACTGCCCTGAATCTAAAGAAGAAACCTTAGAAGTTATAAGGGATGCAGATGCCGCCATGGGATGGATTGCTCCCGAATATCTTGAAAACGCTAAGAAGATCAAATGGCTACACAATCCTGACGCGGGCCCGTTTTTCGGTTATTACTACGAGGAACTTTGTAATCACCCTTTAACTATAACTAACCCTCGCGGTATATATTGGGACCATATATCCCACCACATTATGATGTTTGTGCTGTCGCTATCAAGAGGACTTCCATGGTTTGAAGATGCAAGAAGAGAACATAAGTGGGACAAAAAGGCAAGGAAAACGCCTTATATTTTCCTTGGAGATGCAACGGCATTAATTAATGGTGTAGGTGGCATAGGTCACGAAACCGCACGATTATGTGCTCAATTTGGTATGAAAGTAATAGGTATTGACCCTAGGCCCGAACACGAAATACCTGGTATTGAAATATACAGCCCTGATCAGCTTGACAGACATATTCCACGCGCAGACTTCATCATTACCACAGTTCCCCACACACCTGAAACTGAATTTACGTTTAACTCCACCAGATTTAAACTTATGAAAACCTCTGCCTATTTTATTAATATAGGCAGAGGTATGGTATGTAAACTGGACGATCTCGCAGAAGCTATTGAAAATGGTGAAATAGCTGGATGCGGTTTAGATGTATTCGAAACAGAACCTCTGCCTGAAGACCACAAACTTTGGAAACTCAACAATGTGCTCATGACGCCTCACGTGGCAGTAGCTGACGCTGACAATTTACCTGACAGAAGATTTCAGGTATTGCTAGAAAACGCTCGTAGGTTTTTAAAAGACGAGAAACTAGAAAATGTGGTTGATAAGAGTAAGTGGTATTAAATAAATCGACCAAAACTTATAGAAAAATCAAAAGGAGTAAAAATTATGGTAGAACTGAGAGATAACAAGATTAAGAACAACTTAAATAATGGTGAAATTGTAGCCATCCCGATGGGACCATTAAACGGGGACATCATTGAGCATTTTGGGCCCCTTGGATTTGACGGTATATGGCTGGAGGGAGAACATGGCCCTGTTGATTTCAACAACATACCGGACTTAACACGTGCCTGTGATTTATGGGGCATGAGCCCCATAGTTAGAGTACATCAGAATGAACCGGGCGTTATCTATAGAACCTTTGATCTTGGTGCCCAGGGAGTGGCAATTCCACACGTTAACACAAAAAGTGAAGCCGAGGCAGTCGTGTCCGCCTCCAAATTCGCTCCACTTGGAATGAGAGGGTCGTTTACAAGCCGCCAGGGTATAGGAGTCGACAATTATTTTTCAAAAGCAAATGATGCCACGTTAACCATAATATTAATCGAAGATATTGTGGCTGTTAATAACCTAGATGAAATTTTAGAGGTTGACCATATTGATGTTTTCTATGTTGCCCCTGGTGATCTAGCACAATCCATGGGAATGCCCGGTGGAGCTGGAAGTACAGAAGTGACCAAGGTTGTGGGGGACTCGATCAAACAAATTGCTAGCAGTGGCAAAGTGGCAGGAACTCTTGTAACCGAACAAACCATCTCTCGTTACGTCGATATGGGTGCTAGTTTCTTCTCATTTAGCTGGCTTCCATGGCTAGCACAAGGAGCTGGTCAAATGCAAAAAGAAATAGACAAGGCCAGAAAATAAATGACCAAGTTTGTCACGTTTGGGGAAACGATGGTCCAGTACAATGCGGAATACTTGGGGCCGTACAACTCAGAAAATAGCCACTTGGTCGATGTCGCTGGTGCCGAATCAAATGTTGCCGTCAACTTAGCAAAGATCACTTCCAATACCATCGACGTAATTTGGATAAGCCAACTTGGAAATGATAAACAAGGTGTTTTGGTTCAACAAAGTCTGTCTGATAGGATCGAAATTGACGCTCCATTATTGGATGGTGAAAAGACGGGCATATCAATACTGAACCACTATCCAGATGATCTTCATATCAAGACATATAACAGGAAGGACAGTGCGGCCAGTAAACTTGGGTTCTCATCAATAAAACCACACTTAGTTACTGCAGATTTACTACATGTCACCGGCATTACTCCAGCCCTTAGCACCGAGTGCAAAGACACCACTTTTCGATCTTTGGAAGCCTGTCAGAGCATGGGCGTCCCTGCAAGTATAGATGTAAATTACAGGGAACAACTCTGGAATCCAGAGGAGTGCAGAACTACTATAACCCGCATGATTCCTTATGCGACCCTGTTTAAACTTGGACTCGATGAAGCAGAAACAATATGGTCCTTGGGATGTTCGGCGCATGAATACGCTAAACAATTTCATGATATTTCCGGGGGACTAGTTATCGTCACTCAAGGAGAATCAGGAGCTGTTCTTTTCGACGGCGAAAATATGCTAACGGAAAGTAGCATCAATGTAACATCTATCGACCCGGTTGGAGCAGGAGATGCTTTTGTGGCAGGATTCATTGGCTCTTTACTAAATTCGGAACATGACATTAAGTCTGTAAAAGATATATCCTCTATCGCCAGGAGTAAAATTCTGAGGAAGGCTTTAAAAATAGCTAACATATGCGGGGCCTTAACATGCACAAAACTTGGAGATACAACCGCAATGCCTACCATGAAAGATATTAAAGAATTTATGGCCAACCCAACATGATATTCTTAGTGAATATTCAACCAATGAAAGAAAGAGGGAAACATGTACAGAATCAGAAGAGTCTATAAAACCAAACCAAGAGAGGCAGGGAACGTCGCTAAACTCGTTTACCAGCAAGCCAAGTTATATAGGGATGCTGGTCACCGAGGGGATTTCACTGTCTCATATAACGGAGGCACGCTTCCAGGTGACCAAAATGTCGTCATTCTGGAATGGACAGATGACAGCATTATGTCCCCCGGAAGACCCGGAAATAACATTCCCAAAGAAATAATGGATGCAGGTGCCAAATATAGACCATTAATTGAAGCTAACCATATAGAGTTTTACGAAATGGTTGACCCTGAAATGATGGGGGACTCCTAAATATATCTTAGATAACATCTATGGGATGTATGTGTTATCGGATGTAGAGGATGATTAAAGGATCTGCTAATAAAATGAGTAAGAATGATTTAGCTATTGAAGGGGGTCGCATCATAGATCCTCATTCTGGAATGGATTATGCTGCAAACATAGGCGTATCAAACGGTACGATAACAGAAATAACTGCCTCCAAAATTCAAGCGGACAAGATTATCTATGCTAAAGACAAGATTGTCTGCCCGGGATTCATTGATCTCCATTGTCACCCTCAAGATTTGGATATATTTAATGTACAGGCACATGACGGGGTCACCACAACACTTGAACTGGAAGTCGGCACTGATGACATAGACACTTTTTACCAAAGATGGGAAGGCAAAACGCCAATCAACTTCGGATCAAGTATAGGTCACATTCCTGTAAGAATGAAGGTCATGCAAGACCCTGGAACATTCCTGCCATCAGGAGATGCAGGCAGACGTGAGGCTACTGTCGACGAAGTTGAGGAGATGAAACACTTACTCACCAAAGGACTGGACAGTGGTGCTTTAGCCGTAGGGTTCGGATTGGATTACACGAGAGGAGCCAGCCGCAAAGAAATCATCGACATGTTTAAGATCGCATCGGAGAACAAAGCATCATGTCACGTCCACTTGCGAGGAAAGGGAGACAAAAGCCCCAACGACTCGATTGAAGCACTGCAAGAAGTTATCGCTGCGGCTGCGATAACGAACGCCTCTCTTCACGTAGTACATATAAACAGTACCGGAATGAAGGCAGTGCCTACCCTCTTAGAAATGATAGATGGCGCACGACAACACGGTATGGATATATCGACAGAGTGCTACCCATATTCAGCAGGCATGACAAAAATAGAATCAGCCTTATTTGATGATGGCTGGCAAGAACATTACGGAATCGATTATGACCAATTACTATGGCCTGATACCGGCGAATTCCTGAATACAGAATCTTTTGCAGATTACAGAGAACAGGGTGGATGGGTGATCGCGTTCTCAACACCTGAAGAATCGGTTGACGAGGCTGTTTTAAATCCTATGACCATAATTGCAACAGACAGCATAATACAGGAAGGTAAGGGGCACCCACGAACTGCCGGATCTTACACTAAAGTATTGGGTAGATACGTGAGAGAACGAGGTGAGCTTTCATGGATGGAAGCAATAAAGAAAATGACTATAATGCCAGCAGATCGCTTATCGAATAGAGCTAAGGCTTTCTTAAAAAAAGGTAGGATAAGCCCTGGCGCAGATGCTGACATAACTATTTTCAATCCCACAACAGTAATAGATACGTCTACATATACAAATCCCACAACAGCGCCGGAAGGAATTGATCACGTCATAGTTAACGGGATACCGGTTATTTCTGATGGCAATTTGCAAGTAGCGATGAAGCCAGGAAAGGGTATTCTGAGTACCGATTAATTTTTGCGCCCGGCGCCAGTAACGTCAATTTCGATTACGCTGAAGATCAATTACGTAAAAAGGGGAACACAGCGCAAAATTATTCCAATCCAACTGGAATAATTATTTCTATATGCTCATCAAACCCCATAAATTCCACATCAATATCGATTTTTGTTTCACCCAAACCAGACAATCCAGTCAGACCCAATATCTCCGATACAAACTTGCCGCCTTGTTCGATTACAAAACCACACTGAATGTCCAAAACATGAGACGAATTTTTTTCGATTTTCATTCTGCCAGTGACATCTTTAATGTCAAAGTCTTCCGCACCACTTAATCCCAACAAAGCAAATAATGCACCAACATCGGATATTTGACCTAGTTCAAATTCATGATGGTTACGTTGAGATCCCTCAGTTTTTACCACTACTTTTGAAAAAGGTAGGTTAAAAATTTCACGGCCCACACTTCTCCAAAAATCATGAGAAATCAAACCAGCAGCCGGCCCATTTGTCCTGGACCACCTACCCATAAAAGGATCCTTGACATAAATTTCCCTTCCGGATTGAAAAGATTGAACAGATATAACCATACCGATAAGAGAAGTTTCAAAATTGGATGATGCTTTATCGTCTTGAATCTTACCAACCGACGTAATCGGGACCTTCATCGGTAACCCCCCTGCATCCAGCAAAGCAGTTCCACTCAAAACAAATTGATATGATCTCAAATCTGACATAGCAATACTTGATTGGTCCAATATAAATTGAGATTCAGACCCTTGTGATTGCAGTGCTTTTTGAACACCAGAGTCAATACTAGTAGACAGCACACTTTTCAGAGGAGGTGGTGTTGGTGTCGGTGGTAACGGAGTTGGTGTCGGCGGTACTGGAGTTGGTGTCGGCGGTACTGGAGTTGGTGTCGGTGGTATAGGAGTGGATGTAGGATCCCAATTCGAAAAAAATACGGATGGAAGCTCTTCAGTCTTACCCTTTTGTTCCGAAAAATAACTGCATGAGCTTAATAAAGTGGCAAGAAGCACAAAACAAAATGCGACATAACGAAGGCCCATTATGGCATTCAGTCGCTAGGTAGTACTTCGGGGTTCAGACAGGCAGGCATTGATTCTCCCTGTAAAAAGTTTATTACATTATCAGCTGCCATTAATCCCATCCTCGTAAACGTAGCCGCACTGGCACTAGCGATATGAGGGGTGATAATAACATTATCCATATGTACAAGCGGATGATCCGGGTCAATTGGTTCTGGAACAGTGACGTCCAAACCGGCGCCTGCTATTTTGCCTGCTTGTAAGGCTTCTGCTAACGCATCAGGGTCAACAGTGCCGCCCCTTGATGTATTAATCAAAAAGGCATTTTCATTCATACGGGACAATTCTTCCTTACCAATAAAATTTTGGGTGTCAGGACCAAGGGGAATATGTACAGATACGTAGTCAGAAGAGTCTAGAAGTTCTCCTAAATCAGAGACCCAGGTAATGCCATATTTCTTTTCATATTCAATCTTTCTGGTCCTGGAATAATAGATCACATTCATATCGAACCCGATCGCACGTTTTGCGACCGCAGATCCTATTAAACCCAACCCGATCAACCCTAACGTTTTGCCGTAAACATCTGTCCCCAGATATGGGGTTTGATCAAATATTTTCCAATCACCCCCATATACCACTCTGTTGGATCGCGTTATATGACGAGCCAGGGATAGCATCAATCCAAAGGTAAAGTCAGCACAAGATTCGTGAAGTATTCCCGGTGTATTACCGACAGCTATATTGTTCTCGGTCGCAGCCGAAACGTCGATATTATCGTACCCAATAGCCCTAGTACCAACAACCTTAAGCCTGTCAGCCGATCCAAATACTTCCGAATCCATTATGTCATTGGATTCAATCATCATTCCATCAAATTCTTGGGCTTTTTGAATAATAAGATCTTTGGGGGCCGGAGTTGGTTTTTCCCAAACCTCTATGTCAAATATTTTGCCTAGTTTTTCTATTGCCTCAGGAACAATATTTCGCGTCACATAAACTTTTTGTCTCGTCATTTTCTTTCCTCCTTATGGCAATTTAAATGCCTTAGGACTTTATGATTATGCGTCTGATTAAGAACAACTATCTACTGTCAGTTCCACTTTACAAATATTACTACCTGTTTACTACATTTTAATCAGCTTTTATTGATATTTTTTGAAACATTCAACAAAACTTCGTAATCAGGCACCCTGTGAAATCTCTTTATTTCCTTTCCATTAGCATCAAATACTAAAAATGCTGGCACAGTACTGGTTATATATTT
>MDTE01138888.1_pt1 | contig 10206 bp, 11 predicted proteins | sample 811231 | NCBI WGS metagenome assembly MDTE01 (sample SAMN05326651, study PRJNA326480) | marine metagenome | isolation source: seawater | place: Indian Ocean: Red Sea | collected 2010 | reverse complement strand
ACAAAAAAAGGGCTGAAAATTTCTATAAGTCAAAAAAATTCAAAAAAACTTTTAACTATATTTTTGAAAGGTAATTAAATGATTTTAGGTCTCATTCCATCAAGATTAAACTCGACAAGATTAAAAGAAAAACCTTTGCTTGAAATAGACGGACTTCCAATAATTATTCATACTTTGAAAAGAGCTAAATTAGCAAAAAAACTTGATAAAGTTATCGTCTGCACTGATCATAAAAAAATATTCGAGATTGTAAAAGATTATGGCGGTGATGCTATTATTACGTCAAAAAAACATAGAAATGGAACAGAGCGAATAGCTTCAGTAGCAAAAAAATTTAAGGCAAAATTGATCGTAGACATACAAGGAGACGAACCACTTGTAGATCCTAACGACATAGATAAAGTAATTTCTTTTCACTTGAAAAATAAAAATTTTGATATTGTGGTTCCCTCAATGGAAACAAAGACGCCAGAGAGAGATAGTTTAGTAAAAGTTATTTTCAATAAAAAAGGAAGGATAATATATTTTTCAAGAGCTAAAATTCCCTACAATTATAAAAATAAAAAAATCAAATATTTTAAAGATTTATCAATTGTATCTTTTAAACAGAAAGCACTAGAAAATTTCGCTAAGTTTAAGATGGGAAAACTAGAACAGATTGAGGGCATAGAGCTTTTAAGATCTATTGAAAATAATCAATCAATAGGTACTTTTATATCTAAAAGCACAAGCTTTTCTGTTGATGTAAATGATGATTTGCTTAAAGCCATTAATGTGATGCCAAATAATCCTATTAGAAAAAAATATTAGTGAAATTAAAAAAAATTTATCTTTTTGATTTAGACGGAGTTTTAATTGACTCCAAAAAAAATATGCAACTCTCGTGGAATGAGCTCTCTGTAAAGAATAATATAAATGTCCCTTTTTCAAACTATTTCAGCCTGATTGGCCTTCCATTCATTCAAATTTTAAAAAAGTTAAAGATTAAACAAAAATACTTTAAAAATATTGAATATGATTTCAAGGTCAATTCGATAAAAAATCTTAAATATATTAAAATTCATAAAGGCGTTTTAAAAACTCTTAAAATTCTCAAAAAAAAAAAAAAAATTGTGGGTATACTCACTTCAAAAGAAAAAATTAGAACTTTAAAAATTCTATCAAAATTCAATATAAAAGTAGACTTGGTTCTATGCCCTTACCGTAATTTAATTGGAAAACCTAATCCAAAGCAAATAAATGATTTAGCAAAAAAAATTAGAGTTTCAAAAGAAAAAATAGTTTATATAGGAGATATGAAAGTAGATAAACTTACTGCCAAAAATGCTAAAGTAGATTATATTCACGCTAATTATGGATATAATAAAAACGTTAAGAGTAAATATTTAATAAAAAATATTTACGATATTGTTAGGTTAAACTTAGGAATTAATAAATAGTGAAATATTTAGATAAAAATATTAAAAGAAAATCCAAAATTGTAACAGATACTTTGCGTTTTTTAAAAAATACCTCAATCCCATTGCCATCTGTTGTTGAAATAAGTGATTCGGGAACTTGTAATAGATCTTGTGTATTTTGTCCGAGAAGTGATCCAAAATGGATAGATGAGTTTGATAAAAAAGAATTTATTAAAACTGAGCTTCATGAAAAAATATGTAAAGAGTTATCAGAATACAACTACGCAGGAATTGTAGTTTATTCTGGGTTCAATGAACCATTATTAAATAAAAAGTGTTTTGAAAATATAGCTAGAACTAGAAAATTTTTACCGAAAGCTAAAATTGAAATAATCACTAATGGAGACGTTCTAAATTTACAAAGAATAAAAAAACTTTTTGAATCAGGCTTATCTACTCTTCTAATAAGCGTATACGATGGTCCAGAGGATATGAAAAAATTTCAGAATTTATGCATGAAAGCAAAATTAAGAAAAGAGCAATTTGTTATAAGAAATAGATATCTACCACCAGAAAAAGATTATGGTATAACAATTAGCAACAGAGGTGGGTTTATGGAAAATGCTGTTCACCAAATAAAATCTCTTAAAAAATCTGTAAAAGAACCCTGTTATTATCCCTCGTATAATTTTTTTATAGATTATAATGGGGATGTTTTAATGTGTTCTCATGATTGGGGAAAAAAAAATATTTTAGGAAATTTAAATAATGAGACAATCATGGATATTTGGATGTCAGAAAATGCAAAAAAATCTAGATATAATCTTGCAAAATCTGAGAGAAACTTTAGTCCTTGCAATGTATGTGACGTTAAAGGTAGTTTGATCGGTAAGGCACATGCCGAGGCCTGGAAAAATTATCATAATTAAGCATGAAGAAAATTTTAATACTTGGCGCTAGTTCTGATATTGGTCAAGTTCTCACACAAAATTATTTAAATAAAAATTATAATGTAATAGCTCATTATAACAAAAATCCTATAAAATTTAAAAAAATTAAACATAAAAATTTAACAGTTTTTAATTTTGATTTAAAAAAAATCGTTTCTTTTGAAAAATTTGTAAATAAAAACAAAATATTCAATGATATTGACACATTTATCAGCTTAACTGGCTATCTTAAAATTTTAAGTTATGAAAAGACATCAGTAAAAGAAATTTACGATCATATAAACGTAAACTACTTATCAAATTATTTAATAACAAAAAGAGTTATTAATTTTATGAAAAGAAAGGGCTATGGAAGAATCGTATATGCCTCGAGCATTGGAACTAAATTTGGTGGATCTAACAATTCCTTCATTTATTCGTTGTCTAAGTTTATGAATGAATTTTATCCGCGACCTTATAGAAATTTGACAAAAAACAATATTCTTATCAATACTTTACAAATAGGTTTGACTGATACAAAGTTAAATAAAATAGATAAAAATAAAAATATGAAAAATAGAATAAAGCTAATTCCTTTAGGTAGAATGGCAAATATTGATGAAGTAGTCTACTATATTGATTTTTTAGCATCAAATAAAAATACATTAATTGCAAACGAAACTATTAATATATCTGGGGGAGAATAGATGAAATTTAAAAAAGATTGGGCTAAAAAATTTACAAAAGATGGGTACATCTTATTTAATAATTTAATCAATAAAAAAGAATTAAATGTGATCATTAAAAGATTAAACTATCTTTCAAAAAAACAAAAACACGGTCGCGGATTAAGTGAACCAGGCACTGACAAATCATTAATACATTCGCTACATAAAGACCAAAAACTAAAAAGAATAGTTGAGGAAAAAAGTTGGTTTAAGTCAATAAGTTGCGGTTTATTAAATTGCAATACAATATTTACTTGGAACGCAAAATCAAATTTAAAACATAAATGGATAGGTTCAGTGGAATATTATCATCAAGATTATATTTACTGGAAAGGTTTGGGTTTCAAATCTAGCAACATGCTAAATTGTATGATTTTTGTAAACGATCATAGCCATTTAAACGCTGGCCTTTGGGTTTTTCCGGGAACTCACAAAAAAATGTACAAGCATGAAAAATTTCTTAACATAAACTCTTTACAAAAATATTTCGTTCCTCCAAAAGTTCTTTCTAAGGTAAATAAGAAATATCCAGCTATATCAATTAAAGCTAAAGCTGGTAGTTGCTTATTTTTTCATAGCAAGTTGATTCATGGTTCATCCCATAATATTTCTCCAGAAGATAGAAAAATACTTCTTTATGATATTTCAAGTTTGCAGGATTACAAAAGCGCTAAAAAAGACAAGATCCAATCTTTTAATAGAAAAGAAAGAATTAAGTTTGAGTTGAAAGAGTTAGAAAAAAGAATTTCTCTTCTCAGATAATGAGATCTAATTTCAAGCATCCAATTATAAAAAGATTAAGAAAATCTGAAAACGATTTTTATCGATTCTTAAGATTACATAGAGCTGAATTTGGCCACTCAATTAACAAAAAAAAAACTGACACTGATTATTATGGGTATTATCCAGATGTAACAAAATTAATAAAAAGGCTTTCAATCCATTTAAAGATACAGGAAAAAAATCTTATTTTAGGACTTGGAGCAGAAAGTATCATTAAAGATATATTATTTTTTTTTAGTAAAACAAAAAAAAATATAGGTTATCTCTCACCAAATTATTTTATGTATAATATTTATTCAAAATTATTTGGATATAAATTATATGATTTGAAAATAAATCCTGAAAAACCAAACAACTTAAATGTTTTTGAAATAAAAAGGTTCCTAATAAAAAAAAAAATAGATATTTTTTTAATAGTTAATCCGTCTCATCCTTTCGAAAAAAATTGGAGCCTTAAAGAAATAAAAGAAATTATAAAATTTTGTAAAAAAAAAAATATAATTGTAATAGTTGATGAGGTTTATCAAGGGCTAGGTTCAAAAACATCAAAAAAATTAGTTCATAAATACGATAATTTATTAATCATAGGTTCATTTTCAAAAAATTTTGGCTTACCAGCCTTAAGAATAGGTTATTTAATTTCCTCAAAAAAAAATATTGAGTTTTTAGAGAGTTTTAGGCTCGCAATAGAACTTCCCGCACATAGTATTAAAATTGCGTTAGATTTTTTGCAAAGAAAGCAGAAAATAAGAGCTTCGATTAATCAAATTATTAATGCTAGAAATTTCGCTCACAAAGAATTTAAAAAAAGAAATATTAAATCTTTTGGTATGTTTGGAAATTCTGTTACATTCAAATCGATTAATCATATATCAGCAAAAAAAATTGGAAATTTTCTTAAAAAAAATAAAATTCTTGTAAATTATAACTATAAAAAACCTTTTGATAATTTTATTAATTTAACGACAACTAATATAAATAATCTTAAAATATTTTTTAAAAGATTAGACCAAATTTTATAAGAAACAATTTTTATAATGGTTATTGACTTAACGTCTGATATCAACGATTACGATATTAGATTTAAAAAAATATATTCTAAAAAGTACCTTGAACTTAGAGGTCAGTTTACTAATTGGATAAGCAAAAACTCGACTAAAAATGATCTTGATTGGTGGGTATCAATACCTGCGTCAAGAAATTTTAATTTAAGTGATCTATATCATAATTTTTGCCTTGTTGAGTCTGTAAAAGAAGCTAGCCAAAAAAAATTTATAAGCGAGTTAATATTAAGCGATGTAGAACTAAAAGAGATAATTACAAACCAACTAAAAGTAAGTTTTCAAATCACTTTAAGAAAAAAAAACTTTAGTTCTAAATTTAAAAATTTTTATCAATTAGTAAAGCACTATACTTTTTTCCTTTTTATATATTTTTTAACTAATTTTTTAAAAACTAATAAACTTGATAATAAAAAAAAATATATTTTAATTGATACCTTTTTAGAGGAGAACGATTTAAAAAATAACAGATTTTATGGTGAAAAATTATTAAAAAAAATAGATAAAGATAAAAATATTTTATTTATTCCATGTTTATATATGGGTATGGGGATAATAAGTGTAATTCGTAAAATTTTTATTTTAAGAAAAAACAAGAATTATGTTTTTAAAGAAAGGCACTTGAATTTTAAGGATATTGTAAAATCTTTTTTATGTATTTTTAGAATTAAAAATTTGAAAAAAAAATTTTCAAATCTTCAAGGTGTTGATTATACTTTTATAATAAATAAAGAATTTAACTCTTACAAAAATCTTACTGGACAAATTTTAGGGTGGCAAAACTATTTATTTTTTAAAAATATAAAATTTTCTAAAATAAGATTAAAAAAAACAATCAATTGGTTTGAAAACCAGTCCCCTGATAGAGGTTGGAATTTAGGTGTAAGAAAATTCTTTCCTCAAGCTCAAAGCTTTGGGTATCAAGGTTTTACATATTTTCCACAATATATGTGTTTATCTCCCTCTATGGGCGAAAGTAGTTCAAAAGTTGTCCCGCAAACTATACTTTCTATTGGTAAAAGGTTTAATTCAACAAAAAAAGAATTTTGTAAAAATATCAATGTAAAAGTCGCTCCAGCTTTAAATTTTCAATATTTATACAATAGAAAAAATAAAATTGATAAAAAGAGAGAGATTAACAATAGTATTCTTGTAATATTAAGTGGCTTTCTCAGAGATGACTTAAATTTAATGAGATGGATCATAAATTCAAAATTACATAAATATAATTTCAAAGTTTCTATTAAAGAGCACCCTATCCTTAAAATAGAAAAAATTTATGATAAATTAGGATCTTTACCCAAAAACTTTTTTGTCACTAAAAATAGTTTTTCAGATGCAGTGCAAAATAATAAAATACTTATTTGTTCAGGTGCTACATCTGCTCTTACAGAGATTGTTATTCAGGGCAAATTTTGTATCATACCAAGGATAAATCCTTTTGATGGTATAACTCTCAAAAAATTAGGTATTTCTAAAAATTATAAAATGATAGAAAACTCCGAGGAATTAATTAGTTTTTTGAAAAATTTTCGAAATAAAAAAACTAAAAAATATAAATTAAATGAATTTTTTACTAAACTTAGTGATAAAAATATAAAGATATTTTTATAATATGAAAAATTACTTTAAAAATAAAAAAATTATTGTTACCGGGCACACAGGCTTCAAAGGTTCTTGGTTAACATATTGGTTGTATTTAATGGGAGCTAAAGTTATTGGAATTTCTAAAGATATACCAAGCAAACCATCACTTTATAATACGCTTAAATTAAAAAAAAAAATTAAAGATGTAAGATTAGATATTAGAAATTTAAACTTACTAAAAAAGATTTTTAAGAAATATCAACCAGATTTAGTTTTTCATCTTGCCGCTCAATCTCTAGTTAAAAAATCTTATTATCACCCTGTCGAAACTTTTACTACAAATACGATTGGGACTTTAAATATAATGGAGTCTATAAGACATATCAAAAAAAAATGCTTTTCTGTGATTATTACAAGTGATAAAAGTTACAAAAATTTAGAAATCAAAAGAGGTTACCATGAAGAAGATTTGTTAGGAGGAAAAGATCCTTACAGTGCCTCAAAAGCTTCAGCAGAACTAATAATTCAATCTTATATTCAATCTTTTTATAAAACAAAAAAAAATAATAAATTTTTTGCTGTCGCACGAGCAGGAAATGTTATTGGTGGCGGTGATTGGTCTAGAGACAGATTGATACCGGATTGTATGAAAGCATGGTCTTTAAAAAAAGAAGTTAAAATCAGAAATCCTAACTCAACAAGACCTTGGCAACATGTTTTGGAAGCGATACGAGGTTATTTTATCTTAATTATTAAATTACAGAAAAATAAAAACCTTCATGGTCAAGCATTTAATTTCGGTCCAAAAAACAATCAAAATAAAACAGTTGTTCAATTAGTTAAAGAAATTAGAAAAAATTGGAAAGAAATATCTTGGAAAGTTAATAAACCTAAAAAAGCCGAATATGAATCAAATTTATTAAAATTAAATTCCAATAAAGCAAAAAATAAATTGAACTGGACTCCTCTATTAAATTTTTCACAAACAATTGAAATGGTGGCAATATGGTATAAATATTTTTATAAAAACAATGGTTCTAAAATTGAAAAATTAACAAAAAATCAAATCTATAAATACAACAAAAGAATTAAAACAATATGAAAGTAGTAATTTTAGCTGGCGGTAAAGGAAGTAGATTATTGGAGTTTACAAAGAAAATTCCAAAACCAATGGTTCCAGTAAAAAATAAACCAATTATTATCCATATAATGAGCCACTATGCTAAATATGGATTTAAAGATTTTATATTAGCGACAGGTTTCAAACATAATATTATTAAAAATTATTTCAAAAAAAAATATTTGAAATGGAATGTTCAAGTGGTGAATACTGGCCTCAATTCAATGACAGGCGGTAGAATAAGAAGGTTAAAAAAAATTTTAGGAAATGAAAAATTTTTTCTAACCTACGGCGATGGGGTTTCTAACGTTAATTTAAGAAAATTATTAAATTATCATAATTCATGTAAAGCTATAGCTACTTTAACTGCAGTCAGGCCTCCAGCTAGGTTTGGAGCCATTAAAATTAAAGGAAATTATGTTTCAGTCTTTAGAGAAAAATCCTCTCTTGATACTGGTTGGATAAATGGCGGTTTCTTTGTTTTTGATCCAAAAATTTTTAAATATCTTAAATCTGATAAAACAATACTTGAAAAAGAACCATTAACAAAACTAGGAAAAAAAAATTGTTTATTCGCATTTAAACATCGTGGTTTTTGGCAGTGCATGGACACAATGAGAGATAAAGAATTACTAGATAAGTCTAAACAAATTTAAATCTTGAAAAAAAAAGTTTTAATAATTGGTGGTACTGGATTTTTGGGTGTAAATCTTATTTTAGCTATAAGAAAAAAATTTCAGAACTTTAAAATTATATCAGTATCTAGAAAAAAAACACCTTTTTTAAGAAATTCAAAAAACTTCAAGTCAATTTATGCTGACTTATCAAAAAAATCTTTATTAATAAAAAAATTTAAAAATCATAATTTTGATATAGTAATAAATTTAGGTGGAAACATTCAACATAAAAACAAATTTGATACAAATAGATCACATTTTAAGTTATGTAAAAATTTAGTTGATTATTTTGAAAATAAAATAGAGCTATTTATTCAAATTGGTAGTAGCATGGAATACGGAACGCAAAATTATCCTAACAAAGAGACCGATAAGTGCCGACCAAAATCCATTTATGGTAAATCAAAATTAAAATCGAGTAATTACATAAAGAAAAGTAAATTAAGGTATTTAATATTGAGATTGTATCAAGTTTATGGACCTTATCAAAAAATAAATAGATTAGTACCTTCATCAATTTTCAATTTATTGAGAAATAAACAATTTAATTCTTCTTCAGGGGAACAACTTAGAGATTTTATGTATGTAGATGATTTCACAAAATTGATAGTAAAAATTCTCAAAGATAAAAAGCCTCAAGTTGGCATCTACAACGTAGGAACAGGTGTACCAGTATCTATCAAAAAAATTTTAGAAAAAATAAGATCACAAATAATAACTGGTGATATTAAGTATGGGTCTATCAAAATGAGAAAAGATGAAATCAAAATCTTATATCCTAACACTAAAAAAATAAAAAAAATATTCAAATGGCGACCTGTAACTTCTCTATCATCAGGTATTAAAAAAACTATTAAATTTTATGAAAAAAAATAATCCTTTAATTAGTATAATAATGAACTGTTATAATGGTGAAAAATATTTAATGAAAAGTGTGCAAAGCGTGCTAAACCAAACTTATGGAAACTGGGAATTAATTTTCTGGGACAACCACTCCTCAGATAAAAGTGCTAAAATAATTAAAAATTTAAAGGACAAACGAATTAAGTATTTTAAATCAAAAAAATTTACAAATCTATATGAGGCTAGAAATTTAGCTATAAGCAAATGTAAAGGAGAATTTATTTGTTTTTTAGATACAGATGATTGGTGGATAAAAGAAAAACTTAAGACTCAAATAAATTATATCCAAAAAAATAAAAGTAAGAAAGTAAGATTTGTTTTTTCAAATTTATACGTTTATGATAATTTAAGAAAAAGTTCAAAAAAATATTTTAATTATTTTATACCAAACGGAAAAATTACTCAGCAGTTATTGAATGATTACAAGCTAGGTATTCTCACAGTAATGATGAAAAAACAATTTTTTAAAGATAAGCGGTTTAATAAAAACTTTAATATCATTGGAGACTTTGATTTTTTTATAAACTTAAGTATTAAAGAAAGCTTTTTTTGTATTCAAAAACCACTTGCTTATTACAGGGTTCACAAGAGAAATTATTCAAAGAAATTAACTGAATATATCCAAGAATTAAAAAAATGGCTTGATAATAATTCAAAAAAATTAATTACAAAAAAATTTTCTTTAAAAAAAATTTATACTTACTATTATAAGCTAAAATTAAAAGATTTTTTGCATCTGGGATCATAGCTCATTGGTAGAGCACTTCGTTGACATCGAAGGGGTAGCAAGTTCGATTCTTGCTGGTCCCACCAAAAAATTTTAAAATTTCACACAATCTGCTTACTTTTTAAATGTCAATAATATTAAAAGCTCTTTACATAATTTAGCAAACACCCTATAAATCGTTTGCCTGGTAATTTTTGCGAAGGGGCCACACCCGATCCCATTCCGAACTCGGAAGTAAAGTCCTTCAGCGCCGATGGTACTTTGTCTTAAGGCACGGGAGAGTAGGACGTT
>MDTE01188755.1_pt1 | contig 10208 bp, 9 predicted proteins | sample 811231 | NCBI WGS metagenome assembly MDTE01 (sample SAMN05326651, study PRJNA326480) | marine metagenome | isolation source: seawater | place: Indian Ocean: Red Sea | collected 2010 | reverse complement strand
AAATAACAAAAATATTTTCATTAGCTATCTTTTTTAGTTCTTTAGAAATTTGGTTCATCTAATTATTATTTGAAAATCTTAAAAAAATTATTTATCGATGATTGATATAAATTTCTCTAAAGAAGTTAGGTCATTCATTTTGTATTTTTCATTTTCTAATTGACTTGAAATACCTTCTATTCTTGCAAGAAATGTTATTTGGGATTGATTAGCTGCATATTTATCCTCAAGGCTATCTCCAATGAAGATTATTTCATCTTTTTTATAACCGTATTTATTTATAATTCGTTTTATATGATCTGTCTTGTTATCAGGTGATCCATAAATTTCTTTAAAAAACTTATCTATACCTCTAGCCTTAGTAATAATTTTTATTTCATTTTCTGGTGTCCCTGTTGAAATAAACATATCATACTTTTTATTTTTATCTTTTAAAAATTCATATGCTCCTTTTACATAGGGAGCTTTGATAATTCTATCTACAACAAAAAGGGAGAATTTTTTACTTAAAGCTTTCATTTCAAATTCATTCAATTCAATATCTAGAAAATTTTTGTGATAAAAGCGAAACTTTTCATAACGTGAGACACCTCCATTGGCATGATGATGTTTTATTATTTCATCTACAATTTTCTTCCCGTAAGGTTTATATATCATTGAAAATCCTTCACCTTTTATACCTACAGATTCGGAGATCACACCATCATAATCAAAAATTATTGCTTTTATCATTTTAACTCTTTTATAAACCTATCTAAATCCGATTTACAACTAGATATAAATTCAGCGCAAGTACTCGCAGCATGTGGAGTCATATAAAAATTGTCAGGATAAAACTCCTTCAATATACCATTGTATGGTTCTTCCCAAAAAACATCAAATGCAGCTTTTAAACGCTTCGATTTAAGCTCATGAAATAATGCTTTTTCATCAACGATACTACCCCTGGAAGTATTTATTAATATGGCTCCAGTTTTCATCCAGGATAATTTTTCTTGATCAATAAATGAATAATTGTTTTTATTATTAGGAATATGTAGCGTAATACAATCAGCCTCAGAGATTAAATTTTTTAACTCTTTTTCATCATTTTGAAGATAATCAAATGTCAATACCTTCATAAAATTTTCCATCCTAATTGCTAATCTAGATCCTATGTTACCAACACCTAAAATCAACAATTTTTTTGTTAATATTTGGGTCCTCATTTTTCTTTCCCAAGGATTAACACTCCCAATATCTTCATAAAGCATCCTCAAGATTAGCCCACAAGTAAAACTTGCCGTTTCATCAAAAATAATATTGATTGTTCTATCAGATGGAAAACAAACATTAATATTTTTAACTGATGCTTCTTGTTCTGGTACATTATCTCGACCAATTCCAGCCCGAAAAATTCCTTTAATTGATTTAAAATCTGATAGATTAATTTTCTTACTACCCATAAGAACAAGCTCTGCCTCATTTTTTGAATCTATAAAATTATATTCTTGAAAATAACTATCAAAAATTGTTGTATTTTTCCAAATTTTCATATTGTTAACTCGGACAACATTTTCTCAACTCGAACCAAATCATCTTTAGTATCCACCGCCTGTGTAGAATGTTTTGTTGAGACCATCCTTACTTTTTTTCCATGCTCTAAAATACGTAACATATCTATGGATTCTGAGATTTCTAGTGGAGTCGGATCTAATGAATTATATTTTAAAAGAAAATCTCTTCTAAAAGGTATAACGCATATTTGTTTCCCTACAGTTGTAATTGATTGTAGCTTACCTGAAGGGATAGGTTTACGGGAAAAGTAAATGGCATCATAGTTTAAATCACAAACAACTTTAATACAATTTGGATCGTTAAATTCTTTATCATCTTCAATTTTCCCCAACAAGTTTGTTACAAGAATATTTGAATCATCTATCATTGGCTTTAAAGCTTGGTTTATCATTTCTTTATTTATCATAGGCTCATCACCTTGAACCATAACTACAATATCATATTTAACTTTATCTTCTTCTTCAATAATTTCTAAAGCTTCGGCACAACGATCTGAGGCCCTTTCGTGCTTTTCAGAGGTCATTATAGCCCTACCTCCGATAGATTTGATATAATTTGCTATTTCAAGATCACAGGTTGCAACCGCCAAATTCGTAATAAGCTTGCTTTTTCGCACATTATCAAAAACATGACCAATCATAGGCCTACCTAAAATTTTCGCCATAGGCTTATTAGGGAAACGACTGCTTCCCATTCGTGCAGGAATTAAAGTAAGTATTTTCATTTAATCTTTGTCTTTAATATTATTATTTAACTTTTTTGAAAGAAAATTTTTATTTTTTACAAACAGTACTATGGAAAATAGAATTGTAGAAAAAGATAAGTAATGTAAAAAAATTCTAACACGTGGATTATAATTTATGGAGATTGAATTCACGCCTTTAGGGATTTCAATTCCGATAAAAGCATCAAAAAGAGGGAAAATTTTTAAATTTTTCTTATCATTAGATAAGGCCTCCCATTCTGGTCTATAAAGAGTTGATAGAGCCAAAATAACTGGATCTTTTCTCTCTTTAATATTCATCTTCATTTTTCCATTTTCACCAATTGTTTGAACCTTGCCAGAAATTCTGTACTTTGATATATCATCAAAATTAGCGCATAAAAATCTTTTCGGGGTGTTTGAATTATATTTATCAGGATAAAGTCTTGGCATTTCATGAAAACAATTTTCTCTATATTCCATTTTTCTTTTTCTTATTTCCGGCGAGAGAAGAAATGCTCGTTCAATTGCATCAGGATTAAATAACAACACCCATTCTTCGTTTACGCTTGATAAATGTCCAAATTCCGTTCTATCATCAAAAACCGCTGAGGAATTTTTGAAACTGATTGAATCTTTTTTAATTAATCCTTCAAAAGGTCCTTCGATTTCTAATTCAGATTGCTTAATTAATACCCAATTTATCCCTGCAATATCAAGTAACATTGCATTATTTAAAAGATCATAATTACTCCAAATATGTCCCTTCGTTGAAACTACTGATGGAAATATTCTTTCCATTGATATATTATAATATCCGTTTATTGGCTCAAGCCCCGCATGAATATTCAAATCTTGAATAGAATATAGATTTTGTGATCCAAGAACTGGTATTTCACTACTAAGATCTTCTTGAATTAAAGGGGATAAAATGATTCTTTTACCATATTTTTTTTTATTTGACAACAACCAATCAAAGACTTTGTCGCCTTTTTTAGGCCCTTGAAAAAAATTTATGGATTTTCCATTCCAAGAACCTTTAAATCCATTATTCAATGTTGTGCCGCTACCTATAAATGTAAAATAATATGAATATGCTAATACTTGTGTTAATTGCAAAAAAACTAAACCAAAACTTAGTTTTTTAATCACTAAAGATTGAAAATTATAAAGCCTTTGTAATTGCATACCTGCAGTAATAATGCCAAAGAATATCATTTGGTCTCTGTAGAGCCAAGGATGGGAAAAATTGAAAAATAAATCTGGCGATGAAATAGAAAAAATAAAACTAAGAAAAAAACCTAAGAATACTGCTGAATTAAATAGATTAAATAGATTTCTAGTATTCTTTTTAATTAAAATTTTTATAAAATTTTGAATTCCAGAAAATGCTAAAATTAAATATATAAAGCCAATAAAAGGGGTTCTTGATCTTAAAAACCTACTTTCTTGAAAAAATTGGTTAAAAGCATTTATAAAATCAAAATTAATTAAAGATTGAATTATTGATTTATTTAAAGGGTCTAAGTTGGAGAAAAAATATTGCCTTAAATGAAATGGATTCTGTGTGCTTCTAATTAATTCTTCAGGAAACCTCGCTAATTCAATTATAGTATGATAAAGAACTGGTGATATAATTAAAGTGGTTAACAATAAAACTATTATAAATGCATAAATCTTTTTTAAATCAGGAATAAAAAGAATGATAAATAGAGTTGAAAAAAATAAAACAATAAAATAGTTTAATCCTAGACTACCAGCTACACCATTAAGCATCATAAAGCCTAAAATTAATGATAAAATAATAACATCTTTTAAAATATTCGGACTTACTTTCGTTGCAATTTTAAATGTATAGTAAACAACAATTGAATACATTGGCCAATGTAATACTCCTCCAGCCCAATCATCAGTTATTGCATATTGAATCGTAGGCATTGAAAAAGCATAAAAAATTCCGTTTATTCTTGAAAAAAAATTTGATAGCCCTATAAATCTACAAAGTTTTAAAAAAAAGAAAACCCCTGCAGAAAGATGTAAAATCCACAACAAAGAATAGATAATCCGCATGGAGAATAATGGTGACAATAAAACAATTGGATGGTAATCCATCGCAAGTGGGACGGGAATTGGTGATCCAAATCCTCTGCCATCATACCAATATAAGAATTTACCCTCAAATAAATGCTTTGCTTTAATAATGGCCGATGACATGGATAGTTCATAATCTTCAATATTTGTTTGGCCAAAAATTAGAAATCCAGATAAAAATATTAGCGCCAGTAGGATAGAGAATAGAATATTCTCTTTTGTTTCCCTACATATTTTAAATCTGATTAGTTGAAGATATTTTATTTTTTTATATTTGATAAGATTTGATATGACCTATGGTTTCTTCCAAATGAACTTTACTTGATGCTCCAACTATAACAGAATTGATTTCTTTAAGTGATGAAATGTATTTGTATGCATCCTTAGGATTAACATAACCTGCTGCCAGCGTAGACATTGCAATCATGCGCGATGGAACTTTTTTTAGTATTTTTTCTGCTTTCAATTTAGATGGGTTCATTTGAAATCCAATTGAATTGAAGGGTGCCATCAATAATGGATTGTTGATATTAACCTCTTTTAAAAAGCTCATAAGCAATGAACTGTTAAGAGTGCAGAAACCAGGAGAAACTTTATATTTTTCAAAAATATGAGCAGAAAATAAATCAAATATTTCAGTCATTTTTAATCCGGCCACCATATCTGACAATGCATTATGTAAAAATACAGCTTTCATATTTACTTTTTTAAAAGGAAGAAGTTCAATGTCAATAAGAGCTTTCAGCATTCCAGAAATATCTTTTTTTAATACTCCAATTCCTCCACTTGACATGATTTTTAATCGCTCTTTTATACTAGCCTCACCTAGAATTTCACCAACCATATTTATCATGCCACGTTCATTTGATAAACGTACATATTTTGCCATGTATGGAAGAAGAACATAAATATTGAGATTCTTTTTTAATTCATCATCTTTGGCTAATTCATTAAGAATTAATTTCGTATTTTCGTGTGTTGACAGCATCAAACCTTTGATACCATTTTCATAAGCAAAGCGAATTATATCAATCACATTTTCTATTTTGTTAAAATAAGATGCTCTTTCTGCACCTCTTTCTGCAGACATATGATCTGTGCCAAAAAATTGATTATGTCCTAAAATAATTTTGTCAGGAATGAAATCTGTATTCAATATCTTATAGTCTCCAATGTCCCCTGTTTCGCGTCAGATGCATAGATTGTATCTACAATTTTCTGTACTTTATATGCGTTTAATACGTCACTATCAACATATCTATCATCTAAAATAGCATTTACGAAATCTTGATTTTGACGAGTATATTGTGGTCCCCCAATATCTATGCTGACACCTGACTCAAGAGATGGCTTACGAAAAATGGTCCACCCTTTTTTAAAGCCTTTTTGTGCTTTTGGAAGGAAAAGTTTTATCGTATCATCATTCACAACCAAGCTACCTGCGCGGCCATGAACTTTAATCGTTGTTTCCAACATACGATGATTATAAACACTCCATGATGAGTCTAGCCAACCCATTAACCCTTTTTCCCAGTTAAAAGTAATATGACCAAAATCTTCTGTATTTTTGGAATATGGAGATAGCAAGCTTGCATTTAAGGTATCTGGAAAACCAAAGTACCAAGAAATAAGATCTATGGCATGTGTTGCTTGTGTGATAATGACGCCCCCGCCTGATTTTTTTTTATCATATCTCCAACCTTTACCTCTAGCGAATAGCTGTGAAACATACATTCTTGCGTTAAAAGTAATTGGGTCACCAATAATTCCATTATCTATTATTTGCTTTGCTTTGCTGAAAGTAGCAATGTAACGCATCATATATCCTGTCATTGTTACCAAATTTTTTCCATTAAGTTTTTCTAACAAAACTTCTGCTTCTGACCCATTGATTGATAGAGGTTTTTCCACAAAAAAATGGCATCCGCTTTCTATACAATCTATTGCCATATCTACATGCATAAAAGAAGGTGTTGTTATAAAAACAAAATCAGGGTTTTGATCTTTAAGCATTTTAATATGATTTCTATAGATAGAAATAGTTGGCGCAAACTCCTTAAAAGTATTTTCTATAATTTTAGTTGGTTCTACAATTGCCGAAAGAGTAGCGTTAGGTAAGCTATTAATAATGGTACCATGGGCCAATCCCATTTTACCTGCACCAATAATCGCACCTTTTAACTTTTTAGTCATTTATTATGATCTTTTGCAAATGATATTTTGTATTCAAATGTTGCTGTTCTATCCATTATCTTTGATTCAATTGGTTTAATATCATTTAAGAAGTTTTGATATTGAAAAAACCTGCTTGAGGGACTATGAGTAGTTGATACGTCTCGTGTTAACATAATATCAGAAAATGTTAAACTTTTATCATCGATTTTTAAATTATCATTAATAATAATTTCATTTTCTTCAAAAATCATAATCCTTATCATGGAAACTGGTAATGGATATTGTTTTTTTACTCTTGTTTTTTTTAGACGTTTATTAAACCAATAGCCGATAGAGTCAAAACGTAAAACTGTCTTACAAAATACTTTAAAAGGAATTACCCATTTTACGAGAGGAAGACTATTGTCTATTCGACCAGAATTTCCAAGAATTGTTAATTCATTTACACTTTTTGTTTTATCCCAAGAAACTTTTGCATTTTCATCTAAGATTTGCGTTGATCCTAAAATTCCATTTGACAGTTTAAAAATATAACCAGAATCTGAGTATACAAGGTTACCATCATAAAAAATATTACATACCCCACCTTTTTTCCATCCAATAAATGCCTTTAAATCATTCTTTTCATAACGTAATAAGCCCGCATGATCGAAACGTTCTATAAAATCAAATTGAAAAAATTTACTATTATTTTTTGGGGGAGGTATTTCTCTCATTGAAGACGCTTGCGCGTATGAATTAAAATAAAAATATGAAAAATATTTATCATCAGTTTGTAGAGGATCAATAACTTGATTTGCGTTTTTATGATGATTATACCAATTATACAAATATTTAGCCTCAGGTATATCATATTCAGAAAAAAATTTTAAACCATACGGGACAACATGATTTGTGGATCTACTACTATAAATACAACCCACAGTTCCATCTGGATGAAGAAACCTGATAATAAACCTAATTAATTTAGAAACCGCATCAACCACTTTTGGATCTTTCGTTTCATCTAAATAGTTCGCAAATAAATCAAGCGCTATAAAACTATAGCCAATATCGGCGCCATTATACTCAGGAAACCAACCTTCATTAGTCTGTGCATCCAAAACTTCTTTTTTTCTTTTTTCAAATCCATCTTTTAAATCTTTATTATCAAAAATTTTTGAACAAAAATAAAGAGCATTCATAGATGCAATCATCTGATTATATACTTCTGGAAAAGAATTTTTATTTAACCAATTGGCGCTATTTAATAAAGTCTTTTTAATTAATTGCTGCTCAGAGGCTGAAAAAAGATGATTGGCTAAATAAAATACTTTGGCAGATGCATAAGTCGTAAAAGCCGTAGGGCAAAAACTACGATCATTCTGGTAATATTCATTGAATGATCCATCTTTATTTTGAATGTTACACCAAAAAAGTAGACCTGATCTAATGCTATTTCTAATAGTTGTATTATTTTTATAAAACGCATCATTTTTATTTTGCTTATGTAAAATTGCTAACCCAAGAATAAGCTGCTGATATGTCGCGCTAGGAAAATCGATGATTGTTTTAAAATGCCAAAAATTTCTATCGAAGCATCCATATGTAGATGAAAGTGGATTTCTATCTTGTAAAGATAAAAGACGATTTATTAGTATTTGAATTTTATATCCCTAATTATAAATCTATATTTTTCGACACTTCATAACTATGCGATGACCTGGTATACGCCCGCGAAAAATATTTTCAAATATAAATTCCTCAATTCTAACTAATAATTTAATAAATGGCAAAATAATCCATCTATAAAATGGAAATAGCTTTGATTTAACAAAACCATATATATGTGCTTGATGTTCGTATTCTTTACCAATTATTGTAGAAAACCATTTAAGAAATTGAGTAAATAATTCTTGAAAAAAAATATTGTGGTATCCTACATATTCTATTTTAAATCCAGCATTTAACGCTAAATTGGAAAGTGATTCAATGGTATAATACCTTTGATCAAGTAAATAACTTTTTTCACTTTGATGGTATAAATCAACCCATTTTGTTTTGGATAAGAGCCCTTCTTCTGATGGAGTATAAATAATAATGAATCCATTATTTTTTAATACCCTATGGGCCTCCTCCATGGCCGCTTTGTCATCAGGAATATGTTCAAAGGCATCTGTAGAAATCAAACAATCGAAGTTATCATTTTTAAAATCTAACTTTTCTGCATTTCCCACCATTAGTTTTGCTTTGGTAAACTGTTGACCAAATTTTATAGCTTCAGGAGACATATCTATACCAAAACCATTAACAAAACAATCTTCTAATTGACTCAACATAAATCCACTTCCACAACCTGCATCTAGAACACTATTTAATGGCAAGTTTTTATCTAAGAGTTTTTTTACAATCCGCGTTTTAAACAATGTTGTAAGAATATATTTGAATGGATGATACAACATAATAATTTAAATCTCCCAACTTTCTGATCCGTTTTTTGAAAAATGTACAGTATAGATCTGATTATTCATTTTAATTAATTCGTTAATAATAATTCTTTTTTTTGTTGGATTACAAATAATCATAAAAAATCCACCTCCACCTGCACCTGAAATTTTACCACCGTAAGCACCAAGATCTTTTGCATTAGAATATAGATTATCAATACTTTTCGAAGAAATTAATTTAGAGAGTTTCCTTTTTTTTGCCCAGCTTTGATCCAGAAGATGGCCAAATTCAACAATATTATTTTTTAATAGCTCTTTCTTCATTTTTCTTGCATAAATTTTAATCTCATTTAAGTTTTCTATATAATAAGTGTCATTAGAAATATCTTTTTTTATTTGTGATTCTATTATTTTTCCAGAATCTCTTGATATACCGGTATAAGCTAAAATTAATGAAGCCTCAAGTTCTAAAAGAGTTTTCTTAGCAAGATTTAATTTACTAACATTAACTAGACCACTCTTTTTAAAATCAATATAATTAAAACCTCCAAAAGCAGCAGAAAACTGATCTTGTTGACCTCCATAAAGACCAAGTTTTTCTCGTTCTATATAGAATGCTTTTTTTGCAATCTCATATTTATTTAAATCAAGATTAAGATACTTATTGAATGCTTCAATCATAGCGACTGTTAAAGTTGAAGAAGAGCCCAAGCCAGACCCAACAGGCGCATCACAAAATGTAGTTATTTCTAATGATGATAAATTTTGAGTCTCATGCTCTTCAATTATATTTTTAAAAGTTGCAATGTGAATTTTTAGTTTACTTTTTTTTAGACATTTATCATCTTTTAATAATGCATTAAGTGAATATTTTTCTTTTACTTCTAAATCGGTTGCAATAAATGAGATTGTATCTTTTTGACCACTCTCTTTAATCGTAGTATATGCATATAGACTTATTGTGGAATTGAGAACTTCTCCACCTGATTTAGATCGATATGGATCTATTTCAGTACCACCCCCACCAAAACTTATTCTTAATGGAGCTCTTGATCTTATTATTTGAGACAAAATTATCTAACTAGAATATCATTGTTGTTTTTTGTGCGGTACCTCCAATAGTCCAATAAATCTCTCATCGTTTTTTCATACGGAATTTTAGGTGTCCATCCCGTATGTTGTTTAAACTTATTAGTATTTGGAACCTGCAAATCTGCATCTATTGGCCGCAAACGATCTTTTTCAACCTCAATTTT
>MDTE01181743.1_pt1 | contig 10208 bp, 6 predicted proteins | sample 811231 | NCBI WGS metagenome assembly MDTE01 (sample SAMN05326651, study PRJNA326480) | marine metagenome | isolation source: seawater | place: Indian Ocean: Red Sea | collected 2010 | reverse complement strand
TTTTCCATTCGCTTCTGCGCTTCCGCGAGGACGCGGACCGCCGTTTCGGGGTCGAGGTTGAGGGTCCTGCCATTCTCGACAACTTTGACACCATCAACGTAGACGTCTTGCACTGCGCGGTCGGCCGCCGAGAAGATCAGGCTGCGAAGCGGGTCACGTAGGGGCTGCATGTCGACCTGGCTTCCGTCGATGACGACGATATCGGCTTTAGCACCCCGCGTGAGCCGGCCAAGGTCATCCCGCTCAAGTGCGATTGCTCCGCCCACGGTGGCGGCGGTGAAGGCATCGCCGATCTGCAGGGTATTTATGTCTTCTGCCGCGATGCGGGCGAAGACGGCTGCCGTGCGGATCTCTTCGAGCATGTTGTGGGGGAAGGTGTCGGTGCCGATACTCATGTTGACGCCGGCCCGCACGTACCGGCCCAAGTCCTGCATTATCTGGCCGTAACGCGAGAACGGAGTCGGGCAGTGAGCAACTGACGTACCGGTTTCAACAAGGATATCGAGATCGCGCGCAGTGTGCCATTGCACCCAGCTGTGCTCGTCGATGAACAGGCCATGGCCGAGAATAGTGTGTGGCCCAAGGAGGCCGATCGATTCGGCCCATTGGATCGGCGATACACCGTGGCGCCGAGCCATTTCCTGAAACTCGATCACGCTCTGTGAACAGTGGGTGGTCAAGGGCGTTTCGTGCTCCTGGGCGTAGGCGACGGTATCGCGGAATAGTTCGACAGAGACGGTATCGATCTGACCAGCGCACAAAATGCCGCGCATGCGCCCGGAGGGGTCGAAAGCCTCCAGACCCTCGATGATTTCTATCGCGTGGTCGAATGCCTCGCGCCCCGCCTTCTCGTCCCAGTCGTATTTGAGGTCGTGGCGATTATCCATCTGCCACGAAGCTGATGCATACCAAGGACCAGCGTAGGTGCGGATCCCACTGCGTTTCGCGACGTCGAGCCAGCCATCGATCGGAGGCGATAGATCGACAATCGTGGTGACCCCGCTTTTCAGCAGTTCGGCATAGGCGACTTCGGTACCGGCCACGGCGCCTTCGGCGTCAATCTGCATCGCTAACATGCGCTCGTAAAGTCCGGTCATGTACATTTCGGGGACGCCGTGCTCCTCGCGGATTCCCTTGTAGCCCGGCTCGTTTGGCGGATGCGCGTGGGTGTTGATTAGGCCAGGCATTACGACGAGTTTGGATCCGTCGACCTCAAGGTCAGCAGCCCCGTCGTAGCCCTTGCCGACGAAATCGATAGTGTTGCCGCTGAAGACGACGTCAGCGTCCTGGAGGTAGCAATGTGCAAACGCGGTTTTATCCCACGCCACCACCCACGATGCGTTGCGGATCCATGTGGTCGTCATCTGCGTTCTCCCGTTACCTGCCTCGGCGCGGCAGGATTATCGAAACCTCGCCCTGTGTCATGCTTGGCCGCAGAGCGTGGGCCAGCAGCTACTCAAGGGTGATGACCACCTTGCCGAAATGGGCTTGGCTCTTGAAATATGCGAACGCGTCACGGGTGTCCTCGAGGGGAAAGCTGCGATCGATCACCGGACGGAGCTGGTGGCTCTCGATTGCCCGGTTCATCGCCTCGAACATTTCACGGCTACCCACATAGACGCCCTGGACGGTCACCATGCGTCTCAGGATCGGCATCGGGTCGATCTCAGCGGCGCCGGACAGCAACCCGATGACATAGACAAAACCGTCGATCCGCACGCAGGCCAGCGACCGCGTCAAGGTGCCGGCGCCACCGACCTCGACAATGTGGTCGGCACCGGCACCGCCGGTAAGATCGAGAACCGAGGCGTTCCAATCAGGCGTCTTCACATAGTTGATGAGGCCCGAGGCGCCGAGCGCTTGCAGGCGCACAAGCTTGTCATCACTCGACGAGGTAGCGATCACATTGGCACCGAACAGCTTCGCGAATTGGAGCGCGAACACCGAAACCCCGCCGGAGCCCAGCACCAGCACGGTTTCCCCAGCCGATAGGTTGCCTTGAGGCACCAGAGCGTGCCAGGCGGTTACCCCGGCGCAGGGTAGGGTCGCGGCTTCGGCGTAAGACAGGTGGTTTGGGACCGGAACTAGGCCGTCCTCGTGCAGCACGACGTATTCCGAGAGCATACCGTCGATCGCGCCGCCCAGCGCCGAGGCTTGAGCGTCCGCAGTGATTGCGCCGCCGATCCACCGCTGCATGAAAATCGCCGCCACGCGGTCACCTACCTTAAAACGGGTGACGCCGTCACCGACGGTGACCACCTCACCGGCACCATCTGAAAGCGGCACGAGGTCGGGCTTGGAAGCACCGCGTGCGTAGCGGCCCTCGACCACCATCAGATCACGGTAGTTGAGCGACGTAGCATGCACCCTCACCAGGACCTCGTGGGAGGCGGGTTCGGGCTCGTCGCGTTCGACGAGTTGGAGAGAATTGATACCCTCAGGGTCGTTGAGGCGAAATTGCTTCATGAGTCCGATCGCGTTGCCTGTACTACCCTCTTATAAAACAAAAGATGGCGTGGCGGACGACTTTGGGTGTCTAACATGTATGGCCGTAACTGGAGCGGCGACGCTTCCGCAGATAAACCGCTGGTAAATATACAGAGGGGACAGCCAAGGTTTCCACCAACCAACCTTCAGCGTGCGGGGCGACGAGGCGGCAACTAAACCAATAGCGAGAACAGGCCACCGGGCTGCGTATTGCCCTGAGGAATGCCGAATGACTGCAGCGCGTTGAGTGCTCCTTGGAGCTCCAATATTCGCTCGGCAAGGAACTCAGGCGGCGGACCGATTATTGGATCGTTTTCCTGGGGGCCGATCGTGATGAAATCAAAAGCGCTACGGATTACTCGCTGAGCGTTGAGGATAATCGAATCCGCGTCTTGGGCTTTAGTGGTGTCCAGCACGCTTAGGCCATCAACAATGCCAAGCTCAAAGAACGATTGCTCGAATAGCTCGAGCTCATTCTCGTCCTGTGGGTCGCCATACAGTGTTACCTCGGCGAGCCCTAGGGGGGTCAGTAGGTCGAATTCGTCGCTGCCTCTGAACAACTCGACCTTACCCCCATTCTGGGCCTCGATCGTGATACGGCGGGTGCCGATCTCGTCGGAAAATCTAGCCTTACCCTTGGTCCCGAGTGCAGCGTTGATTTTTGACATCAGAAAACCGAAGCTGTCGTCGACCTCAAGAGTGATTTTTTGCCGCGCCTGATCGTTGATTGCGACGTAGAAAAACTGGCCGGCGCGCGCGGTCGCTAGCGCTGTAACGGTCGCGGCCTCGTCAGCTACGATTTTGTCGGGGTTAAGCCCGAGGCGAGTGAGTACACTGGTGCCATCGGCGTCGAACGTTAATGCATTGGCCGAGTGATTGAAGCTGCCTCCAAACTGATGGGTCCAGGTGAGAGCTCCGACAGAGCTGACCTTAGCGAGGAAGGCGTCCTGTGATCCGACTTGGGTTTCGCCAGCCAACTGGCCCGTAGTGTTGCCGGAGATATAGACGTCGTTCGTCGCAGTGTCGATGGTGATGTCGAGGGCGTTGTCGGTGCCGCTGGTGCCGACATAGGTGACATAGGTCTCGGCGGCCGTGGTCGTCCGATCGTCAACCTTGAATACAAACCCATCGAGGCCGCCGGAATGGGCATTGACGACAGTAGAGGCCAAGGAGGCATTCGTTGTCGAGCCAGTAATCAGAACGTCGCCATCCGAGTCGAGAACCACGCCTTCGACCGTGCCTCCTGTGCCCAGCGAGCCGAGGTCGAACCTATAGGTTTCCGAAGCGCTCGAGCCGCTACCGTCAAATTTTCGAAGGAAGCCGTTCCCATCGTCGGTACCGACGACGTAAAAGTTGCCGGACGAGTCGACGGTTATGTCCTTGGCGATATCCTCACCGGAATCACCGAACTGGACGTTGAAGATGGTGTTACCACTGTTATCGATCTTGGTGACGTAGGCATCCGATCCACCACTGTGGGTATTGCCGCCGACAGATCCGCGCGAAAAACCGGTGATGAATATGTTGTCGGAGCTGTCTACTCCGAGCCCGAACGCACCATCATTGGCGAAAGGGGAGAGCTGTCGGGTAAACTGCTCCTGCCCGGTGCTATCGAATTTGGTGACGAACGCATCATAGTTGCCGCCAAAGCCTCCGCTATCAAGAAGGGTGGCTGTCTGGCCGGCGATGTATATGTTGTCATTGCTATCGACCGTTGCCGCGAAACCATCAGCGTCGGAGGCTGACCCTAGCATGCGAGTGAAAATGAGCTGGCCGGAGGCGTCGTATTTCTGCAGGAATACATCGGCGCCGGCGGTATTGATCTGATTAGGGTCAAGATTGCCAGAGGTCTTTCCGATTACATAGCTGTTGCCGTTGCTATCGACGGTAATAGCGTTGCCGCGGTCCTCGGCTTTGAGGGTATCAATGTTCTCGTAGACGAACTGGGTGGGGTCGCTGGCGCCAAGATTTTCAAGCTTAAGGTAAAAGCCGCTGGCTAAATCGGCTGCACCGGCCGTGCCGGCAACGAATAGTGCGCTTTCCGCTGTCCCGGTGCTCATGTTGATCGATTCATTAACGCCAAAATCGATTCGGAGGCTGTACTGAAACTCATCGTAGCGCTCGACGGCGAACCTGGTCACCACTCCACTGGCCGCGGCGAGCTGCGTGTTGATCTCGGCGACGATGTTATCGACGTTTAGGGCGCCCGAGACGTTAGAAAGATCGACGCTAACGGTCTCCGTGGTCAAGTCGGGCTTGGTAACGACGATTGCAAAGGTTTCATTGCCGGAGATCCCCGCAACAGGGTCATCACGGACATTGGTGATGACTTGGCCAAAGTGCACGTCGTTGATGTTACTGGCGGGATAGGCGGGTGTTGCCTCGGTTGTGGACTGCCGCAGGCCATCGATTAGTGCAATGTCCGGGAAGCTCAAGGACTCCATATAGTCCCGTATCTCCTGCACGTAGCGATCGAACTGGCTCTGCAGGATCGATCGCAGGGTATCGGCCTTCCGGTTATTGACAGCAAAGGCTGTGAGATCGCCAATGCGCAGCAGGCCTTTGTAGATTGCGAATAGATCCTTGAAGTTATCGTCGACGTCAGTGCGGCTGAACAGCCTGTCGTTGGGATCAATCAGTGGCTGTGAGGATAGGACCGAGCTGATCAGCTCTTCCTCGCTGACCTCCGGTTGGAAGAGTTCCCAGGGCGGTAACACGCTGATTTCGCTTTGGGCAAGCACGTCCTTCAATGGCCCGTTTGCCAGAATCTCAGCATGGGCGTTCGACCCGAGCTTGGCGCCCGTGGTGTAGATCGGCGTCAACGCGTTGTAGTCGAACTGAACGAAGTTGTTCGTCAGCGGGTTGTTGTTGCTCGGAGGAATCCCGACCATGGCAGCGCAGCTTTTGTTGAGGCCGGTTCGCCCCGGTAGTGCTTTTCGCGTATTTCACGCAGCAAGTATCGGGCCAGAATTTTGAGGTGTTCCTTAGGAAACTGCTGATTCTGCGGTCCGATTCAGTGCCGCCCGGGTGAAATCCCTGCGTGACCTGGGTATCACGCGTTTGTCATTCGTTAACCAAACGCCACGGAAATAAAAGGCATATCCGGTAGCCGCTATTTCCCGCTGGTTTGGTGAGTCAGCACAAGAGTTTGTTAACCATTCGCAGGGTACGAGTAGCTCGTGCCAGATCCCATCGCCGCAGCGTTGGGGAGTTCTCGCCCATCGGGTAGGCAAATCTTGCCTATCTTGCGAGTGAGGGCGATGGGCCGGGGTAGGGGATGATGACGTCTGCGATCCAACAGGATTATTTCACCGAAGAGGCGCCGGGTTGTGCCCGCGACAAGGTCGCGAGTGTGCAGGAATTAGCACGAGCAGCTGCATACTACCGCGCGCAGGGACATACGGTGGTGCTTGCCCATGGGGTGTTCGACTTAGTCCACATGGGGCATGTCCGCCACCTTGAGGCGGCACGGGCTAAAGGCGACATTCTATTTGTGACCGTGACACCGGATCAGTTCGTCAACAAGGGGCCTGGTCGGCCGGTCTTTCCCGAACACTTTCGTGCGGAGATGCTAGCAGCCCTGGAGTGTGTGCAGGGCGTCGCCGTAAATCTCTGGCCCAGCGCCGAGAACACGATCGAGTTGATCCGCCCCGACGTCTACGTCAAGGGTCAGGATTATGCCGGGCAAAACTCTGATATTACAGGGAAAATTTCCCCTGAGCGGCAAGCTGTCAAAGCCTATGGCGGCCGAATTGTGTTCACCGACGACATCACCTTTTCCTCGTCGTCGCTGATCAACCGTCATCTTCATGTCTTCGAGCCGCGGGTGCAGGCTTACCTGACCCGCCTGCGCGAACGCGATGCTCTGGGTAGGGCACTGAGCGCGATCGAAGGCATCGCCGATATGCGTGTCATGCTCGTGGGCGATGCAATCATCGACGAATACCAATACGCCGAGCCCATGGGAAAATCGGCCAAGGAGAATATTATCGCCAGCCGTTTCGCCGGCAGTGAGGTGTTCGCGGGCGGCGTGATTGCCGCTGCGAATCACGTGGCCAGTTTCTGCCGTGAGGTTAAGGTGGTGACCTGCCTAGGAGAGCAGGACTCATATGAAAAGCTGATTCGCGAGAGCGTGAAGCCGAACGTTGACGTCGAGTTTCTGTTCCGCAGCGGCGCGCCTACTACGCGCAAATCTCGTTTCGTGGCGCCGGGCCATCTGCGCAAGCTCTTCGAGGTCTATTTTTTCGACGAAACACCGCTGGAAGGGGCTATCGAGCAGCGACTGTGCGATGCTATTGCCGCCAGCGCTGGTGACGTTGACGTGGTGATCGTAACTGATTTCGGTCACGGGATGATGACACCTAAGGCGATTGCAACGGTCACCGAAACGGCGCCATTCCTGGCTGTGAATGCGCAAAGTAACAGCGCTAATCTTGGTTATAACCTCATCACGAAATACCCACGCGCCGACTACATCTGCATCGACGGGCCAGAAGCGCGCCTCGCTGTGCACGACAAGTTTTCGGAACTTAGTACGATCGTCTCGGGCCCACTGCGCAAGGTAGTCGATTGTGAGCGCATCATCGTGACGCACGGCGAGCGTGGGTGCATCGCCCACGCAGCGACCAATGGCATTCACGAAATTCCCGCTTTCACCAGTCAGGTCATCGACACTGTCGGCGCCGGTGACGCATTTCTCTCGGTAACTTCGCCGATCGTCGCTAGCGGCGTCGATATCGAGATCGCCGGCTTCGTTGGCAACGCTGTTGGAGCAATGAAGGTGGGGATCGTGGGACACCGCGAGTCGGTGGAGAAGATCCCCCTGATGAAATACTGCACCACACTCTTAAAGTAGATAAAGTCTGATGAAACAGCTTGTTAAGAGATATTTCTCAACGCTTTTAAGAGCTCAGCAGGAAGCTATTGTCACCTGTGCCAACGGCGTTCCAGTGGGCCTCGATCGCTTCTTCGAAACCGTAATCGAATGGTCTCACCACACACACGCTTGCGGCGGCAAGTTGATGTTCATTGGCAACGGCGGTAGCGCGACGATCGCCAGCCATATGGCGATCGACTTCATCAAGAATGGCGGCATGCGCGCGCTCGCGTTCAACGACGGCGCGGCGCTTACCTGTTTAGGCAACGATCTCGGCTATGCCAATGTGTTTGCCAAGCAGATTGAAATGCTGGCGAGCGAAAAAGACCTTCTGGTGGCGATCTCAAGTTCGGGTAATTCGGAAAATATCCTCAAGGGCGTCGCCGCCGCGCGTTCGGCAGGCTGCGACATTGTCACGATGAGCGGCTTCGCCATAGACAACCCTCTGCGCAAGCTAGGAGACCTTAATCTCTACGTCGCGTCGCAGGAGTATGGCTTTGTCGAAGCTGCACATCTTGGCCTGTGCCACGCCTGGATCGATTTCGCTACGGGTTGGGAAGGCAAAACTAATGCTCCAATTGGCAATGTGAGGGAGTTCGCGGCATGACCACAACCACCCACAGGATGCGTAATGTGATGGTAACCGGAGGTGGTGGTTACGTTGGCAGCGCTCTTGTGCCCAAGTTACTCGAGGCCGGGCACAACGTTACCGTGCTGGACCTCTATCTCTATGGTGACCGTGTCTTCAACGGCTACCACGACCATCCTGGGTTGACGGAATACCGGGGCGATATTCGCGACATCCGCGCGGTTGCCAACGCCATTAAAGGTTGCGATTCCGTAATTCACCTTGCCTGCATATCGAACGACCCCAGCTTCGAACTCAATCCAGTTCTAGGAAAGTCGATCAACCTGGATGCGCTCCGGCCGTTGGTGCGAGCCGCTAAGAACACCGGCGTCGAGCGCTTTATCTATGCTTCCTCATCGAGCGTCTACGGTGTCAAGAAGGAGCCCGAAGTCACCGAAGACCTAGCGCTCGAGCCACTGACCGATTATTCGCGCTTCAAGGCTGATTGTGAGGCGATTCTCGAAGAGGAGCGCGAGCCTGGTTTTGTAACGCTGACGTTTCGGCCCGCCACGGTATGCGGTTACGCGCGGCGGTTGCGGCTCGACTTGTCAGTCAACATCTTCGCCAACCAAGCCTACCATAACCGGCGCATCACGGTGTTCGGTGGCAGCCAAAAGCGACCCAATATCAACATCGAGGACATGACTGATCTTTATGCCAAGGCGCTCGATTATCCCGACGAACTTATTGACGGTCAGGTCTTCAACGCCGGTTACGAGAACCATTCGATCACCGAGTTGGCGGCGATGGCTCGCGACGTCATTGGTGAGGACGTCGAGATCGTAACCACTCCGACCGCCGACCTGAGGTCCTACCACGTCTCTTCGGAAAAGCTCCGGCGCGTTCTCGGTTTTGAACCGCGGCATACCATCCGCAATGCGATTGAAAGCCTGCGGGAGGCATTTCAGAAGGGGCTTGTTCCTGATGCGATGGATCGTGATGTCTACTACAACATCCGCACCATGCAGGCAGTGAGCCTAGCGTAGCGTTTGACAAATACACTGGAACGCCGCTCGTCATGACCCGTGAGATCCAGCCCAACACAAGAATAGGGGTCGATTTCGATAACACCATTGCGGGTTACGATCGTTTGTTCGCTAACCTCGCTAATGAGCGCGGCCTCGATACGTCCGATCTCACCGGAAAGCGTGAAATTCGGGATGCCCTGCGGCGTCGTAAAGGTGGCGACATCGAATGGCAGAAGCTGCAGGCATTGGCGTACGGCGAACGCATGGCGGAAGCTGAATTGATGCCGGGGTTTGATCGCTTTATGGCTATTTGCCGTGACCTACACGTATCGCTATCGATCGTCAGTCATAAGACCCGCCACTCCAACCAAGGTAATAGCAGTTTCGATCTGCGCCAGGCCGCTCTGAGCTGGATGAAAGCACGCTGCTTTTTTGATTACGGTTCGGGCCTGTCGCCAGATGATGTTCACTTCGGCGACACGCGCCATGACAAGGTCTCGCGCATTGTCCAGCTTAGCTGCACGGTCTTTGTCGACGACCTGATAGAGGTATTCAGCGAAGCCGCATTTCCTGCCTCCATCCAAGCGATTCTCTACGATCCGCACGCGGATGCCAGGCTTGCAGCCACGCCTCAGGGACGGCTGGTTCACCAATATCCCCAGTGGGATCAGATTGCGGAGCACGTTTTTGGCTGCAACTGACCAGTCGTATCCTTTGCCACCGGAAAGCACTGGCTTGTCGGCAATCCGCGATATTGCGTGTCAACTCGCTGGCGCCGATGTCACCGATCTTGAAGCCGTGTACGGCGGGCGAAACAACAGCATCTTTCGGGTGCGGCGCCGCGACGGTGCTGATTTTGCGCTCAAGCGCTATGTGACCCCGCAGGGCGAGGGCTTAGACCGCCTCGACGCAGAATATGATGGGCTCACCTTCCTCACGGCGCAGCAACGATTGCCCGTGCCGATGCCAATTGCCGTCCAACGCGTAGTTGGTTGCGCGCTGTTCGAATGGATCGACGGCGAGAGCGTTAGTTTGCCGACCGACAACGATATCGATGCGGCGGCGAATTTCGTTTTGCAATTAAAAGAGTTGTCGTCGTCTACAGGCGCAGATGCGGTACCGCGCGCGCGCGAGGCTTGCCTCTCGGGTGCCGAAATTGTTAGCCAGGTCCAGCGCCGCGTCGGGAGCCTTCTGCGCGCTGCCAGTGGACACGAAGAACTGAGCCATTTCATCGAGCGCGAGTTCCTGC
>MDTE01165458.1_pt1 | contig 10209 bp, 9 predicted proteins | sample 811231 | NCBI WGS metagenome assembly MDTE01 (sample SAMN05326651, study PRJNA326480) | marine metagenome | isolation source: seawater | place: Indian Ocean: Red Sea | collected 2010 | reverse complement strand
TCTAAAAGACTCCTTCATTTTAAATTAACTATCTGTTGGAAATCTATATACATCGGTTTATTATCTGAACACCTAATTAATAAATTTTCATTGCAATTTAAAGGTCCGAAATCGTCGTCGTCTAGGCCTTTGTATGGAACCAAGCCTATTTTTCTTTCTTTAATGTATTTTTTTAATTCACAAATGAAATTTCTATATTCAATATTAGTTGGAGTTCTCCCCGTAACATGTTCAATTACAAAGGCAGTAAAAGTACAATGAGAGGATCTTATTTCGACCAAATCATAAATTTTAGGACCGATGCCAAGCTCAAATAGCTTTTTGGCAGAACCCTGTAAGTCGCTTAAGGAACCAGTCATAATTATTTTAGTTCTTAGATCCTTACCATATATGTAACGTGATTCTCTTGGAGATCCTAAAGTTTTCAAAATTTTTATGCCAACGTTACTCGGATAATTCGTTAATCCTCCGCTGAACAAATCACAGACTGAAACTTGAGGAGGTAAGTATATTGCATGTTCCCCTTCAAAATATTTAATTTTCCTAAAATCCAATAACCCTTTTAATTTCTCTATATCAGGGCTCACCGAGAAATTAGATGTCATTACCTCAAACTGTACATGTCTACTACGAGACATAATTAAATTAAAACTTCGTATGACAAACACTTTTGTCATACCTCGTCTAATAATAGAAATCAGATATCTGATTTCTCTGAAAATCGTTACGAACTGATACAAAATTTGTATCGACCGTAATCTATGCCTTAGATTTATTTCTACCTCCACCGAAGCAATATATCACTAACATTGGGGTAATCCCGTGAACAAACATCTATTAAGTAGGATATATTAATTGTATATAAACATTAGACCAATAATACGTCACAGGAAAATTAATGGTTTAACATATAAATTTAAGCTGTATCATAAATATAATAATGACTGAAGAAAAAAACATACAACCGTATCCAGAATATTCTTTAAATCCATATATGGCTGTGGTGTTAGGTTGGCAAAACAAATGGAAATTGATATTAGGGAGTGTTGCAGGAATAATAATATTAGCTAGTCTATTCTTTTTAACCCCCAAACATTACGAGGCAAATCTTAAACTACAAGCCCCTCTAAATGGCACGATAAAAGACTTAGATCTGTTTGAATCGTGGGAAATATCATCTACTAATGAAAAAGATCTATTCAACGAATTCTTATATGAACTAACAAGAACTGATCTCCTAATAAATGGCGTCAAAATCTTCGATTTGGTAGACAAGACTGATCTCACTGACAAGGAATATGAATCTCTAGTTCTCGACTTTGCAAACAGTATAAATTTATCTTTTCACTTCGATGAAGACGCGGAACTTTTAAATTATTATTTACTTAACATTGCCGGCTCTGATAAAAAGCAAATAAGAGCCCTCGTTGAATGGATGATTGAATCAGCAAATGAAACTGTTTCTAATAACTTTAATGTTCGATTAACTCAGACACTTGACCGGCTGGATGCCATAACTCAATTGCACATAGAACAATTATCTTCCGAAATTATAGAAACTAAAAATTTCCATCAAGCTCAAATAGATGATGACATATTGGAAATAAACCACGAAATTGATGAAATAAAACAGAAAGACTCAAAAGAACTTGAGGACGATATAGAAGCTTTAAACAATCAAATTTTAGCTGTGATCAATAAATATGAATATGATAGCTATGATGACGTTCAGTACTTGAGTGAACAGTTATCTGTGTCTAAGCTTCTTGGAATTACTGAACCCTTATTAATGAGAACCGAACTTCAAGGTAATGGCGTGAATACCATAATAAATAATGTTAATGATCCTGATTACTACAGAGGGTCAATAGCTCTGACAGAACTAATATATAACATAGAAAATAGACTTGAAACAAACTCTTTTACTCCAGGACTAAGAGAGTTAGAAAAGGAACTCTTAATTTTAGAGTCGCAGAGAGGGAAAGAAGAATACATAGAGGGACTTAGAGAGTTACAAAGAAGATTATCTCTTCTTGAGAAAAAACGGGATCCAAATTTCGCAACCGATCTGCGACAAAAGGAATCACAATTAAGGTTGCTCCAACAAAACATAGCCAATGATTATGTTCGAAACTTATATGAAACCTCGGACGTTTACCTGGGAGAAGTCTATTACGTTATAACTGATCACAGATCATTGATTATCCGAAACACCAAGCTATCAATTCACATATATTTACTAGCAGGACTATTTACAGGATTATTTACATCGTCTTTGTATATTTTTATTAGGTCCATTACCCAGCGCCGCAGTCCGGCATCAAACAAATATTAGAATCTACATGTAGCTATCACGGGTCTTGAACAAACGCCATAGTATTGGACTCACTCCAATCGCGTAGCCCATAACACCCAACCCTATGTTTTGAACTGTTTTAGAAAGTTCAGCGTTGTCAAAATTGTCCCATAAAAGAAGAATGCCCATTCCCAACAATACACAATAAGTTATGAGACTTATATTTCGAAACATATCAGATATCAAATCACCCATTACAGCAAGAATAAAATATGTATATATAACCAACATGAAGTAGTAAAACCATAATGCCACAAAAGTAGCCCAAGCAACTCCAATAATGCCGTAGCCCAAAAAATAAGCAATTCCATTCAAAGTTATTATTATGACCAGGCATAGTAATTGAGCAAATATTATGAATCGAACACTATTTTGAGCTATTAAGGTATTTACTAAGGTAGTACTTAAAGCCAACGGGAAATACGAAGCTAACAAAATTGCAGTCAGATCCATAGCATCTTCATATTTTGGGAGGAAATTAGTTATTAAAACCGGGCAACCGATAATTATTAGCCCAGCAAAAACTGCGGACAAACTAGAAATCCATTCCATCGATCTCCTTAAAAGACTTTTCAAGTCAACATCACCATTTGAATACTTAGATGACACTTCCAGCATGTTTGGCAAAAAAGTGGTTGCGATGCTCTCAGGGATTATCAACAACATTCCCGTTATGAATACAGCTACAGCATATATCCCAAGAGATTCTGCGGAATATAAACTAAGCACAAGAATCCTATCTAACCCCATAATAAGCATTGTGAACATTGGAATTAAGAACAATAAGAAGCCATCTTTTAATAATTCCATCACCACAGAAACTTTTATAGATGATAATGACGGTAATCCAATCCAATAAATAAAGAACAAACACACAGCAATATTTGCGACAAGTAGCCCATATGGAAGACCTATAAAACCGAAGAGTAAAAACAGCGCCACCGAACCGATAACAGATATCAGAGGATAAATCACCCTCAAAATAGATAGTAAAACAAAAAGTTGTGTGGCCCTTATATAGAATGAATAATGCCTGTGAATTTGAGCAAATATTATATTTACTACCATTACTGCAAAAGCATGAACGTATGTTGGGTTTCCTGTATTTTCAAACAATATACCTATAGCAATGAAAATGAAGCAAACTAAAATACTAAAAATAGTTGTTGCCCACAAAGCATTCGATACATAAATTTCTACATCTTTGGTATTGCCACCCAATTTAAGTCCAGGCACTCTTCTTAGCATTGAATGATTTACACCAAGATCACTATATCCTGTATAAGTAGGTATAAATAAAAGCGTTTGCCATAAACCATAAACTCTGGGGGCAATCAAAGACGGGATCAGCAATCCTCTTAGCAAAGTTAATATCAGCACGATACCGGAACTTAGCAAAACTACAAATGAACTTAACGCAAGGCGGCGATTATGCAGACGATTCATTGATAATTATTGACCTCGATAAAGTTAGATATGCTTTTCTTTGGCAACAATATATATAACTTGGTAGGCCTCATTATTCTTTGTCATTGGCAGTTCTTCCAACTCATCACCACAAGGCTGTCCATCCATCACCTTATATGGAAGATTATGTGAGTAGCCCATGAATTTAAATTTTAAATAATTTTTTAACACCGTTCCTAAAGGTAAATTGTTAAGTACAACAGCAATAATCTTTCGAATAGCCCTGAAGTGAGTTTTTTGTGACACCACACTAACAGGAAAGCCTCCATAAGCTCTCACATCATAAAAAACACTTGATAATAATTCCGAAATTTCAGTGATACTGTAATAAGAATGCGCGTATTCAGAGCCTCTAAAAGCTGGTATATCCTTATTGGGTAAACAAAAAAACAAAGTTCCTTTATTAGGTTTCAATACTCTCGCCGATTCCTCAATACATTTACTTATGTCAGGGAAGTAATACACTGCTTCTAAAATCAAGACTGCATCATAATAATTATCTTTAAACGGTAAACTGTTTGCGTCTGCTGACACTAAATCAGATGTGGACCTACCCTTAATAACGACATCCCTTAGATTGTCTATTTTCGCATCGGCAGCAACTAATTCAGCACATTTATTAGAAAAATATTCAATCCCTATACCTTGTCCACACGCCAAATCTAGGACTTTGCTATCATAGTTTATGACTTTCGCTGCTTCGTAGTGGCGCCTATTAAACATCTCCACGTCAGTAAAAGTACAAAATCCGCTAGGGGACTCAGCTTCACCGTATTTTAAAAATTTAAAATCTGCAGGCATTATCTCAGCCCCACTAATATGGTTTTTCTAAGAATAAAATTCCCCGATTTTACTAATTACATAGTTGACTTGAGAATCTTGCAATTCTGGATACATCGGCAATGATAATACCTTCTTGCTCAACACCACAGTTTGAGGTAGATCAAATTGCTCTAAACCAAGACCTTTAAACTTGTGCATTGGTTTCGGCCAAGAAATCAAAGTTTCAACCCCAGCATCATTCAGAAACCTTGCTAATTCATCTCTTTCACTACTCTCTATGACATAGTTTTGAAAAGTATCCCAATACATCCCCTCAATTGAAGGTCCTGGGGGCAGCTTCAGAGAGATAAATCCTGTCAGTCCAGCGTCATATATGCTAGCAATATAGCGGCGCCTATTTATATCTTTACATAGATTATCGAGTTTAAAATTTAATAGTGCCGCTTGAATATTATCCAGTCTGCTATTGTACCCATAACCCGTTATTTCGATACCGTCCGAAGTCCTTTTTTGTCCATGATCCCTTAAAAGACAAATCTTCTCATAAACATCATCATCATCTGTGACTACCACACCTCCATCTCCATATCCTCCCAATGTTTTCATAGGGTACAAACTAAAACATCCTGTTAGGCCAAAAGTTCCTGCCTTCTTCCCGTTATATGATGCTCCCCAAGACTGGCATGCATCCTCCACAATTATCAAATTATAGTGGTTGGCAATCTCCATTAATTCATCCATATCACATAATCGTCCGTTGAGATGAACCGGAATAATAGCCTTAGTTCTAGGAGTGATAGCAGCTTTTAGCAATTCAACATTCAAATTGTGATCGAGACCAACATCTATAAGAATTGGAGTTGCCCCTGTGTGTTTTATCGCGGCAACAGTGGCCACAAAAGTATGCCCCACAGTTATCACCTCATCATTATCCCCAATTCCTTCAGCTAGCAGAGACAACATCATTGCGTCTGTACCACTATTTAAACCAAGTGCATATTTGGAACCCAAAAATTTCGCAACATTCTTTTCGAAGAGTTCCAAATCATCTCTCATGATTAGGTCTCCATTAGAAAGGGTTCGAAACACGATCTCTAGTATAGAATCACTATTTTCTTGGAAATTTTGTTTTAGTCCAACAAATGGAACTCTAAAATCAGTCAACATTATCCTCCAAAATCATGTGTTTATAGATAACATAATCCTGTCCGCTATAGCCTCAGGAGATAATCCTAAATTCTCCAGCATATAATCCTGGCTTCCCACTATGTGTGAAAATTTATCTTCGCACGCGATCCTAGTCAACGTCACATCATTATTCAGCGCGGCATCAATTATGACTTCAGCGACCGCACTTCCTAAACCTCCAATTATTGAATGTTCTTCAACAGTGAATAAATTTTTGTTTGTTTTAGCAAAATTCAATATAGTAGAATTATCTATAGGTTTTACCGTGTGAACATCTAACACGGTTGGAAAGAAACCATTCTTTGAAAGAATATCAGAGGCTTTTAAAACATTATCCAGTATCCCACCTGTAGAAATAATCGCAATATCTTCACCTTCTCGGATTATTGTTGAGCCTCCTATTTCGAACGGTGGGCAGTCATCGTATAATACGCTCTCTCCATTTCTTCCCAACCGCAAATACACGGGACCTGGATATGCATGAGCTAAAGCGACACTTTTTGCAGCAATTACGGGGTCTGATGGAGTCATGACAACCATGTTAGGAAGAGATCTCATTATAGATATATCTTCAGTTGCATGATGAGTAGCACCAAGTGGTCCATAAGCCAATCCACCACCTACAGCGACTATTTTTACATTCGCATTGTTATAACAAACATCATTCCTTATCTGTTCTAAACATCTTAATGTTGGAAAATTAGCTATGGAATATGTGAATGGGATTTTGCCTGATAGAGCAAGCCCCGAAGCTACCCCAGTCAAATTAGCCTCGGCCACACCTACATTGATATACCGATCTGGATAGGACTCCTGAAAAGGCTCGAAAACACCAAATCCTACATCTCCTGTTAGGAGAAATATAGATTCATCTTCTGCCGCCAAATTCAATAAACTCGAGAAAAATGCGCTCCTCACAGTATTGCCTTGAGTTCTAGAAGTGCCTCTTTCAGTTCGTCCGCGTTAGGCGTCCTATAGTGCCAAAGATTATCATTTTCCATGAAACTAACACCTTTACCTTTGGTGGTATGTGCTAAAACAAGAGTAGGTTTACCGGATTTTTTTGAATCTCTCTTTAGAGATGAAATTATCTCAGCATGGTCATGCCCATTCACCTCCAAAACTCTCCATCCAAATGAAGCCCATTTTTCTACCATGGGCTCAAGTTGAATTATTTCCTCAACACTACCCATACCTTGCAGGCGATTATAGTCAACAATCGCAAACAAATTATCGAGTTTATGCGTGGACGCAAATAATGCCGCCTCCCACACAGATCCTTCATTACATTCACCGTCGCTCATCAACACATATGTATGACAAGGATAGGAATCATATTTTTGTGCGTACGCCATTCCAGTACCGATAGCCAACCCGTGACCTAGACATCCAGAAGAAACTTCGATGCCGGGAACTCCGTGCCTATCAGCGTGGCCCGGCAGGCTACTCCCATTCTGGTAGTAGGTCTTTAACAATTCCTTTTCAAAAAATCCCCTTAGAGCCAAAGTAGCATACAAAGCGGCTCCCGCGTGAGCTTTACTCAAAATAAACCGATCACGTAGTGGCCATTTGTCGTCTAATTCGTCAATTTTCAAAATATTGAAGTAGAGACATGTTAGTAAATCTACGATTGACAAAGCACTACCTACATGAGAGCTTCCAGATTTACTAATCATTTCAAGAACAGCTATTCTTATTTCTAAAGATTTAGCCTGAATTTCTTCCACATCCATCATAAACGTTTCACTCGCTATGTGATTTATCTAGCGCACAATACCAATCAAGATACAAATCTAATCCTTCCGTAAATAAATATTTTGCCTTCCAACCAAGCAAATCAATCGCTGTACTCTTATCCCCAATCAACCTATCGACTTCCCCTATCCTTGGTTTAGAAAAACTAGGGCTGATTTTATCCTCTTTACCTAACCTTTTAATAATTTCAGTAGCGATTTCTGCGATCGTCACATCAATACCTGTACAAAAATTAAGAGGCATAACTAAAGGTTTATTTGACTTTAATACCGTGAGATAAGCATCGATTGAATCATCTATATAGATATAATCTCTAGATTGAGATCCATCGCCGTTGATAATAGGTGAAATACCATTACTTACTGCTTTAGTGAACATAGGTATCACAGCACCATATTGGCCACTATCTTGCCTTGGACCAAATATATTAAAAAATCTTAAGATCTCAACGTTCATACCATAACTTTGTCGATAAGAAAAACATGCTCTATCAGCTGCAACCTTACTAACCCCATATGCATGAGGAGCATTCAGTGGATGAGATTCATTCATAGGGACAAATTCAGCGCTCCCATAAACTTCACTTGAAGAAGCGTGTATCATTCGCGTCACGGATTCCGCTCTAACTGCTTCCAAGACATTGAATGTCCCAGTCACATTAGTATCTATAGTTCTGTGAACATCTTTCCTACCAACCTCCACGTGCCCTTGAGCTGCCAGATGAAAAACGATATCAACGTTTTTGCAAAGTTTCCTCAACAAAGTCTCGTTGGTAACATCGCCTTCCACCATTTGAAAATTGTTGTCACTGATTAAATTAACCAAATTTCCTTGTGAACCTGTTGAAAAATTATCTAAACAAATAACTTTATAATCTTCCGTCACTAATCGTTCACACAAATGACTGCCTACGAAACCAGCGCCCCCCGTAACTAGTACATGATTCTTTTTATCTAAATTCACGATTAGGACCATTTACCATTGTACATATCAATATATTCTCCAACTCTAGATTTCATAGAAAGGTTTTGCTCAATAAAGGTTTTAGCTTTTAAAGTTTTATCTTTAGCCGCTTGAGTATTATCTAACACATATTGTATTTTGTCGGACAAATCTCTTTTGTCACCAAACTTACACAAATACCCAGCATTAATTTTCTTTACATCACGACCCGCCCCAGAGTTATCACTCACAATAATTGGGGTTCCACACAGTACTGCTTCGAATGGAGCCCATGCACCTTCTTCGTATCTTGAAGTTTGTACCACAACATCCGCATCAACCAAGGCTTCTAATTTTTCATTACCGAATATGAATCCCGTGAAGATCACACTATCCTCAAGTTGATATTCTTTAATTCTAGTTTTTAATTCGTTTTCATATCCATCGTCAGATCCGACTATCAGTAATCTCGCATCTGGATTATCACGTTGAAATACATGAAATCCATCGAGAAGAAGATCTAGACCTTTTATATGATGTATCCTCCCCAAAAACATAACGATAGGATTATCCAGAATGTCATATTTTTTTCGAAATGATCCTGCTGGCGGTAAAACCTTAAATTCTTCTACAGAGAAAGGCGGAGACAATATTGTAATTTTTTTATTTGGCATGCCTATATTTAAGTATTGGGCCACGCCATCGGCTGTTTCTGCCACCAAACAACTTGCCTTTCTTAATAGTCTTCTACCTATTATTACATCGAATAACTTTTTTAACATACGCTTTCTCACAAACAAATCAACTGAGCCGTGAGCATCTATAACAAATGGAACATTTAATTTATTTGCGTAATGAGTAATCACTAAATTTTGAAAGCTTCTGTATAAATGTAAATGGATTACATCAAACTGGTCGATTTCTCTTTTTGCAGTAAGTATTAGATTAGGCATGACATAGAATCCGAAATTCATCAAACTCTTAAAAACCCTAACATTGCATCCTTTTAAAGAATCAGCTAGTTCAGAATCGAAATTATAATCTCCTGTCCATATAGTTACATCGTGTCCGGCTTCATTTTGTGCATACGCTATTTTGTATAAAAGATCGCAAGTACCACCGCCATGCTTGATAGTAAAAAAGGGAAACACGTGTAAAATTTTCATATCATTTTCGAAAAGTATAAAATCAAGTTAGTATTTAAGAAACAACAATTGTTTCTTTGTGAATATAAATCTAGAATTTTCACAGATAGTTCAATGCTGGAATCTGTTGAGCGCCTCATTGATGAATCTAATTTTTCGGTCTACAAGGTAAGGTACCGCAACCAAAACTATTATTGGCGGGGACTCCAGGTACAATTATTGAATTGTCAGTCATTTTCGCCTGAGAAAATCTCTTCTTAAACAGATCAGTTCTTTCAAAATTGCTAGGAAAGTCTCCTATCCCTACTAACCCACTATCTATTAGACGCAAGTTTACTGACTCCCCTTCACTGTACAATTCAACAGAATATCTAGTGACCAATCCATCTGAACCCTCTACCGAAATTACGTCGACATCTATCTCTTTCCCTAATACCAAAAATTCATTTAGAGATTTTGCCCTATCTGATTTTTTAAGATCTGTATGAATCACATCTACACCGACATATTCAATAAAAAACTCGTCAGAATCGCAAATAGCAATTGCCTCGTTACCACTTAATACTTCTTTTA
>MDTE01164674.1_pt1 | contig 10209 bp, 10 predicted proteins | sample 811231 | NCBI WGS metagenome assembly MDTE01 (sample SAMN05326651, study PRJNA326480) | marine metagenome | isolation source: seawater | place: Indian Ocean: Red Sea | collected 2010 | reverse complement strand
CCGATTGCGCCGTGTCGGACACACTGTGACATTGCTCCAGGAGCAGCCGGGCGCCAATGGGTTCGGACGCATCAGTGCTGTCACCCGCAACCCGCGCAGCGGCGCGCTGCGTGCCGCCGGCGGGCCCGCTTGGGGCACTGGCGTTGCGGGTTTTTGAGTAGCAGCTTGTCGTCGGTTACACGTGGCGGTCGTGATCGAGTGATTTGTGCACCGGCTACGCGGATGATTTGGATGAACTGTCAGCCAGTTTCTACGACATCTCTGCTGTTTTGATGAAACCGGTTGAGCCTCGAGTTCTGCTAGAGCAGCTCGAGCTGCTGCGGTAGCGCGGTACGAACTCGCAGTTCACCGTTTTGGGAGGCGGTTGGAGCTGCGTTCTGTTCCGCGCCGGGTGCCCCGTTGCACGCGGTCCCGCCATTCCGTCAAGCTGCACGGGATGCTTCGAGATGGGCACCTTGGCTGGGCTGTCGTTATGGGCCATAGTGAAAGTCGAACGTGTTCTGCTTGTTCGTATCGATGTGCTGCGGCCAAAGGTTGGGACTTTTGGCTCGGCTGCAAGCCTTCATCCAGGTGGCCGAAGACATGAGAAGTGAATTTGCTGTTTTTGAAGTGGCCGAGCATCAAGAGCGCTTGCGGCGAGCCCGCGACGTGTTGCGAGAGCAGGGTTTTGGGCTTTGTGTGTCGGTCGCGCCAGAGACCCACTTTTATCTCGCGGGCTATGACGCCTGGGTGGGCGTCAACAGTCCGCAAGCCCTGATTTTTTCCGTAGACGATGACGCACCGCCGACTTTGCTGGTTCGAAATGTCGATACCCGTCTTGCCTGGGAGACCAGCTGGCTGACCGATATTCGTAGTTATCAGCTGTTTGCGGAGCCCTTTGGCGAGCTGGTTGCGGGAATCTGCGAAGAAAAAGCCGCTGGCGCTGCCGATGTCGCCATCGAGCTGAAGTCTTATGCGTTGAACGCCTCTCTGTACGACAACCTGACGAGCGCACTTGAACCACGAAGACTTCGCGACGCCACCGGATTGCTTGGTGGCCTGCGCATCATCAAGTCCGACGCGGAAATGGAACTCATACGCGAAGCAGCCCGCTATGCAGAAGTTGGACTTGCCACTGCTCGAAGTGCGTTGACACCCGGTATGACCGAGATATCGCTTGCAGCGGTGGTAGAGCATTCGATGCGTGCTGCAGGTGCCGACTATTGGGCTATCCCGACTGAGCTTGCCAGCGGTCGTCGAAGTCCAGGAGGGCATGCTACGCCTCGCGACAAGGTTATCGAGTCCGGCGATCTCGTGCATCTAGAGTTTGCCGGTGTGTCGAACCGGTATCACACAACCGCAGTTCACACGCTGGCCTGCGGTCGTCCCTCCGCCAGAGCGCAGCAGCTGTATGAGGTCTGCCGAGCCTCGCTGGCTGCCGGTGTCGATCAGTGTCGCGTGGGTGCACTGGTGTCGGAAGTCGAAGAGGCGTCCTTGGAGCCGGTTCGAGCCGCCGGGCTGGAAGCGTTTGCGAACATGCGCTTCGGTTATGGCATTGGTATCGCCTACCCACCAGTGTGGCTCGAGACTCTGCAGATCAGCCGCGGCTTTGATACTCGGCTCGAGCCGGGCATGGTGTTCGTGCTGCACGCCTATCTGCAGCTCGATGCTGAACATATCGGTGTCATTCAAGGCGGCACCTGGGCACTTACCCAAAGCGGGCTCGAGCAGCTTGTCGGTGGTGGTGATGTGCCCCTCGAGATAGTCTGAAAAGGCCCAATTTCCACATGACCCGGGCAGAGCTTGACGCGCAGCGGCTCAGGCGCATCGTTGTGGTGCTGGCGTCGATGTATTTGATCATGGCCGCCAACGGAGGAATGCTGCTGCTGGTCGTCGGACTCAAACAGATTGCCTCCGATTTCGGTTGGCCGCGCAGCGTGCCATCACTTGCCTACTCTTTACTCTTCGTCGGTACGGGCATCGGTGGTATAGCCATGGGCCACTGGTTCGACCGTTCGGGTGTGTCGCCCGTGATTGTGGTTGGGGTCATCATGATCGGGGTGGGGGCGTTGCTGGGCAGCCAGGTGCAGGCACCCTGGCATCTGTATGTCATCTACGGGCTGATGATGGGGCTGGTAGGGCATGCGGCCATCTATGGGCCGTTGGTGCTGAACATCATCTCGTGGTTCGGCGAACGACGCGGCTTTGCAATTGGGTTGATTACGGCTGGGCAGGGGATTGGGGGTGTGGTCTGGCCATTGCTGTTTCGTCACGTGAACGAGACTGCCGGCTGGAGGGAAACCTTCTTTTGGTTCGGTTTTTTCATGCTGCTGACCGCGATACCGACGACATTTGCATTGCGCAAACAACCGGCGCCGATATCGATACCTTCCGAGAGGTCGAGTGTGACGCCGTTAACCCCGCCGCGCGCGAAAATAGCCGGACTCTCCACATTTGGCATTCAAGTCATACTTTGCATGGCCATCGTGGGCTGTTGTATCTCGATGTCCATGCCAATGGCGCACCTGGTTTCACATGCGAGCGATGTCGGCCACAGCACTGCGCGGGCTGCGGAGATGCTCGCTGTCGCATTGTTGACCGCGACCGTCGCGCGTTTGACCTGCGGCACACTCATCGTTGACCGATTTGGGCCCTTGATCGCCTTGCTGGTGTTCTCGGGTTGTCAGGCACTGTCGCTCGCGTTCTATGCCTTCAGCGACGGACTCGTCGCGCTGTATGCAATATCCATTCTGTTCGGCTTTGGCTATGGTGGTATCAGCATGTGCTACCCGCTGATCGTTCGCGATCAGCTGCCGGCCACGGAATCAGGCCGACGACTCGGGGTAGTGCTGTTGTTTGGTGCTCTCGGAATGGCGCTGGGCGGCTGGCTGGCCGGTGTGATGTTCGACCACTCGGGTGGTTACGCAACCGCGTTTTGGATCGGCGTCGTGTTCAATGTCGCCAACCTGCTTTTGATCTTGTTCTTAATATATCGGCAATCCCGGTATGCGGTCGCCGCTTCGCCCGCGTAGGCGTCAAACGGCTTGTGGCAAAGAGGGCGCAGGTGTTGCTCGATCCACTCCAGACAGTCTGCCGCTGGCATCGGATGTGCAAGATAGTAGCCCTGAAATTCGTCGCAGCCGAGCGATTGCGGAAACTCCAGCTGCTCCTTTGTTTCAATCCCCGCAGCGGTGATGGTGAGCTTCAAGGTCTTCGCCATGGCAATGGCGGCTGCGACAGTGGCCACGGCATCCCCGTTCTCAGGTGTGTCCATCACGAATGAACGGTCTATTTTCAAGGTGTGTGTCGGCAATCGGCGCAAGTGGCTCAGCGATGAGTGGCCGGTGCCGAAGTCGTCGATGGACACGCGGATGCCGAGCTCAGGAAATGACTCGAGAATAGGGATTCGTATTTCCGCCCGTTCCACCGCAACGGACTCTGTGAGCTCGAGCCCCAAGAGGGCTGGCGGAAAGTCCTCTTCGCTGTGGCAGCTTTTGAAGGCTTGCGCAGGATTCGAGCCCGTCTGTTTCCGGGATGGTCGCATCCATGAGCGCCACCTTCATGTCCATTGATGTTCTGTCTCGCCGTTGCGAACAACCTGCCGAACTGTAATCTCACGGGTTATCGAGTCTGCTGGAAAATCCTTGAATGGGCGACTGCGAGTGGTCTCCATGTTATCGGCGGCAAGCCGAGTCCTGTGGTGATTCCCCAGGGTTGCGTTGCTCTAGTAAGTGGCTTTTGGGCGAGAGCGTTGTCAGTCGCGCGGCCAGACGGAGGGAAATACACTCTCGACGTCGAGCCGGTCGCCGGGTTGGAAGTCGTGGCCCTCGATCTTTGGTTCTACCTCAGCCATACGTTCCCCATAGACGCAGTCGTCACCGAGAAACACCGTTTGTAAGGCGCGGCGGCGAAAAGACGTCGGATTGCCCTTGGCGCCGTGCAGACACAGCGGATGAAACACCAGCACATCGCCTGGGTTTAGCGGCCAGGAGAGCACTTGATAGCGTTCCGGGTCCGAATCTACGTCGGGCGTGGGCTCGAACATGGCTTCCGCCCCCTCGAGTGTGCGTTCCTGGGCAAAGAAAGTCGGTTGATACCAACGTCCACTGGTGTGGGAGCCTTTGACTATGCGCAGTGTGGTCTCTTCACTGACGGGGTCGAGTGGGATCCACAGCACGCAGAGCTTGCGGCCGTCGACGTTGTAGTACGGTTGGTCCTGATGCCAGTCGCTACCACGGCGGGTGCCAGCTTCCTTGAGAAACAAGCCTTCATAGAAATAGTGAATGGGCTCGCTGTCGAGCAGCTTCGACGCAATGGGACCACCCGGGCCTTCGCGGGCGACAATCTCGAACTCGTCATAGTGTCGCCACATGTAGTAGTCCGTGAAGAACCAGCCAGGGTCGTCCGGCTTTGATTGTACTCTGCCGTATGGTGTCGGTTTGGCTACCGTCTTTTCTATGCCGGTCGCCAGCAGGTCGCGCCAGCGTTGCGCGAACACGCCGCGAAGCGGGACTGCGCCGTCACGCCAGAAGGCTTCGATGTCGGCGTCCGTGATGCGTTCCTGCACCTGTCGGATCTCATCGCTCATCAGCTTCGCGTCCATGGTTGGTCGGTACCGCTTCGAGTATCGGGTCACGGCTCCATCTAGGCAAGTGCTGAGAGCGGGCCAGGGCGTCTCTGAACAAGTCATGACTCGAGCACCGGGTCGAAGGCATCGCCGTCATCTGACGACCGGGATTCGAAAACACGCGACTCCGCCATTGCTTGCGGCAGCGAGGTCTTCGGAAGCGTCGAATCTGGAGTATCCTGGCGAAATTCAAATCGCTGATATGATCATGAAGAACTTTGCCTACGGCTCCAACCTCAGTATCGACTACGTGCACGACTATTGTCCGAGCGCAACCTTCGTGATGCGTGCTGCGTTACCGAACTATCGAATCGAATTTCGACGCTATTCCGAGAATCTCAAAGGCGGTATCAGCAGCATTATCGAAGCACCCGGCGAGCTGATTCGAGGTGTGATCTACGACATCGCACTCGACGAGATCCTGGCACTCGATGAGCTCGAAAACGTGCCTGAAGGCATTTATCGTCGGGACACGTTTCTGGTGCTCGGTGAGGACAACGCCTGGCACGAGGCGGATCTCTATAGAGTCACGTCACCCGATGGTCCCTTCACCCCCAGTATTCAATATGTTGACCTGATGGTCGCTGGCGCCAGTCAACACAATCTCGACGCTGACTATGTCGAGTGTCTCCAGATGTTGCGAGACAGCTTAGATTGAGTCCGGTACGGAAATGAGTCGCCCGACCGACGTTGAGCCCGGCCCCCGAATCCGAGAAGTCGTCCCCGGCAGTCTCATCTTCGAGGTCGAGTCGGCCTTGCCGGAGATGTACTGCAACCACATCATAGACCGGTTCGAGAGTCACGCCGATGAGCAATATCCGAGGCGTGTCGGGCAAATGGTGCTCGAGTCCAGTGATGTGAAACGCTCGACCGACCTGGTGGTCAGCGGCAAGCCGCATTGAGCGGATGTTGACCGTGCGTTGTTTCATTCGCTCGGTGTTGCGATTCGCGAATTTCGCAAGCAGTTCACGTTCTTCGGAGGTCCATTCAAAGATCTCGGGTACGACCCAGATGGAGTGTTTGCATCGAAGAGACGATGTGAGTTCGTGATCCACCGGGTGCTTATGCGGAACACGAATCTGAGTAAAATCATTGTCTCTCCTAATGGGAGGTGATGAATGTTTGATAGACCGACTGAATGGCTGCTAGTTAAAGTTTCAGGCGCAGTGCTCTCACTGTCAGGCTTTGTCTGGCTGCTCATCATTAACTGGAGAATCGCCGGAGCGTGTCTCCTGCTCACGGGCGGGGTGGGCGGATGTGCGCTCTTGTTCGGGCGCAGCGCTGGGATACGCCTCAGACACATCCGTGAGATGCTTGGTTCTGTGCCGTACCAATTGCCGGGGCGCAGCGTTGCCAGACGCGTCTGGAACCTCGAGCGAGAGAGTGGAATTCTCCCTCCCGATCCTCTTGACGGCGACATGCCCCCGAGGGAGACGCTTACCGACCGCATAGAGGCCATCGAGCGCATCCTAAAAAAGGATCTCGAGAGCGAAGTCCGCAGAAGGGAGAGGCTTACCGAAGAGCTAGAGGCTCTCGAGGAGTCTTTCGAGCGCATAAAGGAAGCTCACGGCAACACCGGCAGCAACACCCGCAGCAACTGAGTGCCATACAGGTAGCTCAGAACCACGAGGTTGCGCTGTACGATCGGTCCCATGTCGGACACCTGAAGAGAACTTAAAGACTGGCCCAACGCTGTGCAGTAACGTGTAGTCACACTCGGTGTTGAACTCCCAACCTTCCGCTTGTACCTGACGACTCACTTGCTCGAGCAGGACACGAGCCTTGGCCACCAGGACGCCTTGGTCATCTATAGGGCAGCGGGGGGGACGCCTAGAGACTCTAGGATGATGTTGACTGCGTCCAGTCGTGTAGTCAGTGCGAGTGACATAGTTATCCTCTTCTGATTTGATAGCGTCGAGTGACTTGAAACCGTGTACTCGGCGTGGCTTTGAATCGGTGTGAATGTGAGCGGAGGTAGCTCATGCGTAGTCAGGTGATTCGACCACTGGTCTTAATTGCTTTGCTGGCCCTCGTGAGTCAGCCAGTGCAAGCGTCTTCGCTTACACTTCTCTGCGACTGCTATAGCGTCTATGACCAAGACGATAACTGGGTCGACATGGACGACTGGCCCGATGGCATATGCCTGGATGACACTGCGTATAAGGTAGATATTGACTCCGAAGGTGGTGTCACCGTTAAGTCCTCTCACCGCTTTGCATGCTCGCCAGTGACAGGCACCGCAGATGACTTTTGGATTTCCGCGTCATGTCAAACCACGACTGTGCGCGAAGCGATTGACCTCAAAAGGCACTCGGGTCAAATATGGAGAACAATCGCCCGCAAAAAGAGTGATGCCGCGAGCTTCGAAAGTGAGCTAGAGCAGTATGGCGAGTGCCGTAAAGCGGAGGCTCTTTTTTAGCGCAGGGTGTCAACATCTTTTTCTTGAACGCAGACGGGAAAATCGTCATGTCCCCCGTGGCAACAAGGGGCACAAAGCGTCCAAAAAGAAGGTGCAGTCGCTACCGAGTGTGGTCTTCCCTCCTCAAGCTCCAGATGCAGAGCATCACCGATGACGGAATTAAGGTTCGCACCAGCAAGACGGGAAAGGTGTTGCTGTTCGAGTGGACTGACGAGCTCCGCCAGGTCTTAGACCGAGTCAAAGAGCTGCGAGGGCGGCGCCAGACGATGTACTTACTTTTCGGCGGCCGCGGTCATCGCTATACCAGCTCGGGATTTCAGACGGCCTGGTATCGACTCATGGACAATGCGATGGAGAAGGGAGCCATTACCGAGCGCTTCACCTTCCACGACATTCGTGCAAAAGCTGGCTCAGACTCGGAAGATGACAAGCTCCTGGGTAACGACATACGCACTCTCGAACGTCACTACAAACGTAAGCCAGTAACGGTCACTCCGCTCCGACGCAAGCAAAATATTTGACACTTGCACCGATATTAGACAGTGCGAGCACTCGCTAACCTGGAAAGGTTAGAAATTGGTGGGCCCGGTAGGACTTGAACCTACGACCGACGGATTATGAGTCCGCTGCTCTAACCAACTGAGCTACAGGCCCGAGATCAGCATGTATATTGTGCCTCGAATCGTCGAGCCGCGCACCGGGTCAGGCTGAAGTGCAAACACGAAAGCCCTCTCCCCGCTGGGGAAAGGGCCCGGGTCTTTCAGTCCAGGAAGCTTCGCAGCTGCTCCGAGCGGCTCGGATGCCGCAGCTTGCGCAACGCTTTCGCCTCGATCTGGCGAATTCGTTCGCGGGTCACATCGAACTGTTTACCGACTTCCTCGAGGGTGTGATCGGTGTTCATTTCGATACCGAAGCGCATACGAAGCACTTTTGCTTCACGGGGTGTCAGGCCGGCGAGAATGTTCTGGGTCGACTCCCGCAGGCCTTCGAACAAAGCTGAATCGTTCGGTGACATGATGCTCAAGTCTTCGATGAAGTCACCGAGATGCGAATCTTCATCGTCACCGATAGGTGTCTCCATGGAGATCGGCTCTTTGGCGATCTTCAGCACTTTGCGTACTTTGTCTTCCGGCATCTCCATACGCTCGGCCAGCTCTTCCGGCGTTGGCTCGCGACCTTTCTCCTGGAGAATCTGCCGCGAGATCCGGTTCAGCTTGTTTATGGTCTCGATCATGTGCACCGGGATGCGGATAGTGCGTGCCTGGTCTGCAATTGAGCGGGTAATGGCCTGGCGAATCCACCAGGTGGCGTACGTCGAGAACTTGTAACCGCGACGGTATTCGAACTTGTCGACGGCTTTCATCAGACCGATGTTGCCTTCTTGAATGAGGTCTAAGAACTGCAGGCCGCGATTGGTGTATTTCTTCGCAATAGAGATCACCAAGCGCAGGTTAGCTTCCACCATTTCTTTCTTGGCGCGACGAGCCTTTGCTTCGCCAATAGACATTTGGCGATTGATCTCTCTGATGTCGCTGATGCGCAGTCGGCAGCCCACTTCGACTTGAGCGAGCTTGCTCTGCAGCCGCTTGATGTCGTCCGAGAGCAGCTTCATGTTGGCGGCGTAGTCGTTTTTCTTTCTGGTCTGTGAGCGCACCCAGTTCGGGTTGGTCTCGTTCTCGGGGAAAGACTTGATGAAATCGTGCTTCGGCATGCCCGCTTCGCCGACACACATGTTCATGATCGAGCGCTCGTGGGCGCGCACTCGCGCGACCACTTCGCGCAGATTGCTGGTCAAACGGTCAACCAGCTTCGGCACCAGCTTGATCTCGAGAATCTGCTCCGAGATGGACTCACGAATATTCAGAGCTTGCTTGGAGTCACTGCCGTGAGTCTCCATTGCCTTGAGCAATCGATTGTAGGTGCGCTTGAGCTTCGAGAATCTCGCTTTAGCCTCTTCTGGATTCGGTCCGGTAGGTCCGAGATCTTCAGCATCATCGTTCGAGTCATTTGATTCTTCGGGCGGGCGCGGTTGCGGAATCTCTTCTTCCACTGCATTCGGATCGATGAAAGCGGACAACACGTCGGTGAGCTTCAGCTCCTCGGCTTTGACTTTCTCGTAGCACACCAGCAGGGTCGCGACCGTCGGCGGAAAGTTTGCCAATGAGGCGAGTGCCTGGTTCAGGCCTTTCTCGATACGCTTGGCGATCCGAATCTCGCCCTCACGGGTGAGCAGGTCGACCGTACCCATCTCGCGCATGTACATCCGCACCGGGTCGGTGGTGCGGCCGAACTCGCTGTCAAGAGTGGCGAGCGCCGCGGCAGCTTCTTCAGCGGCGTCTTCGTCGGTGCTGACTGCCTGGTCCATCATCAGCAGCGAGTCGGCATCGGGCGGCACCTCGTGCACCGTGATGCCCATGTCGTTGATCATGCTGATAATGTCTTCGATCTGCTCAGGGTCCACAATACCCTCTGGCAGGTGATCGTTAACCTCATGATATGTCAGGTAGCCTTGTTCTTTTCCTTTGGCTATCAGTATCTTGAGTTGTGATTGTTGCTGGTCGAGATCCATTGTTCACTGCACCCAGTTGTGGGCCCAATCAAACTGCGGGCCGCAAAGTAATCCACCATTATACCAGAAGTCAGTCCCTGACCTGGAAGTAAAAAGTTGGCGTTATCAGGGTCTAATGTCGACTACCCGAACCGCCGCCTGGCTGATTGACCAGTCGTTTTAGCTCCAGCGCCTCCTCATCAGTCAGCGCACTGGCGTTCGCTTTCGCGGTGAGCGCCTCGAAACGCTGTTCGTCCACCATTTGTTCGAGCTTCGCCAGGGTATCCGTGAACTCCCTGGCCAGACCGTCTTCCAGCTCCGGCGATGACTCCGCCACCAGTTTGGCCAGATGTTGGCCTTGTTTGTCGGACCTGTAACGCTCGACAATGGCACTTGTTGTTAACTCGGGGCTAGACCGGGTCAAATCAAGCAGTGACACCAATAATGTAATCCCGGGCTGCTTCAGCTCGGCGATGGTTCTGGTGTCTCGGCTGGACTGTCCCAGCTCGGGATGATGCAGCAGCAGCGTGATGGCCCGACGGACCAGCGACGGGCTGTTGCGTTGCCCCGCTGGCCGCGACTGCGCGGCTTGACGGGGAGCCCTCTCTCCCTGAGGGATCAGTTTAGACAATTCTG
>MDTE01142780.1_pt1 | contig 10209 bp, 3 predicted proteins | sample 811231 | NCBI WGS metagenome assembly MDTE01 (sample SAMN05326651, study PRJNA326480) | marine metagenome | isolation source: seawater | place: Indian Ocean: Red Sea | collected 2010 | reverse complement strand
CCTCGTCCAGAATGTTCGCGTGCTCCATCGCCGCGTAAATCTCTTTGAGCAACCACGCGTCCAGCGCCGCGTACCGCCTCACGTCATCCGCCAGCGGCCGTTTGGCCCACAGCTCCCCGTCCCCACCGAGGTTCGACGCGTACTGCTCCTTGACCTTACGCTTGAGGTGCTCGGTGACGCGCGCGACGGAGGCGGCGTCGGGGGGCGCGTTCGGGTCTAGGTCAGACGACGATACATTAGTATCCTGCGCCGCCAACGCCGCCTCCGCCTGGTTAGGACCCTTCGGAAGCCACCGCACGGCGCACTTGGGCATGCCGCTGAGGAGCGAGACGGCGTGGTGGTTACGACGGCGCGCGGCGACGTCCGCGAGCTGAACGTCGAAGACGTTGGTCAACGACACGCCGTGTTGGTGGAACAAGGCGTCGGAGTCGACCCTGCAGTCGAACATGAGCTTGAGCACGCGCGGGTCCTCGAGGACCGACTTGAGGTTCCGGCCGTTCGTGACGGACGCGTCCGAGACCATCTCGAAGCACGCGCGGCCCATGGCCTGCACGTCGAAGAGGTACGCGCTGTCCCCGGCGGCCACCTGCAGCAGGGTAATCGCGCCGACTCGCGACATGTTCACCCCCTCGCAGTCGACGGCGATGACGTCCGCGTCCGCGCAGCGCGCCACCGCCTCGTCCATCGCCGGTCCGGGGCCCGAGATGACCACGCACTGGCGGTCGAGGAGTTGAAGCACCGCGGTGCACCGCGGATCCTCCTCCACGGGCCTCAGCGAGGGGTCGCTCCCCGCGCGCTTCTTGGCTCGTTTCTTGCGCTTGCGGTTGCCCTTGCCCCCCTTGCTGCCCTTCCCGGTGCCGAAGCCGTCCCACTGAAAGTCGGACGACGAGGAGGCGGAGACGTCGCTGCCGTAACCGGAGCCGGCGTACCCCGAGGCGGCGGCGACGACGGACGCGCCGGCGAACGCGGGTGGCACGTCACCGTACTTGGACTCTCCCCCCGCGCCCGGCACCATGTCCTTGAACGGCTTCGCCACCTCGACTCCGGTGGACGGCCCCGTCACGGCGGCGCACCTGACCGAGCAGAACCGCGACTTGTCCGTCCTCTGCTTGTACTCGGTCCCGCACGACGCGCATCGCAGCCGGGCCTTCTTCCCCATGTCGCGCGACGACGCGAAGGGGGAGGACCCTGACCGTCGGTGACGATGGCCGAGTCCGCCCGTGCCGCCGCCGAGGCTCGGAGACGCGGCGGGTTCGACCGAACGGCGGTGGGAGACGACGCGGGGGTGGAGTGCGGATGCACGCGCGCGTGGGGTCGCGCCCGCGCTCGCCGCGAGGAGAGCGTGGGCGGTTGACCAGGCGACACCGACCGCCGACGCCACCATCAATGGCGGGTGACGGTGGAGAGCAAACCCCGAACTTGATCCAGTCGAGTCGCGGAGGTGCCGGGGCCGCGACGACGTAAGTATCGTAACGTCCGAGAATGCGTCTCGTGGGAAGTCAGCGCGCACAGATGTCATGAAAGAAGCGCGCCTTTTTTTCCCCGGCGATCGCCATTACCCTCAGCGGCTGATCCTCTCGTTAGGATCTTCGCACCGCTACCCACGCAGGTGAGAATCCCATCCACCCGCCGCTCACACCCACACGTGCGCGGCGGCGCCTTTCGCGCGACTCGATGCGTCCCGATCAACGCCGCTAGGTCAAGATCGGGAGCGATATTTGTTGGCGAGAGGATTGCCAAATCCTCCCTCGTGGCTCGGGAAGCGCGCTTCCGATCTCGGTGACGAGACGCGTCTCCCGGCCGCGACGGTCAGCAATCGCGCCCGCGTCGAGGCGTCGATTCCGTGCATCGGACGCGCGTCGAGCCGCGGATCTCCCGCCCCGACCGCGCGCACGACCCGCGCCGTCACGACACCCCGATCGCCGCCCCGGCAACTCCCGCGCAACCGACGACTGACCGCCGATCGTCCCCCATCCAATCAATCAGATCGAATCATGAGCTACGGCCCGACCCGCGGACGCCGCGGAGGCTCCGGCCGCCACGACCCCTACGGCCGCGGCGGCTCCCGTGGCGGCGACTACGAGGAGGAGGTGATCGAGATCTCCACCAACCGCCTGTACGTCCACAACCTCTCCTGGCGCGTGTCGTGGCAGGATCTCAAGGACCACTTCCGCCAAGCCGGAGAGGTTGTGCACACCAAGATCCTCACCGAGGGCGGCCCCGGCGGCCGGTCCAAGGGCTGCGGCATCGTCGAGATGGCCTCCATCGACGAGGCCGCGCGCGCCGTCGAGATGCTCTCGGACACCAACCTCGACGGCCGTAACATCCTCATCCGCGAAGATCGCGAAGATCGCGCCAACGGCGGCGGCGGCGGCGGCGGCTACGACCGCCCCGGCCCCGGCGGCCGCGGCGGCAACCCCGCCCGCCCCGACGACATATGCAACAAGTGCGGCGGCAGGGGGCACTGGGCCGGGGACTGCCCGTCCCAGGTCAGCGTCGGCAGGGGCCGCGCCGCCCCGCGATCGCGCGAACGGTTCCGCGACGATCACGATCGCCGCGAGAAGCCCAAGCGCGAGAGGAGGGAGCCCGGGCCCGACGACAAGTGCAACCGGTGCGGCGAGGTGGGTCACTGGGCCAGGGACTGCCCGCTGCCCCGCGACGAGAACGCGCCGGTTCGCGAGAGGGGCCCCCGCCAGCCCAAGCCGGATGACGTCTGCAAGAAGTGCGGGCAGAAGGGCCACTGGGCCAGGGACTGCCCCAACGGCGACGCCTGCGTCCCGGTCCAAGACGGCGCCAAGGCTGCCGACGCGGACGGTGACGCGAACATGGACGCCAGCGCCCTGGACAACGATCTCGACGCGTACAAGGCTGAGGGTGCCGCCGCCGCCGCCGACGAGGCCGGCGCCGCCGAGGAGATGGTGGACGCGTGAGCGCCGAAGCCGAAAAAAAAACCAAAACCAAAGAGCGAGACGGTCGTCGGCGGTGAAGACGTCTGAAGTCCTCCGATAGCTATTTGTTGTTTTACATCTCCACGCGTTGTGTTCCTTTCCATCTACTGATTCTCCGTCTAAGCGTCACCTCCCCCTTTCTCGCTCACGTCGCGCACCGCCTCGCGTTGCTCGCGCACCCCGGGTACAACAGCCTCGCGTCCGAAAATCCTTCGTCTGGAAAGCACGCGCACCGAACCCTCGGCTTACCCCCGACGTGCGTCAGCTCCTTCCTCGGGTACCCCGCGTCTTCGTCGCACCACACCTCCCCGCCGGTGCGTTGGCTCCACCTGGCGCGACACGCGGGGAATCGTTCGTCGCTCGCCTTCGCTTTCGCCTTGTCCGACCTCGCGCGTTCCACGGCGGCGTCGAAACGTACCCTGGCGTCGGTCGGCTCGCCTCGCTCGTCGTGGTAATGCCCCGGTGCGAGCCGACCGACGCGCGCGTAGTCGCGGGCGTAAAAGTCGGCCCACTCGCGCAACGCCAACAGCGCAGAGTCCGGGAGCCCCGAGACGTCCGGGGTGAGACCTTCGGCGGTGTCGAAGTGGCCGGTGTGAAACGCGCGGGTGCCGTCCTTGGCGACGAATCCGGCGTACCCGCCGCCGACGCCGTAGTGTCGCTCGCCCTTCGTCACGTCGAAGACCTCGCCGAGGATGGCGAGCCACAGGGTGGGCTCCTGGATCCCGTCGTGGCGGCGCAGCTCCTCGGGGGTGACCAGTCGCCCGCCGTCGTCGTATCGGGAAGACGCATAGGTTGGTCCGAGGGTGGCGAGCGCGCCAGCGGCGTGGCGACCGAGCCTGCCCAACGCCGCGAAGACCACCACGACCAGGACCAGCGCGAGCGTCGACCACCGCCCGTCGGATGGACCGCGGGTCACGCCGTCGCCCGCGTTCGAAGCCTCGTCCTTCGTCGGGGTCGACGCCCCGCCCCGCCCCCCGGACGTCCCCCTTCGCCTCATCTTGTGCCCGTGCGCGTCGTCGTCGTCGGCGCGTGGCGCAGTCGGCCCAGAACCGAAAATGCGAAAAATTCAAAAAAAAGCGGGGCGACTGTTGCTGTCGTTGTTGGCACCCCTCGAGATTTATCGCCGCCTGACGTCACTCGAAGGGGGCGCGGACACCGGGAGGGCGACATGAGCAACTTCCCGTTGAATCTCAGGCTGAAGCAGCGGTCGGTGCTGCCCAGCACCGGGGTGACGCCCCTCGCGAAGGGCCTGTCCAACATGGCGATGCAGACCCCGGGCGGTCCCTCGTCGCAGTTTCCCTACGGAAGCCAGAGCCAGGGCGGGGACGTCCCGAGCGGCAACGGCAGCGGCCCCGGCCCGATGTCACAGCAGATCCCGAGCTCTCAGGGCCTCGGCACGCAGGGCTTCGGCGGACCGGACTTCATCACCCCGCAGGAGGCGCAGTTCGCGTGCGTCTACGACCCGAACGAGAAGGAGAACCTCGGCATGAGGTCTCCCGCGAACCTCTCCCCGGGACGGCACAAGCGCCCGAGGTTCGGGTATGACCCGACGCCGTCGCAACCCGACCCGTCGCAGCTCGGATCCCAGGGCCCGACGATGAACCCCACGCCGATGTCGCAGGGCTGGAACGCGGGCGGGTCGCAGAGCCAGTCGGCGCTGAGCCAGGGCGACTTTCTCCAGCGCGCGACGGGGGGCGACTCCAACTCAAACGGCGGCGAACGCGAGGGCGCGTTCCGAATGCCACCCCCGCGAGCGCCGTCGCGGTCCGGCATCGTCAAGGCGGCCAAATCCCCGCCGTGCCATCGCAACGCCTTCATGGACGACGACGAGCAGCCCGCGGAGGTCCCGGCGCACGCCAGGGTGGGCGGCAAGGATTCCGTCGTCTCCGCGGCGCAGATGGCGACGATGTCTCGATTTCGCGCCGACTTTGTCGACGTCGGCGTCGTCGGCCGCGGCGGGTTCTGCAAGGTGATGCGAGTGATTCACCGACTTGACGGCGCCACGTACGCGGTGAAGCGCACCGAGCGTAAGCTCCAGACGCATCGGGAGAGGCTCGAGGCTTTACGCGAGGTGCAGGCGATGGCGGCGCTGTCGGGCGCGTCCCCCGCGCCGGGGCTCGAACACGTCGTGAGGTACTACGGCGCGTGGACGGAACGGGACAGGGACGGCGAGCACCTCTTCATGCAGCTCGAGCTCTGCGACGGCACCCTCGCGTCGGCGCAGGAGCGGGCGATCGAGCTGGCGAACGCGGCGCGGGACGTCCCCGACGACGTGGGAGCGCAGAGGATGGCGGACGACGCGAGATTCGGCGAACGGAAGATCGCGCGAGTGCTCCGGCAGATCGCCGCCGCGCTGGCGTGCGCGCACGCGCGAAACGTCGCCCACCTGGACGTCAAGCCCGACAACATCCTCGTCAAGAACGGCGTGTACAAGCTCGGCGATTGGGGCCGCGCGGCGCCCGTGGACGGCGTCGGTAACCAGACTTTCGGGACGAGCGGTCGATCGGCGTCGGTGTCGGTGGAGGATGGCGATGCTCGATACCTCGCGCCGGAGCTGCTCAGGGGCGAGGTTCGGGTCGAGGGGTCCATCCATCCATCCTCCCGGGGCGGGCTCGGGGCGGCGGGCGAGGGCGCCGGCGGTGGGTCCGGCATGGGGGAGCCGGACTCCCCGACGGTTGACGACGCGATGTGCAGCGGCGGGGCCTTCGGGTCGGCGCAATCGGCTGGCGGGCTCAACCTGAGCCTCCCCGGCGACTTCGTCGGGCTGGACCGCGCCGATATCTTCTCGCTGGGGGCGACCGCGTTCGAGCTGGCGCGCGGGGCGCCGCTGCCCTCGCACGGGGACGAGTACCAGGCGCTGAGGCAGGGTAAGGTACCCGCGTTGCGCGGTTTTTCGGTGTCGTTCCAGCAGATGGTCGCGGGGATGATGAGGGAGGATCCAACGGCGAGGCCCACGGCGCGGGCGCTGCTCAAGTCGCAGGCGCTGGCCGAGGCGGAGGAGGATAAACCCAAACCCGGCGGCCTGTTCGGTGCGTGACGGAGGCGGCGAGAGAAATGATAGTCTGCACCTTGCTTTTTTACAGAGAGTTACGAGGCTAACGTTGAACTGATAACGGCGAATCAGCCGGCGAGAAGAGTCGCGACGACCCGCTCTCGTCAGCACGTGAGCTTGGCCCGGTAGGCTGGCGCGTTGGTGGAGTCGTAGAACACGTCCGAGATGGGCCCTCCGCAGGCCATCCTCACCCTTTCCGGCGTCGCGGGCGAGTCCATCGTGATGTCCGTGTCGAGACCGTTCCCCGCCCTCGCCGCGCACACCGCATCCTTTATCGCGAAAAACACCGAGTTGGCCAACAGAAACGGGGGCTCCCCCACCGCCTTGCTGCTCGCCACGGCCCTCGGGTTGGGGGCGTTGTGCAGCAGGGTGACGTTGAACTCCAGCGGGATGTCGTTCGCAGTTGGGATCTTGTACGTGCCGGGCCCCGCGGTGAACAACGTGCCGGGTCTGATCCACTTATGGTCGGGATCGCCGTACTTTAACTCCTCCAGCGCGACCCATCCCATGCCCTGAACGAAACCTCCCTCCACCTGACCCACGTCCAGCGCGGGATTTATCGAGTCCCCGCAGTCCATCACGATGTCCGTCCGAAGTAAGTTGACGTCCCCCGACAGCGTGTCGATCTCAACCTCGGACACCGCGGCGCCGAAGCAGAAGTAGTTGAAGGGCCGGCCCTTGGACCCGTCCCACTGCCACACGAGGTCGGGCGTCGTGTACCACCCGTGCGCGCTGAGGTCGATTCGAGCGAAATACGCCGCCGTGCAAACCTCCTTGAAATCCTTCGACTTCTCCGGGCCGAGTTGGGCCTTGACGGGCGCCAGGCGCTCGTTGATCTGGCGGCACGCGTCCGTGACCGCGGCGCCGTAGAGGTCGGACGACGCGGAGGCGGCTGTCGGGGACGCGTTCGGAACCTTATCGGTGGACGTCTCGGCGATGTACACGGAATCCGTCTCGATGCCGAGCTCCGCGGCGCAAATCTGCGCAACCTTGGTGTGCAGACCCTGGCCCATCTCCACGCCGCCGTGGGTGACGAGGACCGTGCCGTCCAGGTAGCAGTGCACCAGGGCGCCGGCCTGGTTCATGAAGAGCGCGGTGAAGGAGATGCCAAACTTCACGGGGGTGGCGGCGATGCCCCGCTTCCTGTGCTTATTCACGGCGTTGAACGCGTCAGCCGCGGCGCGCCTCGAGTCGATGTCAGCCTTGGCGACAGCCTCGTCCCAGCACGCGCGAAGCTGCGAGGATTCCATCTTCTGGCCGAAGTGGCACGTCTCGCCCTCCTCGTAGAGGTTGACGTGTCGAATCTTCTCCGCGGGCTGGCCCAGTTTTCTCGCCACCCTGTCCATCCACATCTCGGCGAAGATCACGCCCTGCGGACCGCCGAAGCCGCGGAACGCGGTGTTGGACGGCAGGTTCGTCTTGCAGCACCGGCCGTTGACCCGCACGTTGGGGATCTTGTACGCGCCGTCGCTGTGAAAAATCGCTCGGTCCATGATGGCCGCGGACAGGTCCAAGGAGTTGCCCGCGTTGTTGTACAGCATCATGTCCAGCGCGAGGATCTTACCCTCGGGGGAGTACCCAACCTTGTACTTACCCAGAAACGCGTGCCTCTGACCGGTGATGGCCATGTCGATGTGCCGGTCCAGCACCAAGGAGATCGGCTTGCGCATGTGAAACGCCGGTATCGCGGCGCAGACGTTCAGAAACGCCGCCCTCGTCTCCTTCCCGCCAAATCCGCCCCCCAGGCGCTTGGTCTTGCACACGACCCTGTTGCACGGGATCTTCAGCGCGGACGATATGAGCTTCTGGTGCTTCTGCGGCGCCTGCGTGGACGAGATGGTGATGAGGTCGTCGTTGTCCCCGCACCACACGAGGCTGACCATCGGCTCGAGGTAGAAGTGCTCCTGGCCGCCGCACCTGGCGTCTCCCTCAACGACGCGGCCGGCGGCTTCGCATTCGGCCATGGCGGCGTCGACGTCGCCGTCCTCGATGCCGTGGTCCGTGAACCCGGGCCAGGTGTGGTACGAGTCCGCGGCGATGGCCTCGTCGATGTTGAGGATCGCCGGAAGCTCCTCGTACTTGACCCGGACGAGCCTGGAAGCTTCCAGCGCGATATCCTGCGTATCCGCCACCACGATGCCAACGGGGTGGCCGACGCAGGTGACGTACTCGGACGCGAACACCTCCTCGTCCAGCACGGCGGGCCCTATGACGTTGTTCGGCACGTCCTTCGCCGAGAAGAATCCGTGCACCCCCGGGGTGGCGAGCGCGGCAGCCGGGTCGATGTCCAAAATTTTCCCGTGGGGCACCGTGGACAGCACCAGAGCCGCGTGGAGCATACCCACGGGTTTGGCGATGTCGTCGGCGTACTCAGCCTCGCCGGTGACCTGGACCTCCGCGGACTGGTGCATCGTGGGCTGCCCCACGGTGCTGCCGTCCCTCACCTGCGTGTACTGAGCCCCGGAGGGGAACGGCCTGTGGAACCTGTCGGCGGCGGAGAGGTCGGCGTCGTTCAAACCCGCGGCGACGACGGCGTCCGTCACCAGGCCGTCAGCCTCGAGCCTGCGGCAGCAGTCGACGTAGAACTTGAACACGAACGAGTTGGCGAGGGACCTGCGGAACTCGCACATGCCACCCGGCACGTCTGGAGACATCGGGAGATCCTCCGGCAACGTCGCCAGCGCCAGTTTTAACGTCTCGTCGGTCCACGGTTTGCCAACCAACGCCGCGGACGTCTTCGGGCAGGACACCGTCTTGAAGCTCATGCCCCCGAACCCGAAGGCGATGTCCGCCACCGTGGGAACGTTGTCAACGACGTCGAACTTGGCGCGCATCCCCGCGGTGACGATCGCGATGTCGTCCTCGCGCCTGTGCGACTGCTTAAACTCCCGAACGTACTCCCCTTTTTCCGTCAGCGGCAGCGCGATGGCCGTGAGCACCTCGTCGGGTTTGAGGTCGGTCGAGCGGTACCCCTTGAAAAAGTCCTTCGCCGCGACGCGTCGGGCGCCGCGGTCGAGGGACTCGATCTCGAACGTCGCGCCGCACGCGATCCAGAGCGGGTTCAGGTCCGATATTGGCGACGCCGTGCAGACGTTCCCGCCCACGCTCGACACGTTACGCACCTGCGGGCCCGCGAACCACCGCAGCTGCTCCTTGATCGCGACGAGCCCGCTCGTGCGTACCGGGCCGAGTCGCGCCGTCAGCGTCTCACACGTGTTGAGCAGCGTCGTCAGCGTCACGCTCGCGCCCAACACCAGACTGTCCTCGTTGACGGTCACCTCGGTCAGCTCCGGAACGTGCGTCGGGGCGACAATCACGGGATACTTCATGTTCTTAAACTTGACCTCCACGCCGACCTCGGTGTTGCCGCACACCAACCTGGCGTCGGGGTGGGCCTTTTTGAGCGCGAGCAGCCCCGCCAGGGTGGTGGGCCTGTGCCACGTGGCGATCGCGCCGGGCAACGCGAGCGGCGTGAGGACCCTTCGCTTGAGCTCGGGCGGGAAGATGGGTTCGCGAACCGCGGTGACCGGGTCGTCCTCGGCCGCGCCGAGGGCCTTGGCGGCGGGGGTGTTCCCGCAGCCGTTGGTGCACGGCTGTCCGGTGGAGGGGCAGATGGGAGTCGTTGAGGACTTTCCGTTGAGGTGGGCGTCACCGTTGAGGTGCGAGCCGTCGCCGTTGAGGTGCGAGCCGTCGCCGTCGCCGTTAGCTACGCCGTTGGCGGATCCGTTGATGGTCTCGCCGGAGTACGCCGAGTCCGGGGCGTTCCTCGCGAACGTCTTGAACCCCTCCAGGATGGGCCTGTACCCCGTGCACCTGCACAGGTTACCGCCCAGGGCCTCCTCGATCTCGAGCTCGGTGGGCTTGGTCTTTTTGGATCTGAGCAGCGCGTACATGCTCATGACGAAACCAGGGGTGCAGAAGCCGCACTGGGAGCCGTGCGCGTGCGCGAGGGCCCTCTGCACGGGATGCAGACCCCCGCGCTTGGTACCGAGCCCCTCCACGGTGATCACGTGCGTCCCCTCGCACGCGTAGAGCGGGGTAAGGCACGCGTTGACGGCGCGATGCTGCACCTCGCCCTTGGCTCGGTCGTAATTGCTGACCATGACGGTGCACGCGCCGCATCCGCCCTCACCGCACCCGAGTTTGGTGCCGCTTAGCCCGAGGCCTGGGTACGGATGGAGGCGGGGGGTTCGGCGTGAGTCGGGGAGG
>MDTE01017039.1_pt1 | contig 10209 bp, 2 predicted proteins | sample 811231 | NCBI WGS metagenome assembly MDTE01 (sample SAMN05326651, study PRJNA326480) | marine metagenome | isolation source: seawater | place: Indian Ocean: Red Sea | collected 2010 | reverse complement strand
TCAACACTCCAAATACCTCCATTATCATTACAAGCTTCAAATGACAGGGATGTGGAATCACTGCAAACAAAACATACACTACAATTTTGATTGCTTGTACATGTATCACCCTGACTTCCATCTGTCGTTCTACATTCCCCCTCAACAGCACCCGTATTAGAATCAACGCAGACACCAAATATTTCAGTATTATCAGAGGAGCTCTCTTTAACCCAGTTAAATTCAAAATCTTCAAAATTTCCATCAGGATCTAATGCCGTATAACCATTAATTTCTATTAATAAATTCTCATAAGTATCTTCTAAAGATTGCAATGTCATTTCATCATTCCAGAGTTCACCTGCATTAGTACATGCAAGCTCATCATGGTATAACAAATCATCACAATATCCCATACTAAAAACCTTATCATTATTATCAATAGTTCCTATAATAGGTTTTGTTGCAGCAACATTAAAATTATATTGAATTTTGCTACCTTGTAGACTATTATCATTATCTTCGATTACCAATTGAACATAAAATGATCTATCCTGAGCCACCCAATCAGGTATTGTCATATCATATATTGTAGGCAAAAATGATGGATCAACAACCATGTCATCTGTTCCATTTCCATCTGTATCTATACCAGAGGTTGACCATTGATAAGACAGCGAACCTGTACTTGTAGGGTCATAGCTCTCAGAGGCATTAATTCTAACTACATCTCCTTCACCTACATCAAATGTTTTAATCCAATACCTTGGATTCCATGTTGCTCCATTATCTTCACATTCAGGTTCATTAGCATACAAAACGTCTGAACATGAGGATAAACATGTTTGTTCAGTATTATATGCAGGATCTAAATCAGAGCACTCACCTGATGTTTCAACTATGTTATAATTATAATTATTTTCTTGCCCAAAGCATCCAGTTATACATTGCCCTACATCAGACACAATAATAGGATTATCATTAAGCATCATAGCATCTAAAGTTACAGAAACTTCAAATGGAGATGTTTGAAATCCATCATCAATAGCAAATGTAATTTCAATATCATCATTTTCATCAAAATTTCCAGGAATAGTAAAAGTAGGGAAAATAGTTGTACTGCCTGAAATCTGAATAGTTGCTGGTGATACTGTCCATAAATACGAGAGGTCATCCTCTTCAGGATCCGTATAAAGCCAAGACCAACCTGGCTGGTTATCACATTCTTCAATAGTTAAAGTAGCATTTGTAGTAGGATTATCCTCCCATGATGATTCATCTCCACAAATTCCAATTACACCTGTTAATCCAAAGCTAGAGCCAACTATAATCGAACCATTATTAGCGATGTTATCATTTTGTATATAACCATGAGGACCTTGATTTTCAAGAGTCGAAATATTTACAAAGCTTGAAGCTTGACTACTATGAAATCCTCCCGAAGCATATGAATTTTTCGGATAAATAATCCAATCTGATGTATTGCAATAAGGTAAACTAGCACTACCATCTTCATCTATCCAATCTCTTTGCTTCCATAAACCACTTGGATTAGCAGTAGAACCAGTTATCCACTCACCTCCATTATTCAAACAATCATTCTCATTAAAATATCCATCCTCAATAACTGGAACTGATTCTACAGAACAAAATTTAGCAATATTACAAAATGTTTTATTTATAGGCCTCCATGTAGTTCCACTCCATATGCCATTTTCAGTAATAATTGAAGAACCATTATATTCACAATCAGTAATTTCACATTCAGATTCTGTGCTGTAGGCATCTGCTACCCATGCATTCTCTCCTTCATGATGAATACATAAATCTCTACTTAAATAAGTTGGATTTGTACATGATGAAATTGCAATATTTGCATCATATTTTAAATCGCAATATTCAGAAACCCATAAGCCTTCAATACTTTCACAAGTAGATTCATCTGAAATAGTATTTGATGTTCCTGCAGATAATGCCCATGAAGTTTGGCCTTGCAAAACATTGGACTTTCTAGCCAAGGTATGATCTTTAGTGGCATTTGGAATACCTGCAACTGTCCAACCTGAACCCGGATCAACATCAGTTCCAATAACATCAATAATAACGCCATTTGCAAGAAGTTCAACTCTACCATCACCATCCATATAATTTAAACCTGTAGACCAATCATCACAATGATCCCAATCATTACAATTACTATATAGTGGAGCTCCTGGGAAAGGCATAGATTCAGTCATAACATCTGGAGTACTAGATTTAACAACCATAAAAACTTTTCCTGATTCTAAAATAAAGTTTGAAGGAAATGAAAAATTATATTCATTGCCATCTGCATCTTTTGTCACTCGAAGAGAATAATTATCTAAATTCACATTATTGGGTGTTCCATTAAAAATTTCAACATATCTATCACTTGATGATGAGCCTTCAGCATATTCAGATATAAATAAACTCTGAGCGGACCATGTTGGCGAAGGTCCAGTTAATAGATTGCCATCATCAAGCTCTAAAAATACATTACATATTGTATTAGGTGTACTTGGCGCTTCAAATTTCAACGATTCAGAAACAGCAGAACCTTCTAAAAGAGAAAAACCATTTGATATACAATCTGAATAATCCCAAAGGTATGAATATGGATTTGGCCCATTATCAGGGTCATATGAATCGCCTGCATCAATTGTTATTTCTGAACCAATATATATCACATTATTTAAACCTAAATCAGTAATAGGTGACACATTACCTTTAACATTAATTTCTATATCATAAACTATAGATTCATATCCATCAGAGATTGTCAATGTATTATTATTATAATTTTGAGCATTTACAACATCTGGAGATAATAAAGTAATCATAGATTCATCTAAACCACCAGACATAACAGTAAAATCAGAATCAAAATTCCAAGAATAAATAATTCCTAAATCTGTTAAAGTGTTATCATCATTAGCCCCACTTGCATCAAATGAAATCTCAGAATTTTTATTTACAGAATAAGATATTTCCCAATTATAATCTACCCATGTTTCATTATCCCAATAAAAATCTTCCCAATTTCCATCAATCCAATCATGTTGCTGCCATGTTTCAAGGTTAGTTTCACAGTCAGTTTTATTAGTATAATCACTATTCGTACAAAGACCACATTCTTCTTCTGTAATCATACCAAAATCAATATCACAATCTTCAGGGTTATCTAAAATATATTTGTTTATGCTACAAACACCGCATTGAGATTGAACTAGATATAATCCATTTGAAGCATCTGTAACAGTATTAGATGTATCAATAGACCATACATTTTGATTACTTTCACAATCCTCTTGATTGTCAAATGCATTATTACTACATGACCAATTATAACATTCACCAATACAGCTTTCCTGATTAGTAAATTCAGATCTTAAATTGCTACTATTAGTTTCATAGCAATATCCACATTCTTCTTGTATAAATTGGCCTGTATTATCATTACTATCATCCATACAAATGCCACATTCGCTCTCAAATAATATATTGCTAAGATCACAAGAATTACTCTGGTCATCCCAAAAACCATTCGCATCCTCACAATCCTGTTGATTGGTTTGACCTGCTATTGTAGTTTCTACACATACTCCTGTTGAAAATATATTAGAGAAATTAGATTCAATAGTAAAACTTGGCGCAGTATTCATATCGTATACAGTAATAACAACTTCATCAAAATCTAAAGAGTTATACTCTCCATCATTCACTACAAGTCTAATAGGAACAACAGCCATTGTACCCGTTGACCACATTTCACCCGCATCCAAACAATCAGTATCGGTCATATATGTAGCATCACTACATTGATTAAAATCTGATGGATTTGGAGATATGAATGTTGGATTAACATCTGTATCATTATTTATTAGTACTGGACCTGTCCATTCAAATCTTAGATTAGCTCCTCCTGATGGAAAATCTAAATCATATGATTCTGAACCATCAAGAGTTACTGTCATATTTTTTGCATAAGACATATCAGAGCCTGCTCTAGCAACAGGTTCATGACATCCACCTATTCCATCACCACCTCTTGGACAAGCAATTAGCCATGATGTGCAAAATAATAAAATAATATATAATAATTTATCTTTCATTTTTAAAACTCAAAATTTAATCCAAATTGATGTGTGTAGGTTAGAATACTGTAGTTGACATATGCATAATCTAGGCCTGCATCAAACTTTTTACCTCTAATATGAAAACCTCCACCTACACTCCATTTTGCTGTATCATGGCCCAACCTATTACCAAAACGAACATAGGCGATATCTTTCCATGAATATTCTATACCTAAAGCACCATATAAAACATAATCTCTAGCATTGATTCCATCTACAGACATAATCAATCTATGATTTCTATTCTTAAAAAATTCACTGTTCTGACCTACAATTTCATTCATAAAACCTAATCTAAATGTCATTGGAAGAGGAAAAGACTCTGTTACTTTAGTTAAATTACCATTTTGAGACCATTCTTCAGTTAATTCAATCTCTAAACCTTCTCCTCCAAATTTTACTTCTGGACCAAGATTTGTTACTGACATTCCTAATACAAAACCATAAATACCTGTATCAAAATTAGATCCTATATCAAATGCAAAAGATTGCATATAGGTTGTATAAATATCTTCTCTAATAAATTTGCCAGTAAAACCAACTCTAAGCCTATCTGTAACTCTTCTTGCATAAGTTGTTCTAAGACAAATACCTGTCATCTTAAATTGCTCACCTGTTCCATCTGGAACATCCTCAGTTGTAACATCCATATTACCTGAATCTAATGAAAAAATATGAATACCAAAAAAATCTGTTCCAGAAATATTACGACCATAACCAATAACATTATAGGTTATATCAGCAACATATTTAGTCTGAGAAAGAAATACTGATTGATTATCAATAAAAGCTAAACTTGCAGGGTTGTAAGGGACACCTGAAATATCATTACCTGCTGCGGTATAAGCGCCACCCATTGCTATTGGTCTTGTTCCTGTTTCTAACTTTAGCCAATTAGCAGCACATGTTGCAACTTTAGTAACCACATCAGGAGAAGATTCTTCTGATCCAAATATAAAACCTGAAACCAAACACCATAATATAATATTTCTAAATAATCTCATTATCTTACTACCGCAAATTTGCCTATGAATTTACCACCTTTATTCTTTTTAGATTTATCTTCAACTGTGTATATATATAATCCAGGAGCAATAACCTGATTATTGGATGACCTTAAATCCCAATAACAGCTTCCACTGTCACTCTCGCCGCAATCAGCACGATTATTATCTCCTGGCTTACTGAATGAGACAACTTCCTCGCCTGATATTGTATAAATTGTAACTTTACATTTTTTAGGTAAGTTAGTAAATCTTAATACTTTCTTATATTCAGTCTCATTAAACATTGAACTTACAATATAAGGATTTGGAACTACTTTAATATCATTTTGAAGAATATCTGTTGCAACTGGACCTGGTTTAACAGTAATAAAGTTTTTATCTTTATCACTAGTACCCTTTCCAGTTTCAATATATTCATAACCTCCCGGAGTTGCAAAGTGTAATGGGTTTGCAGTTGAAAAACTTGTATCTGCTATTTCAAATTCAGGGTCATAATTTACCGTATAATCTGGAGCAATCCCCATATCATACGCTGTAACAGAATATGTATAATCAAGCCCATCTATAACATCATAATCAATAAATTCATTAACAATTCCTATGTGCTCATCATATGTATTATTATGATTAATATCATAGTAACAAAAACTTCCATCGATATCCCATGTACCAGTTTTTAATTTTTCACAGCTAGATTTTGAAGTTTTGCTTAAATAAAGTTCTTCAGAATCATCACAATCTCCAAGTGAAAACCAAGGGGTATGAGGGTCATCACCGCAAATATTAATTCCTCTTTTTCCGCCATATTCTTCAGTTTCACAATCTACAATTGTACCATCTGCATTTTCTGAACCATCATATTTATTAGCATAAATACAATGATTTGAATCTTCTTCCTCAGTTAAATGAAATTGAGCATAAGGCCTCCAACCAACAGCTTGGCCTTTATCATCATAGATTATATCAGTTGCAGAGCCCCAAGTTGTACCCCCATCAGTACTTTTATAAATTTTATATCCTTCAAAATCAGAATAACCTGTGACTACATCTGTTGTATTTTCTGCAGAATTATCCCATTTCAAATGAACCATTCCTTTATCAAAAGAAGCTGTAACAGTAGGATAATCTGGTTCAGTATATCCTTGATAATGACTATTATACATTAATTGAGCGAATCTAGCATTTTCTATTATATCTGTTTTATTTTCGCCATAGATAATACAAAATGAAAAAGGAACTTGCTCTCCAACTTCTAAACTAAATGGTCCGCAAGACATTTCAAGCACACAATCCAAACCATCTTCACCATCAAGAAAAAATTCTGTTAATTCTAATCCTTCTAAAGAATCAAAATGAGGATCCAAATCTACTTCATGATTATCAGCAGAAGGATTTGATGTATGGAAAAACCATGCTCGTTCATCATCTGTTAAATTTGTTGTATCTCCTGCTAAAATTTTATATTGTATTTCTTCTTTATTAGGAGCCTGAGCTGAACCAGGATCTCCTGCGCAACATCCTGCATCTCCTTCTCTATATACTACACCAGGCCTATTATACCAATCAAACCAATGCCAATCAGTCATTTTTAATTTTTGTCCTGGATAAATATCAGGTAAATCATCTCCATCTAAGTCTACAGGGTTAGTTGCATACGGGGAATCAAGAAGCTGCGTTCCTACAATCCCTATATCTTGTGCTACACCACTAGAACCACCATAATCATAAATCATTGCAATACTAACTCTTAATGTATCATCATTAATAACTTGACAACCTTCAGGAACTATATTTTTATTTGCACAATCATAATATTCCATAAAATCATCCGCATTAGTATGAACTCCAAAATTACCATAAATATCTGTTGAAACAACATCAGCATCCATATAAAAACCCATAGCAAGATCTCTATAAGTGAATCCTTTACCACCATTTAGCCTTGTTCCATCTGGCATTGTCATTGGTTTTCCTTTAATTGGAGCACCAGACCTATCAGTTAAATATACCTTATCACCTAATCTATTTTTTTCAAAAGCATACCAATAATCACTGCCTGGAATAGAACCACTTTCATTTCTAACATCAACAGTTACAAACATCACATCTTCAGCAAATGCAACACTATAAGAATGTGCAGTAGCCATAACTTTTAATCCCATTGGATATCCCGTTGATTCATATATCCCATCATAAACAGCACTTCCTCTATGAGCCCATCTGTCATCAAACTCCATATATACATCTTGATTTGAAATAAATCTATCTGTTTCAATCCAACAGTCATCATTATACCTTTTAGGAGGTATACACTTAGTTGAATCTGGATCAAAGCTTTCTGCATAACCACCAGGCCAAGTAGGAGCTATAGTACCATCATCTGTAACAATTTCTGGCCATGTATCTTGCTCTCCACTATGTGCTAAAAGGGGGTAAGTACTACTTTCATTAACATATACTTCACTACCAAAAATATCGCCTGCATTAACCTTGGTATTATGAGTATTTATTCTTGCTCCTGTTGTTGGCTGCCAATCTGTATTAGAACTAGGATTCCATCGAGTAAACCATGATTCTGCTGTATTTGCCCCATAATAAACATAATCATCATCCTCTGTCCATTCTTCGCCATCTTCTCCATAATCAAATTTATCATATTCATCTAATCTTGCTTCTAACTTTGGTCGTAAAGCCCACGGATAAACCAAACCAACTGTTTTCTTTAATGCAGGGTTACCATATACATTTGAATTATTAGGGTTAACATTATAACCTGTCTCTTTTAAACTTATTATAACCATTTCTAAAACGTCATCAAGTGCCCATTGGTTGTCATCATCAATTTCTAAATAAGAATCTTTTTGTTCTCCTACAATTGCATTCACATCAGCATATGAATCAAAAACTATACTGACAAAATTTGTATCTATTACACCGTCTGAATTCAAATCTTCATACCATGCAAATGATGGTTTAGCATGGTTATCATCTGAATATGCCTCTGCAGAACACCATAGTTTAATATCATCATCATTACCATTATAATTTGGGCATAGACCTTCAAACCCTGGAGTTTCAGAATGAAACCAAAAATATTTATAGCTATAGCTTTGTCCAGGAATTCCTGCAACAAAACAAACATCTGGTAAATATGTATAGCTTCCCCATAATCCTGCTGGATGCACATCCCATTCAATAAATTCACCATAATTAGTAACAGCACTTTTTGCTTTACCTTTTAGAAGATATCCAATTGCTCTATCATTCATTGGATTAGAAGGATAGCCATACTGACCTAGCTTTCCTAATGTACCACCATTATTACTAAATTGAGTCCAAGGATTATCAATATTATTATTTGATGGCATCTCACTTCCAATTAATAATTGAACAATAAATAAAAATAAAATTTTCTTCACTATTTTTCCCATTAGTTAAAATCAATCCCTATAAAAAAGTTAATTTCTCTATTTGTAGATTTATACCAAGGTCTATCATAGTATGAACCCGAAACTTCAGTTCCGATTCTATCTGTGTAATAAGAACCAGGGTCATTAACTTTACCTGACAATCTATGCACATCTACAATATAAGGCTTATCAAAAATATTATAAACATTTACACCAAGAGATAATCTACTTTTACCAAATTGAATTTCTTTAGATAACGATAAATTAAATGTTGTTAAAGCAGGCGATCTTTTACCATTTTTATTTTTTAAATCTTCTGCGATTTTATCTCCACCAGCATAAGTATATAAAGCTGTATAAGGATATCCAGACTGATAAAAACCAGTAATACCTGCATTAATTCCCCAAGGCAATTTTTTAGTATATAATGAAAGAGTCAAATCATGAGTCCTATCATAAGGCATAAGAAATTCTTGCATTGGAGCATCAACAATAACTTCTCCAAAGGCAGCCTCATCATATTCACTACTAGCTTTTGCTGTAGAATATGTATATTGTAAAGTTGAACTTAGTAATTTACCCCTTAATTGCAAAGTCATATCAAATCCCATAGCAGAACCAAAATCTCCATTTTTTGCAACTTTATACTCATATATTCCTGATGTGTATTGCTTTGCAGTTGTTAGTTGGTCCATATCTTTAACCCATAATCCAGCAGTTACTGCAAGGGATTTATTAAATGCAATGTTAAAAGCAAGTTCATAAGCTGAGGTTCGCCCTGCTGACATTGTTGCATTACCAATACTTGATCCAGATTGACCGGATTCCTCAAAAGCTTCACCTGGGTCTTCTAACTTATTTACATTTCTATAAATGAATTCATAAGTAGGCGTTTGGTAGTACACACCATAATTAAATGTAAATGTTGCACCATCTGAAATAATATGACTGATTCCTAATCTTGGGCTGACTTTATACAACCATTCTGAATCTTTGAAAATAACTCTTGAATAGTTATTAGTTTCAGAGATATTATCAGTTACAATTTCTCCTGGATCAGGTTCAAAACCTCCATTTTCAGATAATGGGTCTGTTGAATTTCCATTTTCATCAACTTGATCATTATCGCTATCTGGACAAATAGGATCACCTAATGCATCTACATCTGTTCCGCAATCAAACCAAAACCATGGAACGTATGGAGAGAAGTTTCCATCAGGGTCAGCCCAAATTTTAGTTTGATAATTAACAGCATCTACCCTTACACCTGCATTTATTACCATCCATGGAACCTCAAATGTATTTTGCCAATACATAGCAAATTCTTGAGGTTCGACAAAATCATCCCACTTATCATTACCATTAAAATCATCATACTGTTCGCCATCATATTCAATATACTGCTGACTATTAGGATTATTAGGATCTGTAATTGTTTCATCATAACATGGATTTTCATATGTCCCAGGACCATCCCATACTCCATTACCTTCACCGTAATCTAAAAGAGGGCAATCTAGATTATCAACCCAAGGTATTCCATCAACGCCAAAATCATCCCACTGTTCAGCAAACCTTTGCCTTATAGCTTGCGCATCATGCCAAGGTTCTTCAACTTCATAAAAATTTAACTCATGTTCTTTATAGTCTACACCT
>MDTE01059170.1_pt1 | contig 10211 bp, 10 predicted proteins | sample 811231 | NCBI WGS metagenome assembly MDTE01 (sample SAMN05326651, study PRJNA326480) | marine metagenome | isolation source: seawater | place: Indian Ocean: Red Sea | collected 2010 | reverse complement strand
TTTTCTATGGAGAGGTGGCCGAGTGGTCGAAGGCGCACGCTTGGAAAGCGTGTAGGCGGGTAACCGTCTCGCGGGTTCGAATCCCGCTCTCTCCGCCATTATCTTAAGTACCACAAAAAGTTTGCAAAACTTTTTCAGATTCTTTTGGTGGTCTTGAGTAATAATCTAACTCAGAATTATTATCACTATATGGATCTTTTAAAATCTCAATATATTCATTGAAAGGTTTTAAGTCTCCTTTTTCTGCACTTTCCAAGACATTTTCAACTATATGATTTCTTGGAATGATTCTAGGATTATTAACTTTCATAATTTTATTAATGCTTGCAATAGGTTGAGATTCTTTATTTAATCTTAATTGCCATTTTTTATGCCAAGATAAGAATTCTTCATCTTTAAATATCCTTTCATCTGCAAAAGAATTTTCACTTAACGATCTATATGTATTTGTAAAATCAGATCCATTTTTTTGCATTAAATTTAAAAAGTTGGTAATTAAATCCAGATCAGCAATATCAGTAGTTGATAAGCCAATTTTCAATCTCATCATATCTAACCATTTACTTTTATATAAATCCGTAAAAGTGTTTATAGCCTCTTCAGCTAACTTCATTGATGTATCAGAATCTTTTCCTACAAGTGGTAAAATTGATTCGGCCAATCTAGCTAAATTCCATTGAGCAATTACTGGCTGATTTACATATGAATACCTACCTTGATGATCAATAGAACTAAATACGGTTAAAGGGTCATAATGATCCATAAAAGCACAAGGTCCGTAATCTATAGTCTCACCAGATAAAGCCATATTGTCAGTATTCATTACCCCATGAATGAATCCAACTCTCATCCAATCCGTTACTAAGTTAGCTTGCTGTTCAATAATGGCATATAAAAAATCAAGAGCTTGGTTTTTAGATTTTAAAAGATTTGGAAAATGTCTTTCAATTGTATAATCAAAAAGTCTTTTCAATAAGTTTGGGTCATCTTTAATAGTTGCATATTGAAAAGTTCCTACACGAATATGAGATTTCGAAACACGAGTTAATATTGCACCTGGAAATTTTTTTTCACGATAAACCTCATCGCCCGTTTCAACTACTGCTAAGCTTCTATTGGTAGGAATATTTAAATAATGCATGGCCTCACTAATTATATATTCCCTTAACATAGGGCCTAGTGCCGCCAATCCATCTCCATTTCTAGAATAAGGGGTTGGACCCGATCCCTTAAATTGTAAATCAAATCTTTTCGAATTATAAACATGCTCACCTAAAAGTATCGCTCTCCCATCACCAAGAATCGTGAAGTGACCAAATTGATGACCTGCATAGGCTTGTGCAAGAGGAAATGAGCCTTCAGGAAGTGTATTTCCACTAAAGATTTTTGCTTTATCTTCTAAATTTAATGATTCAAAATCAAATCCTAAAGAATCAGCTAGTTTACTATTAAATATAATTAACTTTGGTTCAGAAACCTTTACTGGACTTACTGAAGTAAAAAATTCTGATGGAAGATTTTTATAAGTATTATCAAATTTAAAGCCTAAATTTTTCATAATTCATTTTAGCTTATTCCATTAAGATTTTCATAAATTTTTCAGATAATATTTTTGATGAATGATTGATTGAATTTCTGTTAGTTTCATCTCCAACCTCATAAGTAACGGTTGGAATATTAAATTTTTTATAAAAAAAGTTTTTGGCCACCCCATTATCTCTACTTTTTACTGGTCTAATTGAAAATTTATAATCCTTCAAACTATGTTCTGAATTTCTTAACCACTCAGTTACACTAAAACTTAATCCTTGGTCTTCGTCTGAGTGTTGAACATAAAATAAATTCTCAAAAGTAGAATGAAAATCTATTAAGGCAATAATCTCTTTATCTTTTGATAATATCTTTTGAATATCAGAGAAAACTAATTTTGTTTCTGTTTCATTAAAAAAACCCCAATCTCTATTTAAATCTTTTGAAGACAAGTTATGTCTCCAGTGACCTAAATCTACTCCATCAGGATTTAATAAGGGGTAAATAATAACATTATATTTACTTAAAAATGATAATGATAATTGATTCTCAGATAAAATATTTTCTACAAACCCTTTCAAAGCAAATGCGCCACTTACTTCTGGAGGATGCTGACGGCCTAGAATGAATATATAGGGATTATTAGAATTTCTTATAATCGAAATCTTCTGAATAGACCTTTCTCCTGGGCTTAGTCCTAAATCAGAAACTTTAACAAAACTTTTTGAAGATAACTCTTCATACCAAGCCGAATACCATTTGCTAGATATAATTTCTTGAGCAGAAATTATTGTTTCCTTTTTGACTGGTTGAAATTCGATTAATAATCCTTGGCCATCATTAATTTCTTTAAAAAATTTTGCATCAATTTTTTTCCATTTTATAGAATCAGAACTAATTTTAGGATGATACCTGTGCTTAAATTTTTCATAAAAAACTTCTACAAAAACTTTTTTTTGGTGTTCGCTTTTTCTAAATGCATACCAAGGACTTGAATTTATAACATCAACATCTTCAGGGCTAACATACAATTTTATATAATTCTCGTTAATTACTTCACACTTTGAGAATCCAGAAGATAAAAAGTTTGAATCGATTTTAAAAATACTGGTTAAACAGCTTTTTTCTAATTTTGCTGCTTCAACAGAAAAACCAATAACTAAGAACGAAATTGTTATTATTAATAATAAACTATGATTAAATTGTCTAAAAATGAAAAACATTTGTCTAAAAAATACACATTTACGATTTATATACTAACATTTTTATGTGTATATTTGTCATATATATTTAATGAAAATTTATTTTGACAAATTTTGACAAATACTTAGAAGAAATTAAAAATTTAACTGATGAAATTCTAATTCCAAACGAAGAGGAACTAGAAAACGAGGGTTTTGTTTCTGAAAGCATTATGAAGAAAATAATTGATAATGGTCTTTTTGGAATTTCCATACCCGAAGAATTTGGTGGTATGAATTTTAGTATGAAAGAGCAAATTCTTCTTACCTTTGAATTTACTAGAGCCTCAGCAGTATATCGTTCCCGTTTTTCAACAACCATAGGACTTTGTTCACAAGCAATATTGGACTTTGGAACTGAAGAACAAAAACAAAAATACTTACCCGGTATGGCAAGAGGAGAAATAGTTGGCTCTTTTGCTTTAACAGAGCCTAACGCTGGAAGTGATGCATCATCCTTAGAAACTGAAGCAATAAAAGAGGGAGATAATTATGTAATTAATGGCAGAAAGAAATATATAACAAATGCACCATATGCAGATATTTTTCTAGTGATGGCAAAAACAGACTCATCAGCAAAAGGAAGTGAAGGTATATCTTCATTCATTGTTGATTCCAAATTAGATGGCATAAAAATAGGAAAAACCCCTAAAATGCTTGGCCAGATAGGATCTGCTTCACCTGAAGTTTATTTTAAAAATTGCAAAGTTGATAAAAATTATTTGCTTGGTGGAAAAGAAGGGGGTGGTTTAAAACCAGCTTTAAGAGGTATAAACCATGCTAGGTTACATGTTGCAGGAACTTGTGTAGGGCAGGCAAAAAGATTAATTAACGAAGCTATTGCTTTCGCAAATAATAGAATTCAATTTGATCAAACCATTTCACAAATGCCATCAATACAAAACTTAATTGCCGATAGTTATTCTGAGATGCTAGCGGCTGAAGCATTAACATTAAAAGCTGCTGAAAGATTTGACACTGGAGTAATTCCTGAAACGGAAATTTCATCAGCTAAATATTTTTCATCAGAAATGGTCTCTAAAGTAGCAGATAATGCTGTACAAATTATGGGTGGAGCTGGGTATATGGAGGATAATGCAATTACAAGACTCTATAGAGACACAAGATTATTTAGACTTTATGAAGGAACATCGCAAATCCAACAAAGAAATATTGCAAGAAAATTAATAAAAAAATAATGGAAAGAAATTTAAATATAATAAATTTGGTTGGGAACACCCCTTTAATTAAACTTAAAGGCCCTTCAGAAGAGACGGGTTGTGAAATTTTTGGTAAGGCAGAATTTCTTAACCCCGGTCAATCAATAAAAGATAGAGCAGCATTATATATTATAAAAGATGCAGAAGAAAAAGGGCTTCTAAAAAAAGGAGGTACAATTGTTGAAGGAACAGCAGGTAATACTGGAATAGGTTTGTCAATTATAGGTAATGCTCTCGGTTACAAAACCGTCATTGTTATTCCTGAAACACAAACACAAGAAAAAAAGGATGCCATTAGATTTACAGGAGCTGAACTAATAGAAGTTCCTGCTGTTCCTTATTCTGATGAAAATAACTATATTAAATATTCTGGTCGATTAGCAAAAGAACTAGATAAAAAACTAAAAAATGGGGCTTACTGGGCTAATCAATTCGATAATATTGCCAATAAGAATGCTCACATAAAAACAACTGGTCCAGAAATATGGAAACAAACTAAAGGAGAGATAGACGGATTTGTTTGTGCTATAGGCACAGGAGGTACACTTTCAGGCATTAGCAAATATCTTAAATCAAAGAATGAAAATATAACTATTGGTCTAGCTGATCCTTATGGTGCATCGATGTATCATTATTTCAAAAATGGTGAACTAAAAGCAGAAGGCTCATCCATAACAGAGGGTATTGGACAAGGAAGAATAACGAAAAATGTGGATGGTAGTAGAATAGATTATCCCTATCTAATTGATGATAGCGAGGCTTTAAATATACTGTACGATCTGATTGAAAAGGAAGGTTTGTTTTTAGGGCTATCATCAGGAATAAATATTGCTGGAGCAAAAAAACTTGCAAAAGAATTAAAAAAGGGTAGCACCATAGTAACTATATTGTGCGATCTTGCCGATCGATATAAAGGCAAAATGTTTAATGCTAGTTTTTTGGAAAAAAATAACTTACCAATACCTCCATGGGTAAAAAATGATAGCAACAATTAGAGATTTCTGTAAACGTTATTTTTGGTTATGGATCATTTACCAAGCTATAAAAGGTTTTACTACAACATCCTTAATTTGGGTGCCCTTATTATATTTTTGGCTAACAAATTAGGGTACATCAATGTTAGAACAAGCAATAGACTTCAAAGACGAAAGTAACTCTCTATATGAAATATTGGCCAACTGTAGTGAAGATAAATTTTCCAAAAAAACACAATTTAAATCTTGGACAATAAATGATGTAATTTATCACCTTCATGTTTGGAACATAGCTGCCTCATTATCCTTAAAAAATGAAAAGAAATTTAAAGATTTTATGGATGATTTCATAGGAGTTATTAAAAAAGGTGATACAGCAAGAAATTATGAAAGAAAACTATCCAAGAATTTAGAGGGGAGAGATTTAATAAATCTTTGGAAAGAAACTTATAATAATGTCTCGAATGAATTTGCTAGTTCTGATCCGAAAAAAAGAGTGAAATGGGCTGGTCCAGATATGAGCGTTCGGTCTAGTATAACAGCAAGACATATGGAAACTTGGGCCCATGGGCAGGAAGTTTATGATTATTTAGGAATTCACCGGAATGATACTGATAGAATTAAAAATATAGTTGTAATTGGTGTAAATACTTTTGCATGGACTTTTAAAAATAGAAATTTAGATGTACCAAAAACTATGCCAAAATTAAATCTTATTTCACCTTCAGAAAATAAATGGATATGGAATGAAAATAATAAAGATGATGAAATAACCGGAACCGCAAGCGAATTTTGCCAAGTTGTGACTCAAGTTAGGAACATTGAGGATACAAATCTCAAAGTCAAAGGTGAAATTGCAAAGAAATGGATGTCTATCGCCCAATGTTTTGCTGGTCCTCCAGAAGACCCTCCTGAAAAGGATTCACGTTTTACAAGGAAAAGTTAAATGAAAGAATTATTAATAATTGCAAAAAAGGTTGCACATAAGTTAATTGAGAAAAACCAAAATATTTCAGTAATTGAATCCTCATCAGGAGGATTAATATCAACTGCATTACTTTCTCAAGCAGGAGCTTCAGCCTATTATATTGGGGGACAAGTAATATATACTGCAACTTCAATTAGGGCATTAACAGGACTTAGATTGAGAGAATTAAAAGAACAAAATATAAGATCTTCAAGCGAACCATTTGCTTTGCTCCTGGGTAAAAAAGGATGTGAATTATATGAGACCGATTGGTGCTTAACCGAAACCGGTGCCGCAGGTCCTTCTGGTAATGGATATGGTGATCCTCCAGGTTTTTCCTGTTACGCTGTGTCAGGACTAAAATCAATTTCTTCACACATAAACACTAACTCAGATAACAGATTTGAAAATATGATAAAGTTCTCGGAATCGGCTTTAACTTTACTTCTTGATAATATTGATTAGTTATTTGGGTGCTCTTTTCGATAATATCCTTTGTAATGTTCTTCTATGCATTTTTAATCGACGAGCAGTTTCCGATACATTCTTATTGCACAATTCATAAACCCTCTGAATATGTTCCCACCTAACTCTATTAGCACTCATAGGTTCCTCTGGAGGAGGAACTTTTTCATCCTTTTTTACAAAAAGAGAGGATATAATATCCTCAATATTTGCAGGCTTAGATAAATAATCAACGGCACCTAATTTGATTGCTGAAACAGCATTAGCAATATTCCCAAAACCAGTTAAAATTATTGCTTTTGAATTCGGATTTAATTTCTTAAGCTCAGTAATAATTTCAAGACCATCTCCGTCACCCAAACGTAAATCAATAACTCCATAATCAAATTTTTCTTTTTCCAGAATATTTAAAGCTTCATCGACAGACTGAGCCTCATAAACTCTTAACCCCCTTCTGGACATAGCTCTTGAGAGTTGATTTAACCAAACCTTGTCGTCGTCAACTATTAATAATTTTTGCCCTTCTAATCCTTCTTCCACCTTTTATATCCACCCTTCCTGAGGAATTTGTATTGACACTACAGCTCCGTATTCTGGTTTTTGTTTATTATGAATCTTAATCTTTATACCCAATCTTTCAAATAATGTTTTCGATATAAAAAATCCAAGCCCCAAACCACTCTTAAGAGAATCATTATCTTTTCTCGAAGTAACATATGGATCTCCCAACCTATTAATAATTTCACCTGAGAAACCATCACCATCATCTTCAATAATCAGATGAATAGCATTATCTGATTTAGAAATTTTCATTATTACTTTCTCTTTAGCAAACTCAGCTGCATTCTCAATTATATTGGATAATCCAAGTATCAATTCTGAACGCCTTTCAATGGTAAAACTTTTCAGATCATCATCACCTTTATTAAAAATAATATCAGCCTTAATGCCTTTAACTTTTATAAGTTCACTTAATTCTTCCAGTAATGCGTGAAGCTCAATTTTATTTACAATATCATCATCTATTGAAGATTTTTCGCCTAAAGACCCTAAAATATTTTTGCACCTAGCTATTTCTTTAAGAAGAATCTTAAGATCTTCCTTTCCTTCATTTGATAAATTCTCTTTATTCAATAATTCACTAGCAATTAGACTTATTGAACCCAATGGAGTTCCTAATTGATGTGCGGCGGCTGCGGCTAACCCATCTAATGATGACAAGTTTTGTTCATTAGATAATAATTCTTCAGTTACTTTTAAGGCCCTTGAAACTTCGCGAGACTCATTAGCCAATCTTCCAACATAGAGTGAAAGAAAGAGTATAGTGACTAACAAAGAAAACCAAATTCCTATAGTAATAATGTCAGGGTTTATTAAAAAAGACATATCGCTTTGAACTAATGGATAATTATAAAAACCAAGGATAGAAACAGAAATCAAGGTCAGAATTATCAATATTAACGAAGATCTAATTGGTAAATTATCTAATGATATTGCTATAGGAACAATAAATAACATAACAAAAGGATTAGATAGACCTCCTGTAAAATATATAAGAAGGGCTAGTTGAATAATGTCACCAGCAAGAACAATCCCAGTTGTGGTCTCGCTTAATCTTTGATTCCATGAATACATAAAAAGTAAGATTAAATTTGAGAAAACTAAGGCTGCTATTGTTAAATAAATTTCAAGATAGGGAAGTTGAAAAAGTAAAATATTGCCCACAACAACTATTGTTAAGAATTGCCCTATTACGGCAATGAATCTTAATAATATTATGGTCTTGAGTCTTACCCCTAACCTCAAATCAGGTATGTATTTATTTTCATCTACCATGATAAAATTTATTAATTGTTATTGTAAAAGATTTCTAACTTCTTGAATAGCTTCTTCAGGATCAACAACTTTAATTGTCGCCATACCCAATTCTCTTGCAGGTTTCAGATTAATTCCCAAATCATCAAGATAAATGCAATCTTTAGGTTCAACAGATAAGGCTTCACAAGACATTTTATATATTTCTGGATTTGGTTTCCGAATTCCAACTTTTGAAGATTCAACAATATGATCAAATAATCCCATTGCTTCTTTTTTCAATTGGCTTTCTTTATCAGTTAAATCCTCTTTAGTATTTACAGTATTTGTAATGCAACCCAGTTTATAAGAAACTTTAAGCTCTTTTAAAAAATCAACCATGTTTTTTCTAATAGACCCTGACAAAAGTTTAATGATATCCTTACCTCTTACATTAAAACCTTTTTTAAGTGCTTCTTGGAAAAAAAGTTCATCAAATTCATCTACGCTAACTCGACTACTTTCAAATTTTGCCCAAGCATTAGAATCTGGATTTTCTGAATTAATAGTCCTGATAAGGTCAATGGGCAAGCCATTTGCACTTTCATATTCATTAAATGCCTCAAAAGGGCTAGAAGTAACAACTCCCCCAAAGTCCCATAAAATTGCTTTATAATTCATAGTCATATATCCTTTATTAAATTAGACTAAAAAAATCTAAATTAATTTAAATTAATGGAGACCTAATATGAAAAGTGAACCCATAAATTCAAACAATGAAGAAGTTTTATATTCTGAAATTGATAATATTGCCATAATAACTTTAAACAGACCTGATAGATTAAACGCTTATAACGAAAATATATATAACGGAATAAGAGAAGGTATTAATAAAATTAATAATTCTGAAAAGATTAATGCAATAATTATAACTGGAGCTGGCAGAGGATTTTGTGCCGGCGCTGATATGGATGGTCTTAAAAATACGACTAAAGGAAATACTATCACCCCTAAGAAAAACGAATCTGAACAATTACCTTCTGAAATTATTGGTCCAAAAATAGCTGAACATTATAAAACTCGTTTTGGATTTATGGCGATGTGCAGAAAACCAATTATTGCAGCAATAAACGGTCCTTGTGCTGGAATTGGTTTAGTTATGACATTGTTTTGTGATTTGAGATTCGCAGCGGAAGGTTCGAAATTTACTACAGCTTTTGCAAAAAGAGGGTTAATTGCTGAACATGGAATAAGCTGGATATTGCCAAGACTCGTCGGTCATGCCCACGCAATGGATGTATTATTTACGGGTAGAGTTTTTCTTGCTGAAGAAGCAGAAAAAATTGGACTCATTAATAAATGTTTTCCAAAAGAAAGTTTTATGGAATCAACATTAGAATATGTAAAAACGCTAGCTGACACATCATCACCGAGATCCGTATCTGTGATGAAGGCTCAAATTTATAAAGCTTTTTTCCAAGACCTTAATGATGCAGCTGCATTGGGTGATATCGAAATGCAGGAAAGTTTTTCTTCAGAAGATTTTAAGGAAGGTGTAAACCATTTTGTCGAAAAAAGAGCCCCAAAATTCACGGGTAAATAAACAAGAGATTATTTGTCATGAGAATTTTTCTTTCAATACTATTCTCCTGTCTAATCAACTTTTATTCACCATATATTTTTGCAGAAAAAAATATCGATTATTATGTGAATTTAGGAGGAATTCAGGTTGCTAATGTGAATTTCTATATAAATTCAGATGAAAATAACTGGCTAATGAAATCAAAAGTTGAAGCAGCAGGTATTGTTGATGTATTTGTAAAATTTACCGCTTTAACAAAAAGTTCAGGGAAATTAATCAATAATTTATTAATTCCAGATCAATATAGTTTTTCATATCAAACAGGTAATGGTAGCTCGAGAAAGGGTGAAATAAAATATGAAGAGGGTGTGCCTATGGAATTAAATACGGAACCTGAATATAATGAGTCTGAAAAGCCAACTAAGGAATTTATGAAAA
>MDTE01055242.1_pt1 | contig 10211 bp, 12 predicted proteins | sample 811231 | NCBI WGS metagenome assembly MDTE01 (sample SAMN05326651, study PRJNA326480) | marine metagenome | isolation source: seawater | place: Indian Ocean: Red Sea | collected 2010 | reverse complement strand
CTGCCGAACAGCGCGCCGTGGGAGGCGGTGATCATCACCCGGCCCGCATCAATGGGCGCGATGAGGGCGGTGGAATCGACGCCCCACACCTCGGGTTCCCCGTCGCGCCAGCGCAACAGAAAGCGCGATTCGCCGAATTCCGGCGCCGCGCCCTCCCATTGCGCCGCGCCCGTCATGCGCTCCGCCGCATCGCGGCAGGTCATGCCCGCTTCGCAGCCGAGCCTGGCGGCGGCCTCGTTAACATGACTGAGGACGCCGCGCGCGAGTTGGTCGCGCCCGTCGGCGATGCGCGCGCTCATATGATCGAGCGCCGCCGACGGCATGTCGATGCGGTCGAGAAAGGCGAGCCCGCCAATGCCGGCGCCGTCCTTGCCGATACCGGCATTATGCAGGATTACGGCGCGCACACCGGATTTGGCCGCGAGATAGGCGGCATAGACGCCGCCGTGCGAGCCGCCGATCAGGACTTGGCCGCGATGCTCGGGGCCGAGCGCGGTCACCGTATCGGCGCAGATGATCTCGGTCATGGCGCCGATCATAGCGGAAGGCGGCGAGGTATCTAGTGTTGCGGAAATCTCACGAAGCTAAATTGCTCAGACAGTCCGGCCCGAGCGGCTCGATCGGCGACCAGTCGCGGGTGCAGTGATGTTCCGCGCGGTCGAACTTGGTCGGCGGATTGTCGCAGGCCGCGACGTTGAGATAGAAGATCGGGCGCGGCCAGGGGGTGATGTTGTTGGCCGAGCCATGGACGATGTTGCTGTGGCAGATCAACACCGAGCCCGCCGGTCCCATTTGCGCCAAGATTCCCGGACCGTCGGCGAGGCGGGCAAGCGTCTTGGGCGGTATGGTGAACAGGCTTTAGCCGCCGGCGTCGCGATTGTCTCTCGCCTCGTGCACCAGCCCGCTCCGGTGCGATCCAGGCACAATGAGAAGGGGCGCATTGGCCGCTGTCACCTCTTCGATAAACATCGCAACCATGAGCGCGCGCGGTTCTTGCAAACCGTCGCGGTCGCGCCAGGTGGCGAAATCCTGATGCCGGTCCCATTCGCCGCCGGCAAAGGCGACCTTGGGGTTGAGCCGGGACTGATGGATATAGACCCCGTTCGCGCCCAGCAATCGCTCCGCCGCGCGGATCAAAATAGGATGCCGCCCGAGCCGCCCGAACGCTTCGTCATAGCGGTGCGCGCCATCACCCGCGCCGCGCCGGCGCGCAGCACGGCGGTCTCGGCCTCGGAGAGGAGGCCGGGGAGAAAGAGGAAGCCCTGATTGTCGAAACTTGCGAGCTGCTTGTCGTCGAGCGCGCCCATTGCCGCCGAAGGCCGCCCGCTAGCCGCCCATGCCGACGAATTCACGCACCAGGTCGGGGTCGGAAAGTTGGTCAGGGGAGACTTCATTGACCAGTTGGCCGCGCTGGATGATGTGGACGCGCTGACTGAGCGAGGCGATGAAATCGAGATTCTGCTCCACCAGGACGATGGTGAGATTGCGGCTCTGGCGGAGACCATGGAGGATCTCGACGATCTCGTCGACGATGGAGGGCTGGATGCCCTCGGTCGGCTCGTCGAGGAGCAGGAGACTGGGGCCGCCGCAAAGGCAGCGGGCCAGCGCCAAAATCTGCTGCTCGCCGCCGGAAAGGACTCGGCCCGAGCGGTCGAGCAGGGGCTTCAGGCGCGGGAAGACCTCCAGCACCTCTTCGAGCACTTTCTCCTCGTCGACCTTGTGCATCGCCATTGCGATCTTGAGATTGTCGGCAACGCTGAGGTTGGGGAAGATGTCGCGACCTTGCGGTACATAGCCCATGCCGCCCAAATTGCGCTTATAGGCCGGCATGCGGGTGATGTTTTCGCCCTTGAACTCGATGCTACCATCGGTCGGGCGCAACAGGCCGATCAGCGACTTGAGAAGCGTCGTCTTGCCCATGCCATTATGGCCAAGAATGCCGACGAACTCGCCCTCGGCGACGTTGAGATCGATGCCGTGCAGGATTGGGATACGCCCATAGGCGGTTTTCAGCCCCTCGACGGCAAGCATTGTCAGGCGACCTCCCGCTTGCCGAGATAGACGTCGCGCACATCCTGGTTCCTGAGCACATTGTCCATGGTGTCCTCGACCAGTATGGCGCCCTGGTTGAACACGGTAACCTTGTTGGCGATCGCCTTGATGAACTGCATGTCGTGCTCGACGACGATGAGCGAGGCGGTGCGGTTGATCTCGCGGATCATTTCGGTGGTGCGATGCACTTCCTCATGGGTCATGCCGGCGGTCGGCTCGTCGAGGAGGATCAAATCCGGGTCGCCGGTTAGCACAACGGCGAGTTCGACGCCTTGGCGTTCGCCATGGGCGAGCTGGCCGACAAGCCGGGTGGCCACCCCGGTAAGGCCGATACGCTCGAGAATCTCATCGACCAGGCGGTTGGATTCACGCATGGAGTGATGTCGGCGCGCCGAGAGCCAGATGTTCTCGCGCACATCGAGGCCGTCGAACACGCTCGGCACTTGCGTTTTGATGCCAATGCCGCGGCGCGCGATCTGGAAGGTGTGCGAGCCGGTGATGTCGTCGCCGCGATAGATTACCTGGCCCGAGGTCGGCTTGTATTGATGAGTAAGGCAGCGGAAAAAAGTCGTCTTGCCGGCGCCGTTGGGGCCGATCAGGCATCTGAGCTCGCCCTCGGCCATGGAGAAATCGACATTGTCGACCGCGACCACGCCGCCGAAGCGCATGGTGAGGCCGCGCGTCTCGAGAATGGGCCGCGCTCCGCCGGTGTCAGTCATCGCCGGCCCCCTGCCGCGCGCGGATGGCGGTATCGCCGTTTTCCCCGGGTGGTCGCGTCCAGGGCAGATAGCGCAGCGCCAGCATTTGCGCCGTCGGCTGCAGCCCCTGGGGCACGGCGAGTACGAAAAGAATGATGATGCCGCCGAACACCAGATAGGTGTTGATCCAGCCGGCGAAATTCTGCGTCCCCAGCCAATTGTTGAGCATGAGGAGGGCGAGCGACCCCAGCATCGGCCCGACCAGCGTGCCGACGCCGCCGATCAGTACCCACATGATGATCTGCGCAGCGAGCGCCAGGGCGAATTTGTCGGGATTGACGAAATTGTTGAACGTCACCAGCAGGAAGCCCGCCAGCCCCGCGATGCCGCCGCCGATGGTGAAGGTGATCATCTTGTAGAAGCGGACGTCGTAGCCGAGCAGTTCGGCGCGGGTTTCGTTCTCCTTGATGGCGACGATCACCCGACCGAAATGGGTGCGCAGCAAAATGCGCAAGCCGAAATAGACCAGGATCAGCAGCGCCATGGCGACGTAGAACTTGTCGTCTGGCCAAAGGAGCGAGTCGGGGAAGCCGGGCCAGTTGGGGTCCGGAATAGAGGAGATGCCGTTGAAGCCCATGAGGCGCGCATTGCCAATCACCCATTCTTCGCCCGAGGTCGAGCGGATAAAGGCATAGAGAATGAGCGTCACGGCGAGGGTCACCACGGCGAGATAGACGTCGTTCAATCGGCCATAGAACATGAAATAGCCGAGCAGCATGGCGAACGCCGCCGGGATGAAGATGGCGAGGATTATCGGCACCGTGCTTTCGCCCATATTGATCACGGCGATGGCGTAGACATAGCCGCCCAGGCCGAAAAATGCCGATTGGCCGAAACAGAGAATGCCGCCAAAGCCCCAGATGAAGGCAAGCGAGAGCGCCAGCATGGCCATGGCGATGAAGAGGATCACCTTGAGGAGGGTGAAGAGATCGAAGATCACCGGCCCGAGGAAGAGGAGCGCCAGCATGATCGCGCCGGTGAAGATCAAGCCGCGCGTGTTCCAGCTGTTGAGGTCGACCGACTTCAGCATCGAGCTCAGCATCAGAGCGACCTGCGGAAGATCTTGCCGGTGATGCCCTGGGGCAGGATGCGCAACAGCAGCACGGCGACGATGAGCAGCGCGACGCCGCCGATAATGGGCGTCGTCTCATAGGTGACGAGCTGGCGCACCGTGCCGAACACGCCGGAGGCGACGATGGTGCCGGTAATCGCGCCGGTGCCGGCGGTGATCACCGTGATGAATGCCTGGGCGACATAGGTAAAGCCGACGGTTGGGATGATCTGCGAGATCGGCGCGAGCAGGCCGCCGGCCAAGCCGGTGAGGGCCGCGCCAATGCCGAAGGTCACCATATATACCTTGGGCGGGCTGATGCCGAGCACCGCCGCCTGATTGGCGTTCTGCATGGTGCCGCGGGCAATCAGTCCAAGCTTGGTGCGGGTGAAGGCAAGATAGATGCCGACAAAGAGAATAACGGTCAGGCCGATCAGCACCAGACGGTAGACCGAAAGCTGATACTGGCCGAGGCTGAAATTGCCCATCGGCGCCGAGACGCCGGTGATGTAATTGCCGAAGATCGCCGTGACGATGCCGATCAACAGCAGACTGAGCCCCCAGGTGGCGATCAGCGTGTCCACCAAGCGGCCATAGAAGAAGCGGATTAGCAAACGTTCCGAAAGAATGCCGATGATGCCGACGACGAGCGGCGACAGGATCAGCATGGAGATCCATATATTGACCCCGGCGTTGGTGGCAACGACGGTGGTATAGCCGCCAAGCATCATGAATTCGCCATGCGCGAAATTGATCACGCGCATCATGCCGAAGATGATCGCCAGCCCGGCGCATGTAAGCGCCAGGCTGGAGATCCCGTTCAGCACTTCGATGATGAGAAGTGCGGCCGTATCCACGGCGGTACCTTCAGAACTACCCGTTGGGGGCTATGTTATCGCCGTTACAGGATGGGCTCGAGATGCGCATCCATGTCGGGCGTCTTGGTCAGATCGCAACGATCGACCACGTCGCTCGGATAAAGCTGGCTGTAACTGTCGAAGATGTTCCAGCTCTGGTTCTGGCACTCGGCCACATGCATATCCTGAATGACATGGTTGGTCACCGGGTCCACGACCATATGGCCGGCCGGGCCGTCCCAGGCGATATCGCCGCTTCGGAGCGCTTCGATGACCGGCTCGCGCTCATGCGTGCCGGCCTTCTTGACGCCCTCGGCCCACAGCATGGTGCCGAGATAGCCGCCGATGCCGACCGCGTTGAGGTACGGCGCGTCTTTGCCGAAGCGCGCGTGATAGCGATCGACGAACGCCTTGTTGGCGGGCAGCTCAAGTTCCTGGAAGTAGGGCTGAGCGCTGACGATGCCATTGCCCTCTTCCGGCGTGAGCTGGATATGCTCGTTACCGACGCCGAACGTACAGGAGACGATCGGAATCTTGTTGAGCATGCCGGCCGCCGCCCACTGGCGGTAGAAGCCCATATGCGCCGCACCGACGAGGCAGGTGGCGAGCCAATCGGGCTTGGCCTCCTGAATCTTGGCGATCGCCGGGCCGAACTCGGTGACGTCGAGCGGGAAGTGATCGCGCTGGACCACCGTGCCGCCGAGATCGCCGGAGAATTTCTGCAGCCATTTGCCGATGATCTGCGGCGCATTGTAGTCGGCGCCAATGTAATAGGCCTTCGGGCCGCGATGCTTGAAACCGAACTCAGCGGTGGGCTGCACCCACTGCACGGCGCCGACGCCGGAGACGAAATTGTTGATATCGCAGACGCCGCCTTCATAGATGACGGAGTACCACAGGAGAGTTTTATAACGCCGGAGGATCGGCCGGATAACTTCGCGCGACGCGCTGGTGATCGCGCCATGCACGAGATCGACCCGCTCCTTGAGCGCGGCTTCCTGCGCGAACTGGGCATAGAGCTCCATGCTCGACTGCGGATCGTATTTGATCAGCCGGATTTTCTTGCCGTTGAGGCCGCCGGCGGCGTTGATTTCCTCGACCGCGAGCTCGCAGGTCATGGTCATCGGCGTGCCGTAAATATCGAGGCCGCCCGACTGGTCGAACAGCGAGGCGATGACGATTTCATCGTCGGCCTTACTCTTATAAGGCAGGATACTGGCGGCGAAAGCGGTGCCGAGACCGGCGCCCGCGCCCTTCAAAACGGATCTGCGTGTAAGTTTCATAATTCGGCTACCTCCCTGATGAGCCTGTTTCCGTTCAAATGTGAAGTCACTAAACAAATTTTATTGGCGCCTATTATGACCATCATCCAATTCCACGCACGCATTTTTTTCTGTCTGGACAAATCATCTCATTGCAACCGTTTTGTGGCGCACCGGAAATTCGCATTTGTGCAAAAAAATGCTGTCCCAGGGGGCGGTTTACGGGTACCAACGCCCGTCCCGTCCCGTTTCACGCGATCTGTTGAGGAATGATGGAGTATCTGTTTGGCGATCCGCCGGAAGTCAGCGAGACCAAGGAGATCGCGCCCGGCATCCATTGGCTGCGCATGCCGCTGCCAATGGCGCTCGATCATATCAACCTCTGGCTGATCGAGGATGGCCCCGGCTGGACGTTGATCGACACCGGCCTCTATAGCGGCCTGTCGCGCAAAATTTGGCGGGACGTGATGGACAAGCGCCTCGGCGGACGGCCCCTGACGCGGGTGATCTGCACCCATTTTCACCCGGATCATGTCGGCATGGCGGGCTGGCTGGTCGAGCAGACCGGCGCGGAGTTTTGGATGCCGCGCGAGGAATGGCTCTATGCCCGGGTGCTGACCATCGATACCGGCGAAAACTTCACCGAAGCCATGGTGGCGCATTACCACCGCGCCGGGGGCAGCCCGGAATATCTCGCCAAGCTGCGCGAACGCGGCGCGTTCTTTGCCGGCATCGTATCGGAAGTGCCGCGCAGTATACGGCGCATCCGCGACGGCGATTCATTCGAGATCAGCGGCAAGGCTTGGCGCATCGTGGTCGGTAACGGCCATTCACCGGAGCACGCCTGCCTATTGTCGGAGGCGCTCGGCCTGTTCATTTCCGGCGACCTGGTGCTGCCGCGCATCTCGCCCCATATCGGCGTCTATGCCGACGAGCCGAACGGCGACCCGCTCAGGGACTATCTTGAAACCCTGGAAAAATTCCACGCCCTGCCCGACGCGGCCAGCGTGCTGCCATCTCATAACGAGCCTTTTCGCGGCTTGCATGAGCGCCTCGGCGCGCTGCAGCAGCATCATGCCGAACGGCTCGACGCGTTCGCCGCCGCCTGCACCGCGCCGGCCACTGCGCTCGATGTCGCCAAGCAGGTGTTCGCGCGGCGCCTCGATTCGGCGCAGCTCGGCTTCGCCATCGCCGAAACCGTGGCCCATCTCAACTATCTGACCACGGAAAATCAGATCGCGCGGCACGCCGACGGCAACGGCGTTTACCTCTATCAAAGAATTTAGAGACCGAGATAACGCTCAACGGTGTTGCGCAGGATGAGCGCGGCATCGACCATCTGATCGAGCGGCACATGTTCGTTGGCGGCATGGCTGGTGGCGCCGTCGCCCGGGCCGAAATTGCAGATCTCGATGCCGTCATCGGCGAAATAGCGCCCCTCGCTCACAGCCAGTGCGTTGACGAAGACCGGCGAGCGGCCGCGGCGCGCTTCGATGGCGGCGGCCAGCGCCGAAATGCCCGGCCCGTCCTTGCGCGGCGAGAAGCCATTGGTGCCGGTGAGAAATTCCGTGGAATAACATTCCGCCGGCTCGCCCGCGCCGGCGAGAATCTCGACCATCTCGTCATAGCCGGCGCGCACATCTTCCTCCGGCAACAGGCGGCGGTCGATCTCGAGCCAGCAGAAACTCGGCACCACATTGACATTATGCCCGCCCTGAATGCGGCCGATATTCATGGTCGAACGCTTCTCGCCGCTGACGCGTTCGGCGAGACGAGGCTCCAGGCGGCCGCGAAGATGTTCGACCAGACGCATCATGCGGAGGATGGCATTGTCGCCGGCTTCCGGGTCGCCGCCATGGGCGGCGCGGCCCGTCGCGCTGATGCGCAGCCAGAGAACGCCGCGCTCCTCGGCGATGAGCTCGTTTTCCGTCGGGCCGCCGACCAGGAGGAAATCCGGCTTGAGCGCGCCCGCCTCGCGCAAGTACCGCATGCCGTCCGGGCCGAGGCGCTCCTCGTCGCCGGTGAAGGTAAAGACGACCTCGCCCTTCTTGGGGCCGCCCCGGCGCATGATTTCCTCGCCGAGCCAGATGTGAAGCGCAATCGAGCCTTTGCAATTATTGGCGCCGAGGCCGTAAATCGCACAGTCGCGCAAGGTCGCCGCGAAGGGGTCGCTCAACCAATCGCCGCGCGCGCCGACATCCACCGTGTCGATATGGCAGTTGAGACCGAGTTGCGGCGCGCCCGCGCCGGTGCGCGCGACCACATTGTGGACGCCCTCGGCACGGCTCGGCGTGTCGCAGGCGTAGCCAGCGCGTTCGAACCGCTCGCGGATATAGGTGCAGATAGCGCGCGTGTCACCCGGTGGATAGGTCGAGGGAATAGCGATAAGATCGCGCAGGAGCGCGGTCAGGTCTTGCGTGAGATCGATTTCGTTTGTCATGGCCGAGGGGGGACAAGGTTTTGCCGGGTACAGACAAGAGCATAGACGCGATCAACGAGGAGATGCAGGAAATTCCAATCACCGGGCAGCGCTTCAAGGAATTGCCGGTCGAGCTCAACCAGTTGCTGAAGGCGGCGCGGGCGCTCCGCCCGGCGCATGATTTCGACCGCGACCCGTCGGATTTCCAGCGCGTCCTCCACAAGGTGCGGGACTGAAGCCATGGCGGCAGGCGAGCGGGAACTGGCGGCCCTTAACCTCTGCGACTTCGCCGATGCGCTACGCGACGGCGACTTCTCGGCCGAGGAAGCGATGGCGGCGACGCTGGCGCGCATCGAGCGTCTCGACCCCCATCTCAACGCCTTCATCTGGCGCGACGGCGAACGCGCCATGGACCTCGCCCGGGAGGCCGACGCGGCGCGCGCGCGCGGCGCCGAGATCGGTCCGCTGCACGGCGTGCCGCTCGCCCATAAGGACATGTTCTACCGCCCGGGGCGGCCGACCACCTGCGGTTCGCTGATCCGCCGCGAGTTCCAGGGCGGCGAAACGGCCACCGTGCTCAAGCGCTTCGACCAGGCCGGCGCCATCGAGATCGGCACCCTGGCGATGGTCGAGTTCGCCATGGGACCGCTTGGCTATAACGGCCACCTCGAGCGCTGCCGCAACACGTGGGATTTCGAGCGCATCCCCTGCGGCTCGTCGTCGGGCTCGGGCACGGCGGTGGCGAGCCGCGCGGCGAATGTTCGATGAGCTGGGCGCGGAACTCGGCCCAGCCGCGTGGGTCTTTGTTCTGGTGCTGCACCGGTAGGGCCCGCCGGCATAGACATCCGCCGCCTTCTCCGTGCCCTCGCGCTCGAAATGATTGGCCAGCACATCGACTTCTTTCTGAAAGCTCTCGCACTTGCCCTTGGGCGCGCCATAGCCACAGCCAGCGACCACAAGGGCGGTGGCGCGGTCCGCGTGTTTCATGCCGATATGGAGCGTGGCGAAGCCGCCCATGGAGAGACCGACGATATGCGACTTGTCGATGGCGTAATGATCGAGCACCGCAATGGCGTCGGCAACGGCGCTTTCCTGTCCATAGACCCCGGGATCGTCCGGCACATCGGACGGCGGATAGCCGCGCGCGTTATAAGTGATGCAGCGGTAGCAGCGCGAGAAATAGCGCACTTGCCGCTCCCAGGAGCGGTGGTCGCCGGCGAACTCATGGATGAAGATGAAGAGGATGGCCGCTGCCGGTCTCCTCGGTATAGAGTTTCACACCGCCCGAATTCGCGTAGGTCACGCTCTTTCGCCGCTTTGTATTCGCACACTCGGATTCTATAAATGAGGCGGAAAACAACAAGACCGAGGGAGAGACGGGCCATGCGCCGCATTCTTTACAATATGGAATTCAAGGGCCGGGGCGAGCAGCAGACCGACGGCGAGAATCTCTGGATCACCCGTTCCTTTGCGCCCTGTGTGCGCTTCACCACGGAAATCACGGACGCCGCCGTCGATGTCCGCATGGAAGAGATCGACGGGCCGAAGGCGGAATTCAATTCCAAGGTCACGGCCCATGACGGCGGCGAGCTCGGCCCGGGCAAGAAATTCCGCGAATGGGGCACGGTCTCCTTCGGTAATAGCAATGTGCTCAATTTCGACACCGTCGGCGCCGGTGAATTCGGACCGGTCGGCGACGAAGGGCTAATGCAAGGCGGCATCGTCTGGGCGGTCGATGGCGGAACAGGCATTTTCGAGCAGGCCAAAGGCATCATCACGTCAAATTTCGCCGTCAACGCGGCAGGCAACGTG
>MDTE01009683.1_pt1 | contig 10211 bp, 4 predicted proteins | sample 811231 | NCBI WGS metagenome assembly MDTE01 (sample SAMN05326651, study PRJNA326480) | marine metagenome | isolation source: seawater | place: Indian Ocean: Red Sea | collected 2010 | reverse complement strand
CGCGAAATCGTTCCCGGCGCCGGAGCAAGACCCTGTGCCCGGGAAGTCACAAATTGAGACTGGCATCAAGTTGAAAACCGCAAATTGCACCATCGAGCCCATGGGTGTGGATGACTGGGAGGCGGTGCGGGAGATATACCAAGAAGGTATTGCCACCGGCAATGCCACAGTCGAGGCCGAGCCGCCGGCCTGGGAGCGTTGGAACAGCACCCACCGGCCTGACTGCCGCCTGGTCGCCAAGGACGGAGGCAAGGTCGTCGGCTGGGCTGCCCTGAGCCCAGTTTCAGCGCGTGCCGCCTACTCGGGTGTCGCCGAGGTCAGCGTCTATGTTGCTGAGCACTCCAGGGGAACCGGGGTCGGCAGGCTGCTTCTGGAAACCCTGGTCACCGAATCCGAGTCCGCAGGCGTCTGGACACTGCAGGCCATGATCTTTGTGGAGAACCAGGCCAGCATCACCCTGCATTCGGCCTGCGGTTTCCGTTCCGTGGGCACCAGAGAGCGCATCGGCTGCCTGCACGGTCAGTGGCGCGACACCCTCCTCATGGAACGCCGCAGCAAGGTCAACGGCGCCTAACCCCTCGCAAAACGCAGCAACCCTGCGTGCTAAAATAACCCCGGCCCCACTCAGGTTTTCGAGGCATAGAGATGCGCCTCGGGACTCCCCCGGACATCTGTCAAACGGAGGATGTATCAATGGCAGCACCCAAACGCATGAAATTTGGCGTCTTCATGGCTCCCTTCCACAGGGTTGGCGAAAACCCCACCCTGGCCCTGGAACGGGACCTGGAGCTACTACAGTGGCTGGACACCCTGGGCTTCGACGAGGCCTACATCGGCGAGCACCACAGCGCCGGCTGGGAGACCATCGCATCGCCCGAGTTGTTCATGGCCACCGCCGCCGAGCGTACCCGGCACATCCGTCTGGGCACCGGCGTGGCCAGCCTTCCCTACCACCATCCCTTGATGGTAGCCAACCGCATGTGTCAGCTGGACCATCTCACCCGCGGACGCGTTATCCTGGGCGTTGGTCCCGGCGCGCTGGCATCGGATGCCATCATGCTGGGTATCAAGCCGGAGCGGCAGCGGGCGATGATGGAAGAATCCCTGGACGCCATCGTGCGCCTTATGTCGGACAGCACGCCCTTTACCCACAAGACCGACTGGTTCGAACTGCATGACGCAGTGCTGCACCTGCGGCCCTACCAGGACCCCATCGTACCCATCGCCGTGGCCTCGGTGGAATCGCCCGCCGGCGTAACCCTGGCCGGCAAGCACGGGGCATCGGTACTGTCACTCAGCGTTCCCCGCGACACCATCCGCAAGACCTCCCTGGCCGAGCTCTGGAGCATCGCCGAGGAGACGGCGGCGGAGCACGGCAAGACCATGCACCGGGAAGACTGGGGCGTGGTCATGGGTATGCACCTGGCCGACTCCAAGAAACAGGCCATCGAGGACATCAAAGAGGGCGCGGGCAACGTGGTCACCGAATACTTCGGCCGCACCCTGGGCAACTCCGTCCCCGACGTGCCCCGCGACCAGATCGTGGAGTACATGGTGGAGCACAACCAGTGGATCGTCGGTACCCCGGACGACTGCATCGCCGGAATCGAGCGGCTGCAGGAATTGACCGGCGGCTTCGGCAAGTTCATGATGCGTGTGGAGGACTGGGCCCCCCGGGACAAGATCCACCGCAGCTACGAGCTGCTGGCCCGCTACGTGATGCCCCATTTCCAGGGCAGCCTGGCGGGGATCCAAGTCTCCAACCAGCAGACCAGCGAGCGCCGTGAGCAATTGCAGGAGAACCGCTACGTCGGCATCAAAGCCGCCACCGACCGGTTCGACGCCAACAGAAAATAAACAGCCTTCCTGGGTAACCAGATTGGGTAATCAAAAGGGCGCCCCAGCATATCGGGGCGCCCTTTTGCCGTAGATTGCAGGCGGGCGACGGTTCGTAGATTGACCGCGGTTCTGCTATATTTTCTATAAGCGAAAATCATCACGATGGACCAACGGGCAGCGTCCCAGGCCAAATGAGGCACTCCCCATGCGCAAGACCAAGATCATTGTCACCATCGGACCCTCCTCCAGCAACCCAGAAACCCTGGACCAACTCATCGGCAGAGGCATCGACTGCGCCCGGCTGAACTTCTCCCACGGCACCCTGGACGAGCACGCCGCGGTGATCGCCAACATCCGTGAGCTGTCCAAGAAACACCGGCGGCCGGTGGCCATACTCCAGGACCTGGGCGGCATCAAACTGCGCCTCGGCACCCTGGACGAACCGGTCCTGCTGAACCCTGGCGACAACGTAAGCCTGGTCCCCCAAGAAGTTACCGACGAACCCGGCGTGCTGCCATTTCCCCAGCCCGGGGCCTTTCGGAACATCGCCGCCGGCCACAACATCTTCATCGCCGACGGCACGGTCCGCCTGGCCGTCACAGCCTCCAGCCCCGACAGGGTGGATGCCACCGTTCTGTCCTCTGGCGTCGTCTCATCCTACAAGGGTGTCAACCTCCCCGGGGTCCGCATCGACGACCCGGTGTTGACCGAGCAGGACAAGATTGCCCTGAAGTTCGGCGTGGAGCACGAGGTCGATTGGGTGGGGCTGTCATTCGTCCGAACCGCCGACGACATACTGTATGCCCGGGAACACCTGAACGCCGCCGGCAGCAAGGCCTTGGTTATGGCCAAGCTGGAACGGGGCGAGGGCATCGACAACATCGATTCCATATTGCCGGAAGTGGACGGCATCATGGTGGCCAGGGGTGATCTGGGCGTTGAGATTCCCATGGAACAGGTCCCCGTGGTCCAGAAGGAACTGGTGAGAAAGTCCAATGAGGCCGGCAAAGTCTCGGTGATTGCCACCCAGATGCTCTGGTCCATGGTGGTCTCTCCGGCTCCCACAAGGGCCGAGGTCTCAGACGTGACCAACGCCGTCTTGGACCGCTGCGATTCCATCATGCTTTCCGACGAAACGGCGGTGGGCCAGCACCCCCTGGAAGCCTTTGACATGGCCGACTCCACCGTCAAAGAGACCGAGAAGATCTACCCCTATTTCAGCGATTTGGGCTCCAGAGACCGCACCCAGGCCATCACTTCGGCCGCGGCGCGGCTGGTCCGGGCCCTGGGGTCCAAACCGGTGGTGGTCACCAGCACTGGCCGGGCTGCCCTGGAACTATCACGGTTCCGTCCCGACATCAACGTCCTGGCCTTTTCCCACGACGCTGCCGTACTGCAGAAGCTCTGCCTTGGCTGGGGAATTAGCCCCGGAGGCGTCATTCCACCCCAGCAGGACGTCGCCGCCTTGGTCGCCTCCGTGGTGGAAACCGGTCTCGAGGGCGGAGTCCTTGCCGAAGACGACGTTGTGACCATCGTCCACGGCTTCCTGCCCGGTGTGTCGGGCACCACCAACGCGGTACAGGTGCTGGACATGCGGGAGTACCTATCCCTGACCAAGGACCACCGCACGGCCGCAGCGAAAAAATGATTATCTGTACGTGATTTTGAGCGTATTCCATTCCAGAGTCCGTTCCAGCGCGACCCTTCTGACATTGTTGACCACGGCCTTCGTCCTAGCGGCCTGCTCCGGCGGCAGCGGCCTATCATCCGGTCCAACACCGGAGCCCGGCGACTCGCCAACCTCGACTCCCAACTCCTTCGGGGACTTCGCCACCGCCAATATCACGCCAGCCGACCCGGAACGCCTGACCAATCTGACCAGCCTCCTCTCCCTGGTCCCCCAGGAATACGAATCAGCGGTCTATCTGGACTTAGGAATCCTACGCTCCAACGTCCTCCTGACCCGGTCCGTGGACGCCCAGGCGTTGGGCCTTTCTTCCGCGCTGCCGTCCCTGGCCACCGGGCTGGTCAATTCCGTCGCCAGAGCTTCGGATTCAGAAGCTCTGAGGATCATCACACCCTTTGAGTGAGACTTCCGCATCTCAGACATGATCCAACTGGCCGGCGGATTCGGGTTGGAGATGGGCCAGAGCGGCCCCGAGTCCTATAACAACCACCCCATCTATGAAGTCAGCATCCTTGGTAACGTCTCAGCCCTGGCGACGGCCGACTTCACCACCGGCACCGGGGTCGCGGCCATCCACCGGCGGGGCACCGCGGAGGAGACTGTGGAGTTGGCGAAAGGCGCCCTGGATGCCTTCGACGGCAGGGCCGACCGGCTGCTCGGTCTCCCCGGACTGGCCGACCTGGTGGGTAATATTCCCTCGGGCTTCGTAACCGCTGTACTCTCCCAATGCGAGGATATTCCACTGATTAGCGACGGAGACGGCCTGCCCGGGTGCTCCGGCCTGGTCGCCAGCCCGACGGTGACGTCGGGCGACCTGGTGGTCTTCCAGGTGTTGGTCGGGTTCTAAGGTCAACAGCACGCGAAATCGGCCCTGCAAAGAGCCAACGACTCCCTGGCCGATCAGCGGGAAAAGTATGGGTTTGAGGACCTGGCAGTGCGCCTGGAGGGGAACAACCTGAGAGTTCAGGCGATCTTCGGGGTTCCCAAGTTCGAGGACGCCTACCGGCTGTTTACCGGCGGCTTCTAGACCCGGTTAACTGTGGTTGGGCAAGGAGTGGGGTAGGGAAGTCTCGCCCATGAGGTATTGGTCTATGGCGCGGGCGGTCTCCCGTCCTTCGGATATGGCCCAGACCACCAGGGATTGTCCTCGGGCGGCGTCTCCGGCCGCAAAGACACCGGGAACGCTGCTCATCCGATTGGCGTCGATGGCAATGTTGCCCCGGCCGTCCAGCTCAACGCCCATCTGACCCAACATGCCGTCATGCTCGGGGTGTAAGAAGCCCATGGCCAGCAGGGTCAACTCGGTCTCGATTTCAAACTCGCTGCCCGGCACCTCGGACATCGACGGCCGGCCACCGTTCTCCGGTTCCGTCCATTCCACCCGTACGGCATGCAGTTTTTCCAACTTGCCGTTCTGACCTGAGAACGACTTGGTCAGTACGTTGTAGTCACGAATCCCGCCCTCTTCATGGGCCGGGGAAGAGCGGAGCACCATGGGCCACTGGGGCCAGGGGTTGTTGGAGGAGCGCTCAGTGGGGGGTTCAGACAGCAGTTCCAATTGGTGCACCACCTCGGCGCCCTGACGGATGGCAGTGCCCAGACAGTCGGCCCCTGTGTCGCCGCCGCCCAGAATGACCACGCGTTTGCCCTCGGCTTCGATACGCTCGCCGTCGGGTATCTGTTCGCCGGCCAGCACCCGGTTCTGCTGGGACAGGTACTCCATGGCCAGGTGGACGCCTTCCAGCTCACGGCCTGGAACATCCAACTCACGGGCCTGGGTGGAGCCGATTGCGATACACACCGCATCAAACTCGGAGAGCAGCCGGTCCACGGGAAAGTCCACGCCCACGTTGGTGTCGGTCAGGAAGGTAACGCCTTCTTCGGCCATCAGGTCAACGCGGCGCTGGACCACGGATTTTTCCAGTTTGAATTCGGGGATGCCCAGGGCCAGCAGACCGCCAATGTATCCGTTCCGTTCAAAGACGGTAACCAGGTGTCCGGCCCGGTTGAGCTGCTGGGCGGCGGCCAGACCTGACGGGCCGGACCCAACCACTGCCACCTTCTTGCCGGTCCTTGTGGCGGGAGGCATGGCCTTGATCCAGCCGTTCTCGTAGCCCCGGTCGACGATCTCTTTCTCGATGTACTCAATGGTCACCGGGTCCGAGTTGATGCTGAGAACACAGCTTGCTTCGCAGGGTGCGGGGCACACCCTGCCGGTGAACTCGGGGAAATTGTTGGTGGAATGAAGCGTTTTTAGAGCCCCCTCCCAATCACCCAGGTACACCTTGTGGTTGAACTCGGGAATGACATTGCCCAAGGGGCAGCCCATGTGGCAAAAGGGCACGGCGCAGTCCATGCACCGGGAGCCCTGTTCCTTGGCTTCCGCTTCTCCCCAGGGTTTGTAGAACTCCTGGTAGTCACCCTTTCTTTCCGCTGCGGGCCTTCGCTCGGGAGGCTGCCGCCCGGATTCCATAAATCCTGTTGGTTTACCCATTGCCCACAGATTCCAGCTCGCGCTCTTCGCCTTCCTCAGCGCGGCGCTTGCGTTCTTCCAGCACCCGGCGGTAGTCCCGGGGCATGATTTTCTTGAACCGCTTCAGAGACGCATTCCAGTCGGCCAGTATATCCGTGGCCGGGGTGCTGCCGGTGAATTTCTTGTGTTCTTCGATGAGTTCCTTGAGCATGGCGATGTCTTCCGGATCGGTGACGGTCTCCAGGTCTGCCATGCCGTCGTTGAACCGTATCTCGAAGTCGCCTTCTTTGTCGTATACGAAGGCGATACCGCCACTCATGCCGGCCGCGAAGTTGCGTCCCGTAGGACCAAGGACCACCGCAACGCCGCCGGTCATGTACTCACAGCCGTGGTCGCCCACGCCCTCGACGACGGTCTTGACGCCGCTGTTTCGAACACAGAACCGCTCTCCGGCCAGGCCGCGGATGTAGACGTTGCCGCCGGTGGCCCCGTACATGGCCACGTTGCCAATGATGATGTTCTCTTCGGGGACGAAGCGCGAATCGGGATGGGGACAGACGACGATGCGTCCGCCTGACATTCCCTTCCCCATGTAGTCGTTGGTGTCTCCGTTCAGGTCGATATTGATGCCCCGTGCCAGGAAGGCGCCGAAGCTCTGTCCCGCCGAACCGGTGAATTTGATGTTCACGCTGTCGTCAGGCAGACCGTCTTCGCCATATTCCTTGGCAACCTTGCCGCTGAGCATGGCGCCAACGGTCCGGTTGGAGTTTTGGATCGGCAGGTCGATATTAACGGGAGTCCTATGCTCCAAGGCCGGCTGGGCCTGAGCAATCAATTCATGGTCGAGCGCATGCTGAAGGCCGTGGTCCTGCTCCCGGTCACAGTAGACCGGCTCGCTGGAGTCGTTGGACTCCTGGCGGTACAGCAGCTTGGAGAAGTCCAAGCCCTGGGCCTTCCAGTGCTCCACGGCTTCCTGGGCCTCCAGAACGTCGGTCCGGCCGATGATTTCAGCAACGGACCGGAACCCTAGGTCGGCCATGATTTCCCGCATCTCTTCGGCGACAAACATGAAGTAATTGACCAGGTGCTCCGGTTTGCCGGCGAACTTTTTGCGCAGCTCCGGGTCCTGGGTGGCGATTCCCACCGAGCAGGTGTTCATGTGGCACTTGCGAAGCATGATGCATCCGCTGACCACCAAGGCCGAGGTGGCAAAACCAAACTCTTCTGCGCCCAGCATGGCTGACACAACGGCGTCCCGGCCGGTCTTCAGTTGACCGTCGGCCTGGACGACTATGCGGCTGCGCAGTCCGTTGGCGACCAGCACCTGTTGGGTCTCGGCGATGCCCAATTCCCAGGGCAGGCCTGCATGTTTGATGGAGGACTCTGGAGAGGCTCCGGTCCCACCGTCATGGCCGCTGATCAGGACCACGTCACCGTGCCCCTTGGCAACGCCGGCGGCGATGGTGCCGACACCGACTTCGGAGACCAATTTAACGTGGATCCTGGAGTCCGGGTTCACGTTCTTCAGGTCGTGAATCAGCTGGGCCAAGTCTTCAATGGAATATATGTCGTGGTGGGGCGGCGGCGAGATCAACTCCACTCCGGGGGTTGTCTTCCGCACCCAACCGATGTACTCGTCCACCTTGTGCCCCGGCAACTGTCCGCCCTCGCCGGGCTTGGCGCCCTGGGCCATCTTGATCTGCAGGTCGGTGGCGTTTATCAGATAGTTGGCCGTCACGCCGAAGCGGCCCGAAGCCACCTGTTTGATGGCACTGCTCCGGGAATCGCCGTTCTCGTCCAACCAGAAACGGCGGTAGTCCTCGCCGCCCTCGCCCGTATTGCTGCGGGCGCCCATCCGGTTCATGGCGATGGCCAAGGTCTCGTGTGCCTCACGGCTGATCGACCCCAGGGACGCGGCGCCGGTGGCGAACCGCTTTACGATTTCAGAAGCCGGCTCAACCTCTTCGATGGGGACCGGGGTGCGGCCCTCTTTGAATCCCAGCAAGCCGCGCAGGGATGCCATCCGCCTGCTTTCGTCGTTGGATGCCTTGCTGAAATCTTGGTAGGCCACCCAGCTGTTGGTGCGCGCGGCGAACTGCAACTTGGCTATGGTGTCGGGGTTCCACTGATGGTGCTCACCGTCGCGCCGCCACTGGTAGGTCCCGCCCAGAGGCAGGTCCTGCTTGGCCGCGATCTCCCGGGACACGAAGGCCCGGGCGTGGCGCTCCGATGCCTCGCGTTGGATGCCGTCCAGCCCGATACCGCCGACCCTGGACGGTGTCCAGGTGAAGTACTCGTCGATGAGTTCAGCGTTGAGGCCCACCGCCTCGAAGATCTGGGCGCCCCGGTAGCTCTGCACGGTGGAGATGCCCATCTTGGACATCACCTTCAATACACCCTTTTCGTTGGCCTTGAGGAAGTTCTTTTCCGCGTACTCGGGCTTGGTGCCGTTGATCTGTCCGGCCTCGGCCAGGTCGCGCACGGTGGCCAGTGCGATGTAGGGGTTGATGGCGCTGGCGCCGTAACCGATCAGAAGGCAGAAGTGGTGCACCTCCCTGGCGTCTCCCGACTCACAGACCAGAGCGGCCTTGGTGCGGGTGCCTTCCCGGATCAGATGATGGTGCACGGCGGAGACGGAGAGCAGGCTGGGTATCGGCACCCAGCGGCTGTCCACGCCCCGGTCGGAGAGAACGATTACGGCCGCGCCGTCCTCGATGGCCTGGGAGGCTTCTTTCCTGAGTTTGTCCAAGGCCTGTTGCAGCGCGTTGTCTCCGGCTTTCCGGTCGTACAGGGCCGAGAGTGTGACCGAACTCAAGCCGTCCAGGTCCAGCCCTTTAATCTTGGCCAGGTCCTCATTGCTGAGGATCGGTGATGACAGTTTCAACTGGCGGCAGTGGGCCGGCGTCTCATCGAAAAGGTTCTGTTCCCGGCCGATGAACGAGCCGATGGAGGTGACCAGTTCCTCGCGGATGGCGTCCAATGGCGGGTTGGTCACCTGGGCGAACAACTGCTTGAAGTAGTTGTAGAGCACCTGGTTCTGGTCCGAGAGCACCGCCAAAGGCGCATCGTTCCCCATGGACCCAATGGCCTCGGAACCGGCTGCCGCCATCGGCGTGGGGAGCATCCGGATCTCTTCTATGTTGTAGCCAAAGGACTGCTGCAGGCGGACCAGTTCTCCCCCATCCGTAGGGGGTGTCTTGGCCGGCTCCGGCAGTTCCTCAAGGGTCACTTTATTTTCTTTCAGCCACTGGCCGTAGGGCTGGTTGGTGGCCAGCTTGTGTTTCAGCTCTTCGTCGCCGATGATCCGGCCCTCTTCCAAACTGACCAGGAACATGCGGCCCGGCTGCAGGCGGCCCTTGAACTTGACCTCTGCCGGGGGCACCTCCAACACACCCGTCTCCGACGCCATGACCAGTTTGTCGTCGTCGGTGACCAGGTACCGGAAGGGCCGCAGTCCGTTGCGGTCCAGCAGGGCGCAAATGCTGTTGCCGTTGGAAGACACGATCATCGCCGGACCGTCCCACGGCTCCATAAGGGAAGAATGGTACTCGTAGAAGTCCTTCTTCTCCTGGGACATGGTCTCGTGTTGGTCCCAGGCCTCTGGGATAAGCATCAACATGGCGTGATCAAGGTCGCGGCCCGTCATCTGGAGCAGCTCCAGGGCATTGTCCAGACTCGCGGTATCGCTCTCCCCGGCGCGCATCACCGGAGCAATCTTGTCCATGTCATCGCCGAACAGGGGCGACTGGAATTGGGCTTCCCTGGCGTGCATCCAGTTGAAGTTGCCGCGCAGGGTGTTTATCTCACCATTGTGGGCCAGGTAGCGGTAGGGATGGGCCAACCGCCAGTGTCCCAGGGTGTTGGTGCTGAAACGGGAGTGGACTAGGGAAAAGGCGCTGACCAGGTCATCGTCCTTCAGGTCCACGTAGAACTCGGCTATCTGATGGGCCATGAGCAGGCCCTTGTACACGATGGTGTTGCAGGACATGCTGCAAACGTAGAAGAAGTCGGCCTGGTCTTCGGTCATTCCCGACTCGTCGATGGAGTGTTCGATGACCTTGCGGACCACAAATAGCTTTCGCTCCAGTTGGGCGGAGTCCTGAATTGACCGACCCCGACCGATGAAAACCTGGGCGATGTGCGGGCACACCGCCTGAGCATCTTCACCTATCTTGGAGTGGTCAATGGGTACGTCCCGCCACCCCAACAACT
>MDTE01005117.1_pt1 | contig 10212 bp, 4 predicted proteins | sample 811231 | NCBI WGS metagenome assembly MDTE01 (sample SAMN05326651, study PRJNA326480) | marine metagenome | isolation source: seawater | place: Indian Ocean: Red Sea | collected 2010 | reverse complement strand
CGGTGACTTCACCGGTGAGATCAAAGTGTTCTGGGAGGACATGTTTGGGCTGGGTGATTTCGCCACTGGAATCCGTGACGGTGAAGATGCGATCATCACTTTCCACGATCCGTTTGTCGCGCCGCTGGTCGTGAATCCCTTGTTTGACAACACGGTGACAGCTGCCTTCGATGCACAAAATGGTGTCCTGACGGTCGAGTCGGACAATGATGATGCGATCGCTATCCAGGTGTCTGACGGTGTGGTCCAGGTGATGGACGACGGCGCCGTTATCGGCGGAATCGGTGAACTCGATCCCATGCTCGTCCAGTCGCTGGTGGTGACTGGTGGTCCGGGGGACAACAGGATCGACCTGTCGGCCGTCCGGCCCGGTGATTTCCCGGCCCTGGCGAGTGTCCACATCGACGCCGGAGATGGGAACGACGTTGTCATTGGCAGTGCGTTCGCCGACGTGATTGAGGGTGGACTGGGCGACGACAAGCTCAACGGCGCCGGTGGGAACGATGTCGTCTCCGGTGGCGATGGCCAGGACACGTTGGTGGGTGGTCGTGGCCGTGACACGTTGCGGAGCGGCACAGGCAACGATGTGCTCAAGGGGCAGGGTGGCCCGGATCGGTTGGAGGGCCAGGATGGCGACGACTTGCTCGTTGGCGATCTGGGCCATGACCGACTGTACGGTGGCCGTGGTCATGACGTGATGCGTGGTGGCGCGGGACACGACACGCTCAATGGCGGTGGGGGAAATGACACGCAGTCGGGCGAAGCGGGGAATGACCGCCTGTTTGGTGGAGCCGGGCGAGACTGGCTGCGGGGAGATTCGGGCAGTGACGTGATCAAGGGCCAGGGGGGTGTCGATACGCTCGACGGCGGCGATGGTCACGACAGGATGTTTGGTGGCAGCGGCCGGGATCGAATGCACGGTGAGGACGGCGACGACACCCTCGACGGCGGGAGCGGAGATGACACGCTCGACGGCGGCCGGGGCAACGATGGCCTGGCGGGAGCCCGGGGCCGAGACATCCTGAATGGTCGGCACGGCAACGACACCCTGGTGGGGGGGGCCGACGACGACACGTTGCTGGCCGGTGCGGGGCGCGACCTGGCGATGGGTTCTGATGGAAACGACTTCATCAACGGGCAGGGAGGAAGTGGCGACACGATCTCCGGTGGCGAAGGTGACGACACGACCCGAAACGCGGATGGACTGGACCGGATCGACGAGGCTTTCCAGTTCTTTGCCGATTGGATTCCGGCCGTCTGACTGCAAGCCGGCGACGTGCTGCCGTCACCGGAGCATGAAATGCGGCTGAGGGTGTCGCGTCCCGGTTTGTAGCGGGAGCCTCCGATCGTCCGAGGTGAGCTCCTGTCGCGCAGCCCAACTCGGTTGGCACGATTTGGAAATGACGTGTAGCATGGCGGTACCGGAGCCGGTGATGCGGCTTTCCGGAAAGGCCAGCCATGAGTTCACCAACAAATATCGTTGAACAGGTGCGCGAACAGTTTGGCCAACTGCTGGGGCGTTTCGAGACGGCCTGGGAGGACGGGGCCGAACCGGAGATCAGCGATTTCCTGTTCCTGGAACCGATCGAGGACCAGGCCGTTCGGCACCAGCTTTTGCTGGAACTGGTCAAACTGGACCTGTCCAGCCGGTGGAAACAGATGCTCCCCAAGGGGGGAGGTGAGGCTCCTGCCTCGTCCGGAGCGGACGAGCAGACGGTGCAACTGCCACGAGTTGAGCGTTATGTGGTCGAGTGGCCGGAACTTGGTCCCAAGGACAGTGTTGACGTCGACCTGATTGTCCATGAATACCGGACACGTCAGCGTTTTGGTGACCGTCCGCATGTTTCGGAATTTGAAACGCGGTTTCCGGCGCACGGTCAAACACTCTCGGTGCCGCTCGGCGAGGCGGAGACGGAGTTCCGGGAGATGCGGGAAGGCTCGACCGCGCCAGGTATTCACATCGCGTCGATGGAAACCAGCCAGGGAACCTTGCTGCCGGGTGTCGGAACGCCTGAACCCAAGACAGAAGTCGATGCCCCGCCCGCCGGGGCTGCCGGTTTCGCCGGTGCTGTCGAAATGCAGATGGGGAATTTCGGCAACTATGACTTGCAGGAGGAACTCGGCCGCGGAGCGATGGGCATTGTCTACCGGGCCCGTCAACTTCGGCCCGATCGACCGGTCGCTCTGAAGACGATTTCAAAAGGCAAGCTGGCGAGTGTTGAACAGGTCCGGACGTTTTTTGCCGAGGCCAATTCCGCGGGCAACCTGCGTCATCCGCATATCGTCACGGTGTACGATTCGGGCGAGGTGGATGGACAGCATTACTTCTCGATGGCCTACATCGAGGGGAAGAGCCTGGACGAGATCGTGGAACCAGGCGAGACGCTCGATCCCCGGCGGGCGGCCAAGTACATCCGGACGACCGCCGAGGCGATCGAATACGCGCATTCGATGGGTGTCCTACACCGTGACCTGAAACCAGGCAACGTTCTGATTGACGAAAATGACGAACCGCATGTTGCCGATTTTGGGATCGCGTCACGACTGGAAGACGATTCGACGAGTCCGGTCCACGGCGAGGTGGTGGGGACCCCGAGTTTCATGCCGCCTGAACAGGCCCAGGGCAGGGCCGACCTGATCGGGCCGACCAGTGATGTCTATTCCCTGGGGGCGACGCTGTATTGCTTGTTGACCGGCGTGCCTCCGTTTGGTGGTGGTGACGTGCTGGCCACGTTGATGCAGGTGATTGATGAACCACCAAAACCGATCCGACAATTCAACAAGTCGGTCGACCGTTATCTCCAGGCGATTTGCCTGAAATGCCTGGCAAAGAAACCGTCCGACCGTTACGCCTCGGCGCAGGAACTGGCCGATGATTTGGGCCGTTACCTGAGAAACGAGCCGACGGTGGCGCTGTCGCCACCGATGGTGATCCGGTTCACCAAGTGGTGCCGTCGTAACCCGGCGGTGGCCCGATTGACCATTGTGATTCTGCTGATCCTGCTGGGCACTTCCGGCGTGATGTCGACCCTGTACCTGCAACTGCGAGTTGTGCACGGTTCGGTGACCGACCTGGAAGATGACAAGAAACGGTTGGAGAAGGACAAGACCCGGTTCGAGGGTGAACTGGTGGTGCTGGCCGATCAGGCAGACGAAAGCAAGAGGATTGCCGAGGACAGTGCACGGAAAGCGGCAGCGAGCGCAGAGAAAGCGGCGGAAAGTTCGAAACGGCTGGCTGCTGCCGATACGAAATTGGCCAAGACCAACAGCGACCTCGAAGTCGCCCGGAAGAGTTTGGAGCCGTTGCAGGCGATGTTGGCAGACAGCAAGAAGATGCTGGATTTCAGCAAACAGATGTTGGCCACCAGCAAGTTGCAACTAAAAAAACAGACCGCAGCCCTCGCAGAGGCCAAGGAGGAAGTGGCGGCTTCGGGCTCGAAATTGAAGGCGAATCAACTCGCGTTGGTGGCACAGAAAAAGCAACTGGCCAAGGCGGCCAGGGATCTGGAGGTTGCCGAGACGGAGGAACGCAAACAACTCCGACGGACATCGGACGGACAGCGTGAACTTGGAAAAACGTACGGAAAGCTCGGAGAAAACGAGCAGGCCAAACAGGCGTTTGGCGAATCGATCGTCGCCAGCGGTGACTGGGTGAAAAAGGCGGCGAAGATTCCGGCCGAACAGAAAATGGCACTCCTGGGTGTCGCCGAGAGCAATCGACTGCTTGGTGACCTTCATGTCAATCTCGAAGAACTCAAACCGTCGGCTGTCCAATTCCAGGCTGCAGAGGCCGCGATCAGCCGCCTGAAGACGAGCGGCCTGGGTGGCGAGGATGTCCAATTTTCCAGTGCTCAATTGTTCAACAGTCGTGCGGTGGCTTTTGAAATCCAGGGGCTGCTGGACCTGCAGCTGCAACACCTCGAGAGTGCTCGCAACGCCTACGTGGCTCTGATTGGAACGGCCGCCAAGGCGAATGCGATCCGCTACCGGCAGAAATTGGCAAGGACGTATTACAACCTGGGACGGGCTTATGATCGTCTCTGCTCGCAAGGCAAGAGCAACGACTGGAAACAGGTGGTGTCGGCCTACGACAAGGCCGTCACCGGGCTGGAATCGTTGAGAGACGATGCCAGCGGTGACCGTGAACTCGAGTTGGCAGTGATTCAAGAACTGGCCCAGACGCTGCAGGAGCGATCGAGTGGTTGGTTGGGGTACGCTGACGCCACGACCGGCGAGGCTGCGATGGGACACGAGAGACAGGCCATCCGAGACGCCGATGCCTCGATTGCTTTGTGCCAGGTTCTCGTGGAGAAGGCCCCGAGGAATCCGCAGTACCGGGTCGATCGGATTTACGCCCGGATGACCAGGGCGACGCTCTATCCGGTCGATCAGGTCGGCAACACCGAGGCGGAAAAGCTGTACCTGTCCGGGATCACGGCGCTCGAGACGATTGTTGAGGAGCACCAGGTTCCCGCTCACCGAAGCCTGCTGGCTGATGCCCGAACGAATCTAGGGGTGCTCTACCAGGATTGGCCTCCGACACGAGTGGCACCGGCCAGCAAGAGAGCGATGCAGGCGCGGGAACAGTTCACCGCTGCTTTGAAAGAAGCCGAACGCCTGCATGTCCAGTTCCCGGGGCTGGCGAGTTACCAGTACGCATTGGCCGACGCCCTGCGGAACATGGCCGACCTGTTGAAGGAACGCGATGGGGCGGCTGCCGCACGGTTCGCGACACGAGGACTGGGGCTCATCAAGCCCCTGGTGAGAAGATATCCCGGGCGGCCCGACTACAAGAGCTTGGCCGAAAACCTGGCGGCCGTCGGGCGATAGGCCGGGTCGTCGAGACGGCGTCCCGTGGCGGCCTCTAGAACGACTTGTTGATGTAGGTCAGGAATTCCAGGGCGCGGCTGGTTCCACCGGTGACCGGAACCGAGATTCCCAGGGTGAAGTCGACTTGCTGGGTGAACAACAGCGTGAGTGACATGGTCAGGTCGACCACGTGACGCGGTTCTTCGAAAGCCAACGCCGTTTGCTCGACCGGAATCAGGGCCGGGAGATACTGCGGGAGATAAATCGTGCTGGTGCCATCTCCCGGGTTGAGCGTGCCGGCCGCTGTTTGTGGAGCCCCGGAACTGAGGTCGAATAACCCCGTGACGGTGTTGTTGCCAATGATGTGTTTTCCGAGCACTTCGAACTGGGGCACGATGCCCAACAGGAAGGGCTCCGGGTCTCCTGTGTCGGACCACACCTCAAGGCTTTCATGCTTGTAGAGAAAGTGGCCGATTCCAAGGCTGTAGTCCCAGGTTTTGATCTGTTCGCTGTCTGTCGGAAAACTGAATCCTGTCACGCCCCAAACAAACCAGTCCTCCTTGGGGGTGTGATTGATTCCCAGCCCGGGGCTCAGGCGGGATGTGTCTTCCACGATGGCGAAGTCAGGTGTGGGGATCTGGGGTGCGATGCCAAACATGCCGGCGAGTACCGTTTCGTCGTCCCGGTACAGGACGTGCTTCATCTGAATGATCGGATTGGAGAACATCTCCGGCTGCTGGACATCATCAAGCGGTGTGACGTACTGGGCCTGGAATGCAATTCCGAAATCGGAGGTGACCGCGTACTCGAACCCGGCCCGGTACAGGTTCGTGTCGGGATTTCTCAGGAAAGATGACGAACGACCGGCGTTGTGGAGCAGGTAAAGATCCTGCAGTTGTGCCGCCGAAGCCGGGTCTGAAGGGTCGACAATGTCTAGAGAACCGCCGCCACCTCCGGCGGTTCCCTGTCCGCTACCAAAACCGGTGTAGCTCATGAACAGGCGGCGTCCTGTTTCGCTCCCGAGAATTGAGAAGAGGTCGGCGTTTTGTTGTGAAATGGTGATTGCGTTGTTCTGGCTGACGGCGTGTTGGAACCCGAGCCATGCTCGTGTTTCCGGTTCCAGTGACATGTTGTCAAAGAGATTGAGCCGGTTGGCAGTGTCGGCCCGGCCACCGATACGACGGCGGATTCGCCGTCTTTTCTGTGACACTTGGGCGGCATTGGCTTGTTGTTCTTCGACGGTTGGAGGATCGGGGTCGTAGGAGCCGTCCATGATCTCGACATTCTGGCACAGCAACAGGGCCTCGTTGGCGGCGTACCGGATCCGGGCCGACGGTTCGAAGAACAGGCCGTTGTCCAACTTCTGGGTGCTGACCTGCACCAGCGCTTTCTTGATCTCCGGCGTGGCCGTTTCACGGTCGGTGTCACGTCGGTGCTCAAATCGCTTTTGGTTTTGTTGAAACCTGCGGTCCTGGTACGACTCCAGCAGGTCGTCCAGCGGTGTGGGGGCCGAAAAGGTCACCAGGGAACGCAACTGGTTCCAGATCAGAGGGTCCGGCAGGTTCCGCCATCCATGGAGCGCCGTGAACCCCAGCGGAGGTTTTCCTCGCTGAATCTGCCTGGTGATCGCCTTGACCGCGGCAAAACGAACCGCTTCACGTGGGTCCTTCAGCAGGTGGTCGATCAGGATCGCCTGGCTCTCGGGATGGGAAGCCGCGTCGGCTGCACCAAGAAACTCGATGGCGGCAATGTCATCCTGTGCCGGATCGGCTGCGGGAACGGTTTGGCCGAGCAAACAGAGCAGCAAGCTGCCCAGGAGCAAGGGTGAAATCGACCGCGTCCGCATCGGGACTCCTCCCTCTTCCCCGTATGAGAACACGGGTACAAGGGGACCTGAGAGTTAAAAGGGCTGTAACGATTATCGGCGAAATGGCGGCTTTCTCTTGTCTCAATTGCGCGTGTGGGCACCAAAAAAAACGCCCCGGATTGCGATCCAGGGCGTTCTGGAAGCGAGACACTTGGACAGAAAGTTCCGCTCGGTCGTTTCGAGTAAAACTACTTGGTCAGTTTGAAAGTGGACTCGTCAAGTGTCTTCTTGCCTGACGTTTTGATGGGCAGGCTTCTCTTTGGGATTAGCTGGGCGGCAGCCTTTTTGGCTGGTGCAGCTTTCTTCGGAGCGGGCTCGGCTTTCTTCGGAGCAGGTTCGGCTTTCTTCGGAGCAGGTTCGGCTTTCTTCGGAGCAGGTTCGACTTTCTTCGGAGCGGGCTCGGCCTTCTTGGCCGGCGGTTCCGGAGTCGGCTCGGGGGTCGGTTCGGGTTCTGGGTCCATGCCACGCTGCTTGCACAGGTCGCGACAGATTTCCACTGCCTCGGCAGCCGCTTTCCGGACGCGTTTGGAAGGCTCGAACAGGCAGTCCTTGAACTCGGGATCCATTTCGTAGGCCACCTTGTAGACCGCGTCGATGGCTTCCTGGGTGCAGCATCCACGACACGTGTCATAGCGACGTTTTTCGGCCTTGCTGGCTTTTTCACAATCCAGTCCGCGAGAGAATTGCACCTGGAGGGCCTCGACGGCCGCCAGGCGAACTTCCTCGGACGGATCTTCAATCATCAACTTGATCAGTTGTTTCTGGGCGTTGGGATAGGCTCGGCAGTCGACCTCCGCGAGAAACTCGGCAGCGGTGATTCGGTTTTTGACGTCGAGTTCCTGGGCCTTGATCTTGGCGGCCAGGCCCTTGGCGGAATCAATCGGTGCTCCCGCGAACGGTTTCCGCAACAGTTTCGGAGTGAGGAGTTCCTTGATCGTGTTGGCGACCGGCAAACCTGTGGCAAAATCAAGCAGGCTGGGAGTCAGCTCGGGACTCTCGAAAGCGGGAGCTGTTTCAGGGGCAGCTCCCCCGGCAAATGCGCCCTGGGCAAACACGCTGGTCGACGTGCCTGCCACGAGGAAGGTGACTGCCAGTGAGATCCGCACAATGTGCCGGAAACGTGGATGTGCAGACATGGGGCTCGCTCCTTCTTGATCTGATCGAGGTGCCCAACCGATTTGATCCGGGTTGGCTCCGAACCTGGAGGCAGGTTCGCGGTCTTCTGTTTTCGTTCAGAACGGGTGATGAGTTGGGCTGTTGCGGGGGAAGAAGCAACGTCGTGAGATGATGCGTGGCAACGCACCCTCGCAAAAGTTGCAGTACCGCTGTCATCGGTTGGAACACATGGGCCGTTGAAGCATGTTGTGATGATCAACCGTGGTTTGCAGGGTGATTATCAGGCGAGACCGTTCGAATCGTGTCGACCGTCACAGTTTAACTAGTCGTGATTTCGTCCTGGGCTGTTGTGTCCGGGATACCCGGTGTTCGCGAGGTTGCCTCGCGCTGGTCATTCTTATCAGGATGCACGGTGAAATTGTCCTTGGGCCGTTGAATCCGATTGGGTTTGGGAGCCTGGTCAGATCAATTCAATGATCCTCCGAGGGTTTGCAGGAGAGAGCCATGCGGATCGTCATGCTGTGGGTGTTGATTGTCGTCGGGACTCACCGATTGGCCTGGGCGCAGGAAGCGGATGCCAAGAAGCCGCAGAGAGGATTCTCGTATCCGGGTTTTCAGGGAATCGAGAATCCGTTCCAGAAGCCTGGTGAACAGTACTGGGTGGCTCCAGCCGGTGACGATGCGGCTGCGGGAAGCAGGGACAAACCATGGAAGACTCTGACGCATGCGTCCCGGTCGATCCAGGGGGGCGATGTGGTCAACATCCTGCCTGGGTTTTACCAGTTCAATTGTGGGTTTCGTCCGGCCGGACCCAATGAAGATAAGAAGACAGTGTTCCGTGCTGCTGACCCCACGTTTCGTAGTGGTCGAGTGGTGATTTCGGCCAACAAGACATTCGACAGTCCCGTTTGGTCATTGTCGGACAACGTCAGTGTCCAGGGATTGTGGATCGGGGGCAGTTTCGCGAATGCGCACAAGAAGGGCAGTGGCAGCTACAGTTCGCGCAACAGCGAGATAGTCGGTTGCACGTTCTTCAATTCGCAGGGCTTTGCTGGAGGGCCGGCCTACAACTGGTTGTTCCAGGACAACAGGATGATCCACCAGGGCAAGGGAACTCACGGGCACAGCATGTACATGGCTGGTGGTGCCCGGCACGATTTGCCGTGGAACAGTCGCAACCTGCGGGTGCTGGGCAACACGGTGGTGGCCGGTGAGGGCTACGCGTTTCACTGTTGGCATTCGCCCGTCAGTGCGACAATCGCGGGCAATTTCTGTTCGGGGAGTTACTGGAGCATCGTGCTGCAGGGGCCGAATCATTCGTGCCACCACAACGTGTTCTGGCGGCCTCGTGGGAATGTCGGTGAGGGCGAAACGGGCATCGTCGGGTTCAACGGCTGGTTGCCGGCCCGGTTGCGGCGGTTCGATCATCTCGTGTTTGGGTCTCCACACCCGGTCTGGCAGGTCGGTTATCCGCCGATTCGCGCGAAACGACCGGTCGAGAAGATCTACCTTTTGCACGACGCAAGAATCCTGGGAGTGCCCGACGACGAGCACATCCTGCTCAGTGGAAAGGCGTGGACAGGGAAACTGGATCTCCCCAGGACTCGTGCGGCTGCCTCAGCGGTTCCGAAGTCCGCTGCCGGCGCAATCAGGCCACCGTTCTTCCCTCGCACCGCCAGTGAAATCGACACGGCCGTTGCGGAGATCAGCAAGTATTTTCGCGAGCATGACCCACTGGAAATCAGCCGCGACAGGTCGGATCGCCTGGAAAAGCTGTTCGAAGTGCTGGAGGTCCAGTATCAAACCGTTCCGGATGACTACGCCACTTTTCCGCCGATGGCGCAGGACAAGGATGATGCGACCTACGGAAAGCACTAACCGGCATGGCATAGAGCCGGGTGCGGATTGATCGGCGGGTGTGAAAACCAGTGCCAAACCGATAAAAGGTGTTCTTGACGGTTGGTCGTCTGGCACGGCCACCGCGACGATTGCCCCCGTAGCTCAGAGGATAGAGCGCCGGTTTCCTAAACCGTAGGTCGCAGGTTCGATTCCTGCCGGGGGTACTTGGCCATCTGGCAGGTGGTCGCACACACTCGCATCCCCCTGCAAAACCGGGGTTTTCTTGTCTTCAGCCAATCCGGCTTGCGACCCCGTGCGAGGCAAAACGGCGGGTTGCTGCACCGGATTTCGCACCGCTTTTGCGAAGTGGTCATCTGTTAGCTGCAGGTAGTGCTTCGCCGCCACTGGCTGCGAATTGCCGATCCATCGACAGACGACGTGGATGGGGAAATCTTCGGCGAGTTCCGTCTCCCTGGTGCTGCGAAGGTTTTGGAACAGCTTCGGCCAGCGTTGCAGGCCGGCCCTCTGGATGATTCGAAGCAGTTGGGTCCGCAGGTTGGCATTCGTGTTGCGGTACCGCG
>MDTE01084432.1_pt1 | contig 10213 bp, 10 predicted proteins | sample 811231 | NCBI WGS metagenome assembly MDTE01 (sample SAMN05326651, study PRJNA326480) | marine metagenome | isolation source: seawater | place: Indian Ocean: Red Sea | collected 2010 | reverse complement strand
GTAGCCAATAGAGAAGATATTAATCAAGAAACATAGGAATGCTGCTACAAATAACAACATAACTGTCAGGTGATCGATGTAAATTCCTACCCCGAATACTCTATCGGTTAATGCTCCGTCTACTTCCCACCAATGTGTTTCAAACCATGTGAAGACATTGGTAGCGCCAATGCTATTCATGTGTTCTTTTATTACTGCAAGAGCAAGTATCAAACTCGCACCCATTACAGTTAGAGCAATGATTCCTCCTTCCTTGAGGTTCTTTACCCATGTAGGAGTTCCATTGAAAATTCTGCCCAAGAACAGTATGACTGGGAATGCCAGCATAGGCAAAAGAGGTATTAACACAGCATAATCTATAATTCCAGATTCACTCATCATATCACCTCAATTCTTCAAGAGATTAACCTCATCTAAGGAAATCGTCTCATGCTGATTATACATTGAAAGGAATATTGCTAGGCCAATTGCAACTTCTGCTGCTGCGATTGCTATTGCAAATACTGCATAGACCCAACCATTAACGTCGCCCCAATGAGTTGCGGCCGCTACGAATTGCAGATTCACCGCATTGAGCATTAATTCAATACACATCAAAACAACGATTGCATTCTTTCTACTGAAGGCGCCCCACAAACCAATTATGAATAGAATTGCTGCCAAACCGGAAACCCATGCTGGATCAATCATTCTTTTTCACCTCCGGTCAATTCCCATTCAAGATTTACCAATCTTTCATCACGAACAAGATATGCTGCACCAACCATTGCCATGGCCATCAAAAAGCCAAGGGCGAGTAGTGGTAACGCCCACTCCCCAAACAATGCGGATGCTAAATCAGAGGTATTGATTTCTTCATCGCTTGGTTCATCCCAGACTACATCTGCCGAAACCGCTGCAACCAATACTGCGCCTAAGAATACCAAACCAGCTCGAGCAAGAATAGACAATAGTCTCATTCGAAATCCTCCTCCAGGATTTGTCTTCTAGTGAGCATGATACCGAACAGAACGACCAACATTACGCTAGCAAGATAAACTAGGATCTGAATTACTGCTAAGAATTCAGCACCCATTAGAATAAAGATTCCAGCAACTCCCATGAAACAAAATATCAGACTCATCATTGAATGAGCCACTCTTTGCATGTAGACTAACCCCAAGGCGCCCCCGATGACAATTGTACTCATTAGGAAAAATATTCCAGCCTCGGTATAGTATGCTAGATCCAAAATCAAGCCTCCTTTGCAGCTTTCGCCGCTTTCTTAGCTCTCTTGTCTCTTTCTTTGCTAGCCCTCTTAGCTAGTTCTGAATCGACTGCTTCTTGGTGGTCTTCAACCAACAATCGTGTTCTGTCAGCATCCATCCACAAATCTTGTCTGCTAAATCCAGACATTCCGTCATATTCGTTTGTCATGAAGAATGATGTGAATGAACACGCTTCCATACAAAGTCCACAGAACATACATCTTCCAAGGTCGATTCTGCCAGATACGATTTGGTCATCAGCAGGATACAAGTCGGAAATTGGCACTATATCCTCAGTACCAGAATCATTCCATCTCATTCTTGCGCTGTCGCCTGTCAAGTCGAGCACTTCTCCGAATTTCCATTCATGTGGTGCCTCTGTGTGAGCAGTCGCTAGATTGAATGTTGCAATTTCTTGCTTCGCCTCGGGTCTTTCGACCGCTGCGAACTTTCCAACTTCTAATTCCTGGCCATACCCTTCCCATTCACCTTCTGCACTATCTAAGACGTCGACTCTTAGTTCGGTTGTCATGTGAAGACATGAGTTAGGACAGATGTTTACACACATCTTACAAGCAGTACAAGTCTCCCAAATAACACCAATTCTACCGTTGTAGTTTCCAGGCACGAAAAGCCATGGCTCAATTTCTTCGACCCTTTCATAAGGATAGTTGACTGTTTGAGGTTTCCAAATAGTTGGAGTCAAATCAGTACCCGCTCTATCTGGAGCATAGTTGTGTGCTGAAATATCATTCAGATGCTTTGTTTTATGAGATCTCTGGAGAGAATCCTCATCAATAAATTCGGGGTGTGTAGTATTGTGATATCCGCTTGAGAATCTCTTTCCTATGAATTCATAGGTTCTTAATACAGTCAATCCTGTTATCTTAAATGGGTACCAAAATAAGTTTCTAAAATTCGGTTTTCCGTGTGGATGCGATGCCATAATTCCACCTCACTCCTTTCCTGCTATGTGCGTTCCCGCTGGAGTCATCGTTCTAACGTGGAACATTCTTTCCTCGTTTTCTTCAATGTACTCGTCCTTCATTAGAACAATGAATACTGCTAACCAAAATACTGTGGTGATTATCGGTAGGCCCCATGGAATATTCACTCCTGCAATTGTTAGGTCCCAAGTCCAACCACCCGCTACTGTGTCTGATAGTGTGTTTGCGTCAAAGAATACTAATCTGTAAATCATAGATAGAACAACTTGCAGAACTGCTAATGGAAGTAACATTCTCCAACCGAATTCCAAGATTTGGTCAGTTCTAATACGAGGAAGTGCTGTTCTTGCCCATACGAATACTACTGTAAAGATAAACCAAGCCTTCAGAAGAGTCCAAATTACACCTGGTATCGCTAGCCATGCATCTCCAAGATACGGTATTTGACCTATTGTTCCTGCGAATGGAGCATGCCACCCTCCCATGAAGAAATGAGCGAAGAGTATGCTCGCTGCATAAACTCTCATGTATTCAGCAGCGAATAGTAGTCCAAATCTCATTCCACCATATTCTGTCCACCATCCTTCGACCAGTTCAGCTTCTGCTTCTGGCATATCGAATGGAATTCTTTCGACTTCGGCGATCATACTTACCAAGAACAATACTGCTCCCAGTGGCATTAAGAAGAACAGCCAAGTTCCTGAAGAATGCTGGAAGTGCACAATTTCCAAGAAATTGAATGACCCTGCCATAATACAAACACCAAGAATCGAAAGTAAGAGTGGGATTTCATAAGCTGTCAATTGAGCAGCGCTTCTAATTCCTCCCAAGAGGGTATACTTATTGTTAGAGGACCAGCCTGCAAAGAATACTCCAAGTGGAGCTATTCCGAAGATTGCGAAAGCGAATAGAACGGATAATTCTGGATTCGCTCCATAAATTCCGCTGGATAATGGTATCATTCCCAAAATCATGACAGTTGAAGAAATAACTAGGAATGGAGCAAGTTCGAAAATCACCTTATCTGCTCTAGATGGCACCATATGTTCTTTCATCAAGAACTTCATTCCATCTGCGATATTTTGGAAGAAACCAGGGAATATTGTCACACCATACCAAGAACGGTTTCCAACTCTGTTGACCATTTCGTGTTGATGTCCTGAGTTTCCTGCGATCTTGTTCAACCATCCATTGATTGCCCCAATCGGCTTACCCAATCCGAATGGAACCATGTTCCACCACTCGCCAGCAGTTACGCCGTTTTCACCGACCCAAAGAGACCTAAGAGCGGTTGTCGCACCTCTTCTGTCGTTAACACGAGCGTAGAATTTTCTCTCTATCCACAAAATCATGAACATTGAAAGCATAATTCCAGCAAATGTGGTTAAACAGGTTATAAGAACGTAGAGGAAGAATGCTACATCATTTGCTGATGACTCAAGGAATGTGTCCTCGAACATGAATGATGTTAATTCTCTAGTGCGATAGAATATGAAGTCATGAAGTCCTAACCAATCTTTCATCAAATCACCTGTCCGTTTCTCCAATACAAGGGTCGAAACTACCCATAATCGCAGGTATGTCTGCAACCTTGTACCCAATCATTGTCTTCGCAACATATGGAATAGTGATGAAAATCGGAGATCTGATTGATAGCCTATATGGATGCTTACCTCTCCCATCTCCGCCTCCCTGGATATAGAAGTTTGATACACCTCTAGTGCACTCATATGTGCTGAAACCGGTTGCTCCTTCAGGAGCTCTTGTTGGCGCTTTTGTGAGTATCATCTCATCACCTGGTTGGTAGTGAGTGTTTGCTCCACCTGGAATCTTCTCAATAGCATCAAGTAGCATTCTACATGATTGTCGCATTTCTTCCATCCTAACTCGGTATCTGTCGTAACAATCTGCTCCCTTGACGCTGGTTGGCTTTTCAACCGCTGGCTCCCAGTCCAATTCGTCGTATACGGAATATGGATTTGTCCATCTTGCATCAGTATTTACGCCTGCTGCACGAATATTTGGGCCTGTAACTCCAGCGTTTATTTGGTCTTCAGCGGTAGCATAACCTACACCTTGTAGTCTTACCAACCAGATTGTCGATTCATCGAGTAACATCTCGTATTCATTGATACGGTTTTCAAAGAGTTTGATTTTGGCTCTCATACGGTCAGCCCATCCAATAGGCAAATCTCTCTTGACTCCACCAATTCTTTGGAAATTGTAGTGCATCCTAGACCCACCCAATTCTTGAAGTAAATCCAGGAACATCTCTCTGTCACGCAAACACCAAGTCATCAATGTCAAGTTACCAATATCTGGCCCAAATGCTCCAAGCCACATCAAGTGACTTGCCAATCGCTGTAATTCGGCAGCCATCAAACGAACATATTCGGCTCTTTCAGGGACTTCTGCTTCCAGTAAGTCTTCTGCAGCCATGACGTATGAATGAGACCAAGTCATTGCACTTACATAGCAAAGTCTGTCACAGTAAGGAGTAATTTGGGTAAAATCTCTTGCTTCACAGATTTTCTCGACACCTCTGTGTATGTATCCTAATTCTGCTTCGGTATCTGTAACGGTTTCTCCATCTACCTTGACACGTAATGTCCACAGTCCATGAGTCATAGGGTGCTGAGGTCCCATTGTAATCCACATCTCTGCCATGATAACACCTCACTTTACACGGCCCTCATCAACCGGTTTCCTACCAAATCCTTGCGGATCGTCATACATTTCATTGAAATCATGATATCGAATTTTATGTTGCTTTTGCAGTGGATGAAATCCAGACGGAGAATCGTGAGGATTGAGCACTCTGTGCATATTTACATGGCCTTCGAAATCAATTCCTACTAAATCCCATGTTTCTTTTTCATTCCAGTCTGCCCCTTCCCAAATATCTTGGATGGAGGGGACAGAAGGAGAATCGCCTGCCGGAAGAGGAATGAAAACTTCAAATTCCATCGGAATTTCATCGCCTTTCATCTTCTCGCCTTCGTATTGAATCATGGTATGTGGCTCGACATTCACTATTGGCCATCTGTGTAAATGATATGCAACTTCCCATCCCCTTTCTGGAGATCCTTCGGGATAGTGAGTTCCAGTAACCATTGCGCAATGGTTTACTCCAAGTTCATGTCGAAGGTGTTTTGCGATTGCTAACCACTGGTCTGGATTGCAAGTTATTCTTACGAAATCGTATTTCTTTCCAGCTTTATGTGCAACAACCTCTGATGTAACTCCAGCATCGGAAAATCGTGAATTCAGATTCTCGACAGCTGCTATTGCTGCTTCAGAATTCTGTTCTTTTGTGACAGTAGTTCCCATGATTATTCATCTCCTACAATGATTGGCTTGTCGCCATCACGGCCTGTTGATGGAGCTCCACCGATTCTGATGATTTTCTCTCTTAGTTTACCAAAACCATCGATTAATGCTTCTGGCCTTGGCGGACAACCAGGGATGTATACGTCTACTGGGATGACCGTGTCAACTCCTTCAAGAATATTGTAAGATTGATAATAAGGGCCTCCTGAAATAGCGCATTCGCCCATTGCAATGCAGTATTTTGGTTCAGGCATTTGCTCCCATAGCCTAACGATTGGGTCTGCGAATTTTTTGGAAATTGGCCCATTTACTAGCAATACATCAGATTGACGTGGGCTTGAGCGGAATAGTACTCCAAACCTGTCTCCGTCGAATCTTGGGGTTGCAGACGCTGCCATCTCAATTGCGCAACACTTGATACCAAGGTGGAGTGTGAATAGAGATTTTCTACCTGCCCAATTGAAGAAACGTCCTGCTAGAACACTTAGCAATTGTTTAATTTTCGTTGCTTTCAATGCCTCGTCAGTTACGTCTCCGACGACTTCAACGAGAGCTCTGCTGTTGAATGTTGTATAATTTTCTCCAGTTGTATCAGCCATGATTTCACCTCAAATGTAAATTCTACCTCTCTTTCTGAATACGTGCCAAACACCCAGCACCATTGTTGCAAAGAAAATCAACAGGACGAGCATTTCTGCTCCTACCAAATCTAATCCTGACTCGCTAGAGGTTGTGTTAGTTGCATCTACAGCCAACATTCCGCCAAGCGCCATGAACATGAATGCTACGTCAAAAACCAAGAAAATAATAGCATACCAATAATACTGGAAGTGGAATTGTATCATAGCTTCTCCTACCGGTTCAGAACCACATTCATAGGTTGAAAGTCGACGTGGATAGAGGCTGTGATCTCTTTCATAGCCCTCCATAAGCCATGATTTTGTCATGTGGGGCCTAGAGGAGTCAACCTTGGGCATAACAAAGAATTGAGTAATGAATGCACCAAGTGGAACTGCTATTCCAATTAGAGTGAGTAGTGCCATTGATAGATAGGCTCCAGTAACCGTTTCAGCACCAACCAATTTTACCACCACAACAGAAAGTTTTCACTCTCTTGGTACGGCTAATTAACCCCCATCCATAAGCGTTGTCCGTGACCACCTCATTTCGAATGAGGAAAAACTGACCCCTACGGGGTCAATTTCTGCGTTTTAGAAGCAACAAAGCCAAGCCCAAAAGAACCAATGCTGAAATTCCATAAAGGACGTTTGGAGTGATTAAAGAATTGAGCCCGAATTCTTCTGGTTGACCTTCAACAGTGAGTTCTAAATTCTGTCTTCCAACCAAGCCAATTTCAGTCGGTTCAGCGGATAGAGTAAATGTGAAACTATCCGCAACGTCGTTATTTTCACCCGATGGTCCACTTACCTTCGCCGTAACGATTACTGATTCTCCTTCTGGTAATGTGCAAATTAATTCATCTGCGCCCTTACATATGCCTGAGCCTACATGCCCTAGAATTATTGTCCAACCTCTCAGTCCGCCACTGTGGAATACTCTTACTTCGGATTCCACATTTCCAGTATTCGATAGTTCAATCTCAAACACTTGTGAATCGCCAATCTTTCCAAAGGTCAGATCTCTCTTTACATCGCCGTCTAGATTTAGATCTATTTCCATAACAGACTCAACTGAAAGAGAGAATGTCATACGACCTGTTCTATCTGCTGAATTCGATTCAGATGTAACTATGATTTCTAGCAGTCCACCATCTCCGTTTTCTGAACCGGAGTTGACGTTGACTACTAATTCTAATACGGCGTAATATTCTCTTGCATAGTGGGATTGAACGAGTCCATTAGGCTCAATTATATCCTCAAATACATCATCTGCATCACTTGCTATTGCAGGTGCGTTTCCTACTTGATAGAAGGTTTCTGTCGTGTTGTTGTATGCGCCCCAGCCTTTGTGGATAGTAATAGGCCCCGTAACCGGCATTCCTCTGTAGTTAAGAGATCTAGTAGCAATTCCAGATAAACCTGTTATCTCGAATACTGCTTCATCAGTTGCATCACCTGTATTGATAACTTTTATTTTGAAAACTTTTTCACCAGAAGGTGGCAAAATGAAATTAGTTCCCCTAGTCAATTCATCATTTGATATCATAATCAACCCATCCATGGAAAATTGCCTGTTGGAAAGTATAGATTTGAATTTAAATTCTATTTGATTATCTGGAATTCCATCTGAATTGCCGTCTCCGTTATTGTTGTCCCCCATATTTGTAATTCTAACAGTCATCTGGCTGTTTTCATATTCACAGTCAAGTGGATCTTCAGAGTCACAATTTGGTATTGTTACCACTAAGTACACTGTTGCAGAACTCCTCGCATCGATATCAAGTTCTGACATAACCTGGTTGTCATCTGTTTTGAAATATTTACTCCATGCTGGATTTGCGGTTTGAGATATTACTGTAAATTTGAAGCGGTCTAATGTGTTACCATCGTTATTTACAGTTATCGGGAATTCTACCTCAGTCTGGGAACTTCCCATTTGCTCATCGGAGCTTGCAGTTGCTGACATTCCATGTACTGCTTTTACTCTGACTGTTAGATCTTGTGTGGCATATGCTCCGCCTCCATTCGTTGGTAAAACAGAGAATGTAAGAACAACCTCTTCTGTTGCTAATGCATCACTAGGCAAAGAAATAGTCACATCAATTGTTCCTGACTTTTCATTGCTATGTTTAGAGCCTGTCGTAATTGTGGACGATTCAAATGATACCGCCCAACCGGTAGGTGGAGATGTTGATGAAACTCTGAAGGTATCTTGGCCATTCCCTTGATTTGTTACTGTAAGTGTAGTCTGTTGGCTTTGGCCCGGCATAGCATCATAGAGTGCAAGATTTCCTAATGACATTGTTGCTCCTCTTGATTGTCCGACTGTAATCGAAATTGAAGACCTACATTTCCATGTATTACCATCCTTACCTTCAATGTAGAATGTTCTTTGCGTATTTGCATCGATTGAATCTGTTGGCGTAATATCAATAGTGAATTCTTTTTCACCGTCTAATGCTAAATTCCCAGAAGAACTACCTTCAACAGATACTGACCATCCAGATGGTGTTCCATTGAATCCTACATTAATTGACCATGCTGTATTTCCGTCGTTTTCAAATGTCGCAGTCAAACTACCGGTTTCATCAGGTTTGATACTCATACTTGTTTTGGACAAGTCTGCAATGCACTTTTTCAATTCTGGAATGTTCAGACTTATGTCTTCTGTATCTTCAGCGCTTCCGTTAGGATTCTGGTCGCCGGTTACAACACCCTTTACTTCCCAGCAATATTTCCTTGCATCTTTGCCATCTGGAACATCTAATGTTACCGTTACCCATTCAGATGAGCCGTTATCAATTGTTACTTGTGAAGGCTCGACATCGATTGAAAAACTACCGTCTTGGAAACAACCTGAACCTGATCTAGTGTCTACTGTTAGGTCGACTGTCTCCTGAACGCGCCCCGTATTTTCGACTTCTACATCCCATGTTACAGATGATTCACCATTCCAATTGATATTGCCAGGTCCATCTAGTATCAAATCTACTCCAAACAATGTTGAGCCCGCCCCGTCTCCAGCTGTTGTTGTCGCTGTCGCTTCTTTTTGTTCAGGCTGGGTAGGTGGAGTTACCTGTTCAGAAATCACTGCTGTAACTGTTGTTACACAGGAATCTTCTGCGGTTTGAGATAGTGTTACATTCAGGAATGTTTCTTCACTTGAGCCGGAATCTATTGCACCTGGTATTTGTCCAACAGTGGCTGAATAGCCGTTACAATCTTGGTCATTTGCAGCAGATAATTGAACAGTTACAGGATCTGAACCAAAATTTCTGACTGTGACTGTATATTCTGCGGTTTCTCCAGGATTGACTGTTTGTGCGCTAGGACTTATTGAAACAGTAACGTTGATTGCTCGACCTTCATCGTCAGCGCTTACTGGATTTGTAACTGTCGGCATTAGTGAAAATGCCAATAATGCAACTAGCAAAATACTAGGCCATTTATTGTCGCCTTTTGTGTGTCTTTGGCGGGGTTCCATGAACCCCGGTCGAGGTACTCCCATGAAAAGCCTATGTGCAATTGATTCATACTAGGATGCGTTTATTATTGCAGATTTATCGGCATTACAATTTACACATTTCGTGGGACTGCACGCCAAGTGATACCTTGCACCACATTCAGAACACCCAAGAATTTGCCCTTCTATTGGCAATCTGCACGAGAAGCATTGAATCACCATCTGGTTCGAGGGGTTTTGACCCCCTTTTGTTTGGGTTTTGCTATATCCAGATGATGACCTTTTAGATCTAATTTTCATAACTCCAACCAACGCAAGTAATAGGAGAATTACACTAATTGATGAAACTACTACTACATAAATCTCAGAATTTTCATCTAGTATCTTGTCCCCTTCGCTAGTTATTGTGATTTGAGTACTTGGGTTTACTATATCATCACCGCTCAATGAGATTTCAATTGTTCCATCCCCTGGCTGATTGGATGTAATAAATAGTCGAATTACCTGGGACTGCCCAGTTACTATATCTATTGAATCACTTCCATCGAATTTGATATCCCAGCCATTAGGAGCGTCTATATTTACAGCACTGGTAAGTCTTACATT
>MDTE01057384.1_pt1 | contig 10214 bp, 5 predicted proteins | sample 811231 | NCBI WGS metagenome assembly MDTE01 (sample SAMN05326651, study PRJNA326480) | marine metagenome | isolation source: seawater | place: Indian Ocean: Red Sea | collected 2010 | reverse complement strand
CTGATTGAGGCTTCTCGAACTTGAGTTCGAGAATTTTAAATCTTTCAAAGGCCACGTTACCGTCCCTCTCGGACCTGGATTTACATGCATTACTGGGCCTAATGGTTCTGGTAAATCAAATATAACTGATGCGATTCTTTTTATTCTTGGATCGCGATCTACAAAATTACTTCGGGCCAGAAAATTAAAGCAATTAATTCATGGTTTTCAAGAAGGAAGTAAAAAGAAAACTGGACCAAAATCATGTAAAGTTTCAATGGTTTTTGATAATAGTGACCGTTTTCTAGCTATTGAAAAAGATGAAGTAACATTTACCAAAGGAATTCGCTTGAGGGGTAATGACACTGTTACTTATTACCAATTGGATGGAGTCAAATCTTCTGCAGGTGAATTTGAAGCTCTTTTCTCGAGGGCGGGACTATACGCCACTGGTTATAATATAATTCAACAAGGTGATGTAATTCAAACTTCTTTGATGTCTGGAACTGAAAGGCGTCGTAAAATAGAGGATGTGGCAGGAATAACTGCATATGATAATCGACTTCGAAGTACAAGAAGTGCAAGAAATTCTGTAGAAGCTGACTTAACATTACTAAATGAACGGGCTAAAGAATCAAAGAGAACTCTTAACCAACTAGAGAGAGAAAAAGAAGCCGCTGAAAAACTAGAGAAAATAATAGAAGAAATTAAAGAAAACGAAATGTTACTAAGGTTTCGTACAATCTTTGACCTTGAAGCTGAAATTGAATCTCGAAGAGATGTTGTTGAAAAATACACTAAAGAATTAGAAAAATTAGAAAAAGAACAATCAAAAAGGCAAAAAGAAATTGAAGATGCCCAAAAGAATTTCCAAAATGTTGAGAATAACATTGCTGTTTCTGGAGGTGATAAAGCTAGAGAACTGCAAGAAGAACTTGATAAGGCTCGAGTTGCCCATGCTTTAGCAGAAAGGAATTCAGAAAGCGCGAAGAACGAATTGGAATCCTTAGAAACTGAGCTTAAGGTTCTAAATAATGATTATAAAATCTCGTTGAAAGAACTCAAACAATTGACTGGAGAGTTGGATAAAGTAAACAAAAAAGTGAAAAAATTAGATAGTGTGGTTTCAGGAAAGGTTACAAGATTAAATGAACTGGAAGGAACGGCTGCCAATGACTCTGAAGCAGTTTCTACACAAAGAGATGAATTAGAAAAATTAAGAAAAGATGCCGGAGAGCTAGAAATGCAAAAACATAGGCTTGAAGGTGAAAAAGAACAACTTGAAAATCAATTAAAAAGTGCTGAAGAACAACTAATACGATCTAAACAATGGCTAAACTCAATTAAAACTGATGCAAAAGAAGCTGATTTCCAACTAAAGGATTTAGAGGTAGGAAACCAATCTGCTGCAAAAAATCTAGAAAAAATTAAAGAAAAACACAATACTATCCTTAGGACTATAGAGTCTCATCAAAAGAAATTGACAAAACTTGATTCTGATCTTAGAAATGACTCGATGAAGTTAGCCTCACAAGAAGCTGCCCAAAGAGCTAGAGAAGAATTTGGAGGGTATGCAAAAGGCGTTAAGGCACTTCTACAATGTAGAGATAACGGAGAATTGCGAGGAATTATAGGTACAATCGCTGAATTAGGAAGAGTTGACAAAAAATATGCAACCGCCTTAGAAGTAGCTGCAGGAGCTAGACTGCAATCGATTGTTACAGAAGATGATAGTGCTGCCGCAACTGCTATTGAATTTCTAAAGAGAAATAACATTGGGCGAGTTCGTTTTTTACCTATTAACAAAGTCCATTCCTATAAGCCAAGTGCACATGCACTTATTATCTCAAAAAAGGAGGGAGCTATCGGTTTTGCACAGGATTTGGTCAAATTTGATTCTAGATACAAAGATGTATTTGGTAATGTATTTGGAGACACTGTAATCATGGAAAGTTTAGCAAATGCTAGACAACATCTTGGTAAAGGTCGTATGGTTACTCTTGAAGGTGAATTACTAGAAAGTGGTGGAGCTTTGGTTGGAGGTTCTACTCCTAAAACGGGAATTCATTTCGGAACTTCAGAACGGGGCAACATTGATGAATTGGCAAACAAGGTAAGAAAATTAGAGACGGAAAAACTCCAATTGTCATCACATCTTGGTGAATTACTTGAGGAAGCTGGTAAATTAGCTACAGTTAGGCAAGAATTAGAAAGCGAAAACGCTGCTTTCCAAACTAGAGTTACAGATTATGATGGAAGAGCTGAAGAAGTCAAGAAAAGGCTTGATGAAGCTGAAGATGCTGTAAAAATTCGTGAAGGCGTTATAGAAGCTTTACAGGGTGAAATTATAGAACGAACTGATCTTCTACAAAAATTGGAAGAGAATATTAACCGTGGCACTAAAAAAATCAGCAAAGCTACCGAAAATCTACAAGCTGTTGCTGGTGGAAAGACGTCTAAAGTAATTGCTGAAATTCAAATTAGTCTTGATGGCAGCAGGGAAGAATTGGCTACGGAACAAGCAATTCTAGCTTCGTTGGAAGCAAAAGTAGATGCTATGAAATCTGAAGTAGGGCGATTAAAGGGCGATTTAGAACTCAACCAAAAAGAACAAAAAGACTTACAAAAAACACGTAAAGCTGAAATCCAAAACGCAAAGAGACTAGATAAAACATTGAAGTCTTTAAGAAAAGAAGAACAAGAAAAATTCAAAGAACTTAAGGGATTAAGGGATGAACGTGATAGATTACACGATTTACTAACTGATTTGAAGACCGAATTGGCATCCAAACAAGAATTAAGAAGAAGTCGAAAACACGCGATGGACGATTTGAAAGTAGAAATTGCAACTAGAGAGCCAAAATTAGTTGAAGCAAAAACTCGAATTCCAGAAGGAACTAAAACTCCACAGACTGTACCAAGTCGTGAAAAATTAGAAACAGGCAAAGAAAGTTTAGAGCGTAATAGAAATCGCCTTGGAAATGTGAATATGCTTTCGCTGGAGCATTATAGACAAGAAGCTGAAAGATTTGATGAAATAAAGAAACATAAAAAGCACCTGAATGAAGAAGTTCGTCGATTAGATAATCTTGAAAAGAAAATATCTGAAAAGAAAGAATCTAAATTCATGGGAGTCTATGATAGCATTGGTGAAAGTTTCAAAACTTCTTTCAAAGAAATAACTGGCGGTGGTGAAGCTTGGCTTGTATTAGAAAATGAAAAATCTCCGTTTGAAGGTGGTGTTACAATAAAGGCAAGAATGCCACGTAAAAAACTGTATCCTGTTGAAGCGTTATCTGGTGGAGAAAAATCGCTGGTTTCAATGGCATTCATATTTGCAATCCAGGGATATGATCCAAGCCCATTCTATCTATTAGATGAACCTGATCAGAACTTAGATGGAGTTAACACTGAGCACATAGGAAGAGCGATTGCATTGCAAGCGAACGTCGCTCAATTTCTGGTTGTTAGTCTACATCATGCTGCCCTAAGAGAATCTGATAATGTAATCGGCGTCTTTATGGGGGACGATGGAGTTTCAAGATTACACCAAATAAGAGATGTTGAGACGTTTTTATCGTCATTACCTGTCGAAGCTGAGGTGGGTGCTTGAGTCAAGTAGTCAATCATTTGTTATTTCACAAAGCAATGGTTGGTATAGATTCCGAAAAGATTGATGAATATATTGAAATCGCATCTGGCGTTAGTTCAACTGCTGAAGTTTCAACCATAGAAGACCCATTTACCCGAAGTGTTACTCTTCTTTTTATGCTCGTAAAAGAACATGGATTAGATCCTTGGTCTTTAGACCTCAAGCATACAATTCAAGAATATCAAAAATATGCTGTTAAAGAAGATGATTTGGATTTGCCTTTAGCAGGTTCAGTTCTTGGATGGGCCTGGGATGTTCTCAGGTTAAGAGCCACGGGCGCTATAGAAGCTACTGAACCTATACCAGAACCTCAGCCTGAATGGATTGATTTCGATTTTGGTTGGGAACCCACTTATGCAGAACAACTAGAAGATTGTTCTGAACCTCCAATAGAAGAAAGCGTCCTTTTCCAAGGAGAAAGACGCGTTACTTTGATGGAATTAGTTGGAGCTCTCGAAGATGCACGAAATATGGAAGCTGAGCGTCAAGAGCGTTTGGAAAGAAGAAAACAACTTAGAGAGGCTAGAGAGTCTGTCTTGAGCGAAGTTGCAGAAAGATTGGGCGAAAAGTTACATAATGACGATCCAAGCCAATACAAAGAAAAAGTCTGGCAAAAAATTAACGAATTTAACGGAAAACCTATACCTATTGGTGACTTGCTTGATAGACCTGAAAAAGCAAATGTTGTAAGAACTTTTGTAGGTTCCTTGTTCTTAGCTAGAGAAGGAAGAATAGACATTATTCAGAAAAATTTAGAGAGCCATAACATTTACGTTAAAAATCTGGAGAGTGCTGGATGAATGAATTAATCGCTGTAGAAGCTGCGTTATTCTCAGCAGGCAGAGCATTAGATCCTACAGAAGTAGCTGAAGCAACCGGATTATCCAGAAATAAGGCAATTGGGGCACTAGACTCGATAGTTGAATTATATAAAAATCGAGAAGGTGCTTTAGAAATTGTAAAACTTGGGCATAAATATGCTCTACAGCTAAAAACAAAAGCTGTGGAGTATGGTAGACGGTTAGCCCCACAAGAAATCCCTTCCTATCTTTTGAGAACCTTAGCTTTAATTGCCCATGAACAACCGATGCTTCAAAAAGAATTGAAACGTAAGTTAGGAGACAAGGTTTACGAACATGTAGGTGAATTGGTTGAACTAGGTATGGTTGAACGTAATAGAAAAGGACGAAGTTTTGAGTTAAGTGTCACTGAAGCGTTTATGGAATATTTTGGAATTAATGCTGAAAATCAAAATGAGCTTAAGGCTTATTTGGAACAAGCTCTGACCAGTTAATGAATAGTCCTGGGTTACTTGAATTAATCGTTATCTTGTTTTTAGCTTGGGCCTTTCTTGGACCTAAAAAAATGAATCAAGGCGCTCGTGCTCTTGGAAAAGCATATCGTGAATTTAGAGGGTATTCAGATTCAGTAAATCCAAGTATTCCAGAAAAGGATAAAGTTCGTTCTTCTGCTGAAAGATTAGGAATTGATACTGCAGGGATGAATCAAGAAGAAATAAAAACTGCAATTTTAGAAGAACTGTCAAATGAATGAACCATAATGTCTAAGACATTATGTCACAAGTTTGATATAGTTACACTTGTCCATTACTAGTAATGAAGCCAGTAAAAGCAATGGCATTAGCTCTTGTCTTTTTGCTTTCAGCCATAGCGCCAGCAATAACTGTTGAAGCTGCAAACGATGCAAGAACAGATACAGACAGAGGATATTTGAGTGAAAAGTGGCACACTGGATTAGGCACGGGAGTCGGGGCCTTAAACTCAATTAAAAGTGCTGACATTGATATTGATGGTGAAGATGAATTAATCTTTGGAAATGCTCAAGGATTTGTACATGTTTTAGACTGGGACTCGGATAATGGGGGATGGTTTGAAGAATTTCAGACCGTGGATATGGGGGGCGCTGTCAAAGGAATGGAAATTGCGCAAATAGATGATGATGAGCAATTAGAGATTGCAATTGGTTATAATTGGAATTCTGATGCTGGAAAAGTGAAGATTATTGATGGAATTTCTCTATTAGCTGAGGCAAATTGGTCATCAGGTATTTCTTGGTCCCATACGCAATGGACGGAGGGGTGGCCTTACGGATTGGCGATGGGCGATCTTGATGGGGACGAAAAAGCTGAACTTGCAATGAGTGCTGATCGCGGTTTTTTATGGGTAGTTGATACAAACGAACCTGAAGTTTATGTTGGTAGAGACATTACCTATGATGAAGCTGAATGGTATGTAGATGTCGGGGCTAAAACAAGTGGCGGAACTCTTGAAAATACATGGGGTTTAACTTTTGGCCAATTTGATGATGACGAGGCTACAGAAGTTGCAGTAGGAAGTAAACAAGGATGGATTGCTGTATTCGATGGTGAAACTGAAGAGTTAGAATGGAAATATGATATGGATGGGAGCAGTGGAGCTGACAGTCTATGCTATAGTTTACATGCAGATGATTTAGATGGAAATGGAATTGATGAATTAATTGTTCCACAGCAGGGGAAATTGACTGTATTTGTCGATGGTGACAGAGACAATCGTGTTAGTGATAACAGTGTAAAAAGCGGATATGGATTAGCAACTGAAAATTTATTTGGAAATGATGACAAGGAATTGGTTGTTGCAGATGGTAGTGGAAACATTAGAATTATGGGGCTATCTGGTAGTAGTCTAACTACATATCAAGAATGGTATGGAGGATATCCAATGAATTTTGGAGGAGGTGTCACTATCTCTATGAATGGGCATGATGACCCCTGGATTGTTCATGGAGGGGATGCTGGAATCATTAATGCTTGGAAAATCACCTCTCAAACTGATCATGAAATCGTTTGGACAAGTCAGGCTGATGAAAACGATAATGTGCTTTATTCTCTTGAAGGAGGAAAGAACTATGGTGTAGCCATGGGTAATTTAGATAGTGATGATAATCTAGAAATTGTTGTTGGTTCAGGGTCTGGAAAAATCTATGTTTTTGATGGAAATACGCGCGAAACTCAATGGGTAAGTCCTGCCCTAGATAAAACACCAATTAGTATAGCTATAGGGGATGTAGACAGTGATGGAAATAATGATATTGTAGTTACCACCGCAAATTTTGGTGAACCTAAGGATGATGAAGGGAATGGTGGTGAAGGATATTTGTACATTTTTGAAAAGAGCGGAGATGATTTTACTCAAGCGTTTAAAAGTTCTAATATTGATGCAGCTTTAGGAGTTACAATTTCTGAATTAGATGGAACGAACCATCCTGAAATAGGGATAGCAACGGGTTACTTGGAAATTATTGATGCAACTTCTGGTACTACAGAATTACATGGTGCTGTGAAAGTATGGGGTTATGGAGGGTCCAGTTATTCACAAGAATGGACTTCTGGAAATATAGGCCAAATTGTAGGAGGTATTGACAGTGGCGATCCTGATGATGATGGAGATAATGAAATTGTAGTTGGTACTGGAGGAGATGATAGGGACGGTTCAGAAGCTAATGCGGAAGTTAGAGTCTATCATCGTTCTGGTGGTACTTATTCACTTGATGGCTCTGTTATGAGTCCTGCCCGATATACGGCCTATGGAATTGAAGTTGGAGATCTTAACGCCGATGGGCAAGAAGAAATCATAGTTGGTACTGGTGAAAAAGATGATAACAAACCTAGATTGGTGATCTATGACGGTAGTACACATGCCGAGGAGTATTCAAAGGATGTGGATAGTGATTCAGTTTGGGGAATAGAATCCGGGGATTTTGATAGTGATGGAGAAATTGAATTAGTCTATGGAACTTCCGGAGGAGAACTGTTTATTTATGATGGGATTGAGCCGAGCTCTTATGAAGCAAAAACTAGTGCTTTGTCTGGTAAAGCAGGTCATTTTGGTGGAATTGCAATTGGTAATGTTGATAACGAAGGCGTGATGGAAATGGTTGTTGGAAGTGATGCATACTTATGGATGTTTACAACCGAAGGACAAACAAACAAACCCGACTTAGCTATTCAAGGAGAAGAAATAACATACTTTCCAGAAAATCCTAACGAAGATGAGGATATTACAATTAACTTGAGTGTGTACAACTACGGCGGTGCTGATACTACAAACTGGAGGGTGAAAATATATGATGGTGATCCTGACGCAGGTGGAAGCAAAATAACTGAATTTAGTTGTGAGGCAGAAGAAGAGAATCAACGTGACGGGTGTAAAGCACTAAGCCAAAATGAAGCTGCCTTTTTTGAAGTAACTTGGTATGGGCTTCAGACTACGCCTGGTTACCATGAGATTTATGCTTTAGCCGAGGATACAAACCAACCTAGACAGGAAACACGATTTAGTAACAATAAGGATTTCACAACTATTGAAATAGAAGAAATACCAAATGATAGGCCTGTAATCGACGCGTTTATAGATAAAGATGTTGTTTGGGTTGATGAGTCTATACGTATTGATGCTGGTAATTCTTATGATAATGAAACAACAGATGGTCAAATTGAACGAGCTGATGGTGATATTGATTTAACTTACAGATACTATTACGATGGTACGTGGACCTCATGGGTGGCTGATTACACTTGGGATGTTAAGTTCTCAACACCTGGTGACAAAGAAATAATTGTAATTGCTAGAGATGAAAGAAGAAAGGAATCTGAGGAATTTAGTATTATGGTTGAAGTAAAGGCAAATACTCAACCAGTGGCAATCTTGAGGTCATCTTACTTTGTCTGTCCTGCCTACAATGACGAACTCAGAACTGAGTGTGCAATACCGTGGCCAGAAGTGGCCCGCACGGCGGGGTGGTGGTATGATAGCAGTGCAGCTGGAGAGAGATTAATGAATCTCAATATATCACAAACCGTGATTTTTAATGTTAGTCAATCCTACGATCCAGATGAACGCGCTGATCTTGAATATCGTTTCAGTTTCGGTGACGGAGTCTATTCAGATTGGGTCAAAGAAGGGCAAAGTGTTAGACTTTACCGTAATGCGTTCTTTAGTGGAGCTAATGGTGGCGAATTGCAGTTGGATAGTGGTGAAGAAGTATTAAGAGATAATTTTGGCATTATTCGTATTTTCAAACTGGTGAATGGAGCATTACTGGAAATCAAAGACAGTGCAGTGACCACGACCGGGTACAACTACACTTTACCTGATCCAATAACTTTGCCGTCATGCGGCTGTAAGGAGTACACACCACAGCTGATGGTCCGTGAAATATCCGAATCTGGGGGTGACGATATACTGGTCAGTTCCTGGTCCGATTCAATAAGGATGATGGTTTACTGGCCAGAAAATATTCCTCCTGTTGCATCTGCAAAAGCTGGAATTTTCATAAATGGTGCTGGCCAATTTTTTGATGTTCTTGATTCAAACACACTTATGCCTAAAACTGGAGATGAAGTCACTTATTCTGCAGGAGAATCTTACGATCCTGATGGAGACGATTCCAAACTTGAATATTCTTGGCAAATACTAAATTCAAAAGGTGCACCCATTGATCTTCTTGGAGATAAAAATTCAAAAACTTTCGTAAAAATATACAATGAACCTGGTTCATATATTGCTATTGTGACAGTTACAGATGAGCGAGGTGCAAAGAGTACATGGCAAGTTGATGTTGTTGTAAGTAAAAGTGGAAATTATGACGAGCTTGTTAATGAAGAGGATGGTTACAGTACAACTATGCTAATCGGTGCTGCAGGCGTAGGTCTTGTGGCATTAGCGGGTTTAGCAACAGGATTGAGACGAATGGGAGGTGGCGGTGATGAATTCGAAGAAATGTTTGAGGATATTACTCCAGGTCCATTAGAATTAAATTGTCCAACATGTAACGGTTTAATCTCAATCACCACCACGCAAAGGCCCATCCAAGTAGGATGTCCGATGTGCCAATCTCAATTTGTAATTCGTGAATGAGCCTCGCGTTAGGTAAACTAAAACTAGATGGCAAATGCCATGTTATGGGAATTCTGAATGTTACTCCAGATAGTTTCTATGATAAGTTTTTTGATACAGCTAGTATTCAAAAAAGAATAAAGGAAATGATTGCAGAAGGTGCTGAAATAATAGATATTGGGGGCGAATCAACTAGACCTGGTTCTAAGCCTGTAAATGTAGAAGAAGAATTAGAACGAGTAATTCCTGCAATTGAATTTGTCAAAAGTATATCTGATATTCCTATTTCAATCGATACCCAAAAAGCAGAGGTTGCAAGAAAAGCTGTAGAAGCTGGGGCCTGTGTGGTAAATGACGTTGGAGGATTACGGGATAAAGAGATGATCGAAGCTGTTGCTGAGATGAAAATACCTGTCATAATCATGCACATGCAGGGAACTCCTGAAAACATGCAAAAGAATCCAAGTTATGACCATACGGTAACGGACATCAAGAATTGGCTTGAAGATAGAATAAAAGCCGCGGAACTGGCTGGAATCAAGCGTTCTGATATCATCGTAGACCCTGGAATAGGCTTCGGCAAGAATTTGAAACATAATTTAGTGATTCTGGGTGGTTTGGAAGAGTTCAAGGATATGTCGGGAGGAGTGCTTTTAGGCGCTAGCCGAAAATCATTCATTGGATTT
>MDTE01040074.1_pt1 | contig 10214 bp, 9 predicted proteins | sample 811231 | NCBI WGS metagenome assembly MDTE01 (sample SAMN05326651, study PRJNA326480) | marine metagenome | isolation source: seawater | place: Indian Ocean: Red Sea | collected 2010 | reverse complement strand
AGTTATAATAGAAAAGAGTGGTTTGGTTGCTATAGTGCCATGCAAATGATTAATAGTACATCCGTAGCTGTGTATCATACTTCATCATCTGCAGAGGTTGAATGGATCGTAGGCAACTCAGATTCTAAAATTATTTTTGTTGGTCATAACCCAAATGATAATGGTGAGGAAGATAAAATGCCTATTGTGCGGTTACAATCAATTTTAGCTAAGATTGAATCAATTGAAACTGTCGTATTAATGGGTGATGATATTGAGGCTATTAATAATAACAAAATAATTAGTTGGGGTGATTTCATTGCTAAAGGAGTGGAAGTATCTGATGATGACATTTTAAACAGAATGAACGGTATTAAAAGTGATGATACGTCTTCAATCATATATACTTCTGGAACCACTGGAAACCCCAAAGGAGTAGAACTGACTCACAATAATTTTAAAGCAGAGCTTGACTCAGTAGGTCATGTTCTGAAATTTGATCAAGGTGATAGATACGTTTCTTGGTTGCCTTTAGCTCATGTTTTTGGTCAACTAGTAGATAATCACTACTGGGTACGTAGGGCGCTGCATATGTCCGTTGTTGATAGTCCTTTGAATACAATTGATTATGCTAAAGAAATTCAGCCTCATTTATTTATAAGTGTTCCCAGAATTTATGAAAAGGTTTTTTCTAATTTAAAAGCCGCTATTAAAACAAAATTGGTTTTGAAGATTGGGCTAAAAATACCTGGATTAGCTTTAATTTTTAAAAAGAAATTAAGAGAGGCTGCTGGTTTTGGAAGTAATCGTTTTGCAATCTCAGGTGCTGCTCCTATAAATCCTGAAATTTTAGAGTTTTTTCATTATTTGAGCATTCCTATATACGAGGGGTATGGCATGACAGAAAACACTGCTGGCATATCTATAAATTATGGAGAAAATAATAAAATTGGATCTGTTGGTAAATGTATGCCCTTTTTTGATTTAAAAATAGCTTCTGACGGCGAAGTTTTAATTAAAGGTGACAATGTAATGAAAGGGTATTACAAAAATAAAAAAGCTACTGATGAAACTATCATTGATGGTTGGCTTCACACAGGAGACGTTGGTAAAATAGATGCTGATGGTTATCTTTACATAACTGGAAGAAAAAAGGAAATCTACGTTAGTTCAAGCGGTAAAAATATTGCGCCATTAGTTATCGAGGAAACGATGAAATCAATTCCGATTGTTTCTCAGTGCTTTTTAGTTGGAGATAACAGAAAGTTCTGTTCCGCTTTAATAACGCTCGATATGGGCGTAATATTGAGAGATCATATTGGTATTGATGCTAATGAAATACCTAAAGATCCAGTCAAGCAAAACGAATATATAATCGCTAATAATAGAAAGCTATCTGACTTTACTGAAAGTGAAGATATTTTTGATTTTGTTTCTAGTGAGATTGAAAAGCTGAATCAAAAATTTTCTAATCCGGAGCAAATAAAAAAGTTTTCAATCTTACCAAGAGATTTTTCAATTGACGAGGGTGAATTAACCCCAACATTGAAAATAAGACGAAAGCAGATTAATGATAACTGGTCAGAAGTCATTAATGCTATGTACTCTGAATAAATATTTATGTCAGATAAAATTGTAACTTTTCTTGGATGTGGATCTTGGGGTGCTGCGCTTGGTGCAATTCTAGCTGATAAGGGTAATTTTATTAGATTTTGGCACAGGAACCAGTCAGCAATCAATGAAATGCAACATTCAAGAAAGCATTATTTACTTGATAATATCAATTTTAATAAAAATGTTTCATTCTTTTCTAATATAGATGCTGCAGTTAATAAAGCTAATTTTATTGTGCTTGCTGTTCCCTCACAAAATATTCGAGAAGTTATAACTAAAGCAAAAAAGCATATTGACCCCGCTGCTATAATCGTTAACGTAGCAAAAGGCATAGAAAATGAAACACTTAAAATAATGAGCGAAGTAATTTTTGAGGTAAATGGTGATGTATCAAATTATGTGACTTTATCTGGGCCAAGTCATGCAGAAGAGGTCGTATCTAATATGCCTACCGCCGTTGTAGCAGCATCACAGAATGTTGAAACCTCTGAAATTGTACAAGCTTTATTTTCAACAAATAAATTTAGAGTATACACTAATGAAGACTTAATCGGGGTTGAGATCTGTGGATCTGCTAAAAATGTTATTGCTATTGCTGCTGGATTTTGTGATGGATTTGGATATGGAGATAATACAAAATCTGCATTAATTACTCGCGGGATAAAAGAGGTTGCTAGGCTTGGTTTAAAATCAGGGGCAAAATTTGAAACATTTTTCGGACTTGCTGGTATTGGTGATATTATTGTTACATGTGGATCAATCCATAGTAGAAATAGAAAGTTAGGAGAGCGTATTGGAAGGGGCATGAGTCTTGATAATGCAATTGGTAAAAGTCATATGGTTGTTGAGGGAGTTCATTCAGCATTTGCAATAAAAAGTTTAAGTAAAAAATATAAAATTGAAATGCCTATTTGCGATTCAGTTTTTAAGGTTATTTATGAAAATGCTGACCCAATTGATGAAGTTAATTCTCTTATGACTAGAAATCTTAAATCTGAGTCATTTTATTCATCTCCTTCTTTCGATTAAATAGTCAACATTTATTCAAAATTAATTTTTAAGAATTAATTTATTTGAAATACTTCTATTTTATTAAATATTATCCAATTTATACTCAATAATAGAATAATTATAGGAAAAGAAAAATGATGCTTAAACTTTTAAAATTTTTTGTTTTAAGATATACTAAAAATGACCTAATTCAAAGTTTTACATGTATATTTCAGTATTTTAAGTCAACATTTTAGATACTATATTTCATTTAATTATGATCAATAATTAATCTATTTACCCTCGTAGTTCAATGGATAGAACAAGTGCCTCCTAAGCATTAGATGCAGGTTCGATTCCCGCCGAGGGTACAATATTTAAAAAAGGAAATAAATAATGTTAAAGCCCAGTCGAAAAATTTTAAAAAAAGAAATTAAAAAAGATCCATTTTTGGAGACTTTTGAAAAAATCGAAAACGGATTTGAGGAAAATAGAAAAACATTAATAAATGTTTTTATTTTTTTTGTAGCAATTATAGTCCTCGGTTCAATTTATATAAATAATCAGAGAGTTGCTGAATTAGAGTCCAGTTCTGCCTTTGGTGCTGCTTTGGTTGCATATTCAAATTTAGATTTTGATAATGCAAAATTTCAGTTTGAAAGTATTTCTTCAACTTATGAGGGAACTGAAAGTGAAATTTTTTCTAAGTATTATTTGGGCAAAATTGCATTCGAAATGGGAAATTTCAATGAGGCTAAACTTTTATTGAATGATTTTTTGGATAATACAGAAAAGGCAATATTTGTTTGTGGTGCAATTAAACAGTTAGTTGATATATCTTTTAGTGAAAATGATTTTTTAAAAAGTTTAGATATTATTGCAAGAGCAAAAAATTTCAATATTAATAATATTTCTAAGCTTGAATTAGAATTACTGAAAATTAATGCTTTAATAAATCTGAATGACTTGCAAAGTGCTAAAATTGAAATAGAAAAAATTTTGAATAGCAAAAACGTTCCTTCGAGCATTGAGCAAAAGATAAATGAGTTTGAGGGGTTGTTGTCGGTCCTTTAATTGACTGTTGTAATAATTATTATTATATAATAATTTTGTCAGTGTAAAGTGGGTTGAAAGACCCACTTTTGTTTTTTTAGAAACATGGAAAATTTAAGAAGTATAATTAAAAATCACCTATCTGAGGGTATAGTATTAATGGATTTATTTTATAATTCTGGTTCAGATTATATTAAGATCACTATTGACTCGTTCAACAATATTCCTATTAAAGAAACTTCTAATATAGCTAGGCGAATAAGAAGTGATGATAGTATTGTAAATATGTTTCCAAATGGATGCCGACTTGAGGTTACTACACCTGGAGTTGGTTCTCATTTGGTAAAAAAGTTTCAATATGAAAAAAATATTGGAAGAAATATTCTTCTTGAATATCATGATAGTAATTCTAACCTTATTTCTGATACATTTGTATTAGTTGATGTTAATAATGAAGGCATAATGGTAAAGAAAAGTAAAGGTGATTACTTTATTATCTTTGAAAATATAAAATCAGCAAAAATAAAAGTTTCATTTGATTAATGATTAGGAGGAGTTTTGGTAAATAGAGAATTAATAGAAGTTTTCTCCGAAATAGCTAGAGAAAAAAATGTAGAAAGGTCTGAGCTGGCATCTATATTAGAGGAGTTGTTTTTATATATAATTGAGAGGGAGTATGGTGATTCATCAAACTGTAGTTGTATTGTTAATCTTGATAAAGGTGAAATTGAAATATACGCAGAAAAAACTATAGTTGAGGAGATTGATGACTATAAGGTTGAAATTACATTAGAGGAAGCCATAGCAAAAGAACCTGAGGCAGCTGAGGAACTATCGATTGGGGATGTGTTTGTTGAAGTAATAGATTTGAGAGTCTTTGGTAGAAGGATAATAAATACCGCTAAGCATTTCTTTTCACAGAAGTTGAGAGATGTTGAAAGAAATTATATATATGATGATTATGCAAATAGAATAGGAGAAATAGTTATTGGTGTTGTCCATCAAGTACAAAGAGATAACGTTTATATTAATATTGATCAAGCAGAAATAAGGTTACCAAAGAGCGAACAGATATTTTCCGAGAGATATAGACGTGGTGATACTGTAAGAAGTATCATTAAGTCAGTTGAAATTACTTCAAAAGGGCCCGATATAATTGTAAGTAGAAGTGATAATCATTTTTTGCACAAGCTCTTTGAAATGGAAGTTCCGGAGATTGAAGATGGTATTATAGATATAACCTCAATTGCTAGACAGCCCGGGGATAGAGCTAAAATAATAGTTAAATCAAATGATAGGAGAATCGACCCTGTAGGCGCATGTGTTGGTATGAGAGGTAGTAGAATACAGGCAGTCGTTCGAGAACTAAATAACGAAAAAATAGATATTGTTAATTACAGTGAACAGCCTGAGATACTAATTACAAGAGCACTATCTCCAGCAAAACCCGTCAACTTATATATTGATGAAGACAAAGAATATTGTATTGCCATATTTGAAGATGAGAATCTTGATTTTGCTATTGGAAGAAATGGCATGAACATAAACCTTGCTTCAAAGGTTGTGGGTTATAGAATAGATGCATATGGAGTTAATCAATATAAGCGCCTGCAAGATGATCAAAATACCCTCCTATCTGAAATAGATGGCATCGCAGATAAATTAAGTATATCATTAGCTAATAGCGGTATTAAAACAGTGAGTGATTTAATGGATGCTGATGAAGAATCTTTAGTTGATTTGAAAGATGTAACATCCGAAAAACTGGATAATGTTTATTCTATGGTTCAAGCATTCATTGAAAGAGAAGCTGAAGATGTTGAATCGATTGATGAAAGCATCGGTGGCCTTTTGGATCTGACAGATGAAGAGGAAGAATAATTTTTAGAAATTAATTTAAGGGAAAAATGTCAGTAGTTAGAATATTTCAAATTGCAAAAGAGTTAAATATATCTCATACTGATATTTTATCATTTTTGAATAAAAAAGGTGTTGATGTGAAAAGTCACATGTCTCCTGTTGATGAGGAAATAAAAAACCTCATTATGGCAGAGTTTTCAAAAGATAAAATGTTGGTTGATAGGTTTAGAAAAGAACAAGTTAGAAAAGAGATTCATGATACAAGGCTAAAAGAAAAACAAGAATCTCAAAAAAAGCTTCAGCTTTTAACTCTTCAGGATCAAAGAGAACTAGAAAAGAAAGAGAAATCTGATAATAAGAATGTCAAAAAATCAGTTGAAAAAAAGACGCTTAATCACCCTGTTGATAGGTCAGATAAGAGGCCTGCAAGCAAGGCTAAGGCTATCAAAAAGAAATTTACACCTACAAAAAAGCAAAAACTTAGGAAGATCAATCTATCCAATATTCAATCTGAGATTAGCCAGTCTAGCTCTACAAAAAATGAAAAGGATGTAAAACCTAAGTCTGGAAAGGTTTCTAAAAATGTTGAAACAAAAGTAAAAGCTACCCTAGCAGCACTTGGAACCAAAAAGAAGAAAAAAGTTTACAAAAAAGCAAAATCTAAAGTTGATGAAACTGATGACAAAACTGAGGTTTCAAAAATTATTAAGATTCCAGAGTTCTCTAGTGTAGATGAACTATCTAAAATATTTGCTGTTTCATCAAGCGATATAATTGCTTTTTGCCTTGAACTAGGAACTTTAGCTACGATAAATCAAAGATTGGATTGGGATATTATAGAGCTCATCGCAAACCATTTTGAATTTGCAGCTGAAAAAATCGAAGATTTAACTGAAGATTTATTTTCATTTGAAAATAATGAGGAAGATTTAAAAAATGCTGTTAGTAGATCTCCTGTTGTAACTGTAATGGGTCATGTTGATCATGGTAAAACCAGTCTCTTGGACTATATTAGAAACACTAAAGTAGCCGCTGGTGAGTCTGGAGGTATTACGCAACACATTGGAGCATATAAAGTAAATGTAAGAGGTAAAAATTCTATAACATTTTTGGATACACCTGGTCATGAGGCTTTTACCGCAATGCGAGCTAGGGGAGCACAGGTAACTGACATTGTCATTCTAATAGTTGCAGCAGATGATGCAGTTATGCCTCAAACAAAAGAGGCTATAAATCACTCGAAAGCAGCAGGAGTCCCGATGATTGTTGCTATTAATAAATGTGATAAGCCTGGTGCAGACCCTGATAAAGTTAAAAGAGAATTATCTGAGAATGATGTTCTTGTTGAAAGTTGGGGTGGTAAAGTCCAATCTGTTGAAATAAGCGCGCTTAATGGTGATGGTGTTGATGAATTACTAGATAGTTTGCTACTCGAAACGGAATTACTTGATCTTAAAGCAAACAAAGAATGTTTAGCTGTTGGCACAGTCATCGACTCAAAATTGGATAAAGGGTTGGGTCCTATAGGTACAGTATTGGTACAGAAAGGTACCCTCAAAGTTGGAGACCCATTTATTTGTAATGATTACTCTGGTAAAGTAAAAAGTATAATGAATGATAATGGTAAGCGGCTAAAAATAGCTGAGCCTTCTGATGCTGTTCAGTTGCAAGGGTTTGATTCTGTCCCAAAAGCTGGAGATCTCATTGCTGTACTTGATAATGAAAAAGATTTGAAAAAGATATCAAATGAAAGGCAAAAAAACAGAAGAGAGATAGAACAAAAAAGAATATCATTCTCACTCAATGAAATGTCAGCTTTGATAAAAGAGGGTTCAATTAAAACTCTTCCTGTAATTATAAAAGGAGATGTAGACGGTTCCATAGATGCATTATCTGAAAATATTATTAAGCTTAATAATGAAGAGGTTGAAATTAAAGTCATTCATAGCGCAGTTGGTATGGTGACAGAATCTGATGTGCTCTTAGCAGAAGCATCGAATGCTGTAATAATTGGATTTAACGTTCAAGTCTCCTCAAATGCTAAATTACAAGCTAGTCAGGCGGGCGTTGATATTAGGATTTATAATGTAATATACAATGTAGTTGATGAAGTAAAGTTAGCATTAGAAGGCTTATTAGATCCTGATAAAGTCGAAAACATCATTGGTAAAGCCATAGTTCAGCAGCAATTTAAAATACCAAATTTTGGATTCATAGCTGGTTCAAAAGTTACCGAGGGACTGATACAAAGAAACATGGGTGCAAGAATATATAGAGATGAAGAACTTTTTATCGAAGGTAAAATTGAATCTTTAAAAAGATTTAAAGATGATGTTAAAGAAGTTAAAGAAGGTTTGGAATGCGGTATAGGTGTCTCAGGAGTTAAAAAATATCTTGAAGGCGATATTATTGAGGTTTTTGAAGTTAAGGAAATTAAAAGAACTTTAGATTAGATCAAGTTGTGGATCATAATAAACCTTACGATCGAATAGATCGAGTAAACAATCAGATTCTTGATATTCTAGGTGATATTTTAATTAAACACATTGACCTCAGTCACTTGGGTTTCGTTACCTTTACTAAAATTGATGTTTCCAGAGATTTACGCCAAGCAAAGGTTTATTACAGTGTACTCAATCAAAGATTACCGAAGGATCAATTGAACATCGAAATCAATAAATTTAGAAAACCATTTAAAAAATATTTGGCTCCGGAGATCTCTATGAAGCATACACCCGATCTTCGATTTTATTTTGATGATACGTATGAATATACTGAATATGTTTCAATTTTAATTAACAAGCTTAATCAAAGTGATAATTAATATAAATAAACCGGTTGGCTGGACCTCATTTGACATTGTTAAGAAAGTAAAAAGAATCACAGGGCATAAAAAAGTAGGGCATGGAGGTACTTTAGATCCTTTTGCATCTGGAGTGTTGATAATTGGTACTGAAAACGACACTAAGAACCTTTCAGAAATTACAAGATCTAATAAATCATATCAGGCAGAGCTCTTACTAGGGATGAAAACAAATACTCTTGATCCAGAGGGTAAAATCATTGATAAAAAACCTATCCCAAAGTTAAACGAGCATATGCTTTTGAAAATACTGAAGACTTTTGAGGGAAGGCAGAAGCAAATCCCCCCTATGTTCTCTGCTAAGAAGATTAGGGGTGTTAAGCTTTATAAACTGGCTAGAAAAAATATTGTAATTGAAAGAAATGAAGTTGACATAGAAATTTATGAAATGTCATTGGTAAAATTTTCAATAGATAAGATCATTTTTAATGTTAGTTGCTCAAAAGGGACATACATAAGAGTATTAGCTTCAGATATTGCTGAAAAAATAGGAACAGTTGGGTATTTAGTAAATTTAGAAAGAACTAGGGTTGGTAATTATTTAATTAGGGACTCTAAAAGCATTGAAGATTTTGAAAAATCATGGAAATCTTATACGAAGTAGGCAAAAATAAATTAAAAAGTAGTGTTATCACTATGGGTTCTTATGATGGTATCCACAGAGGGCACTTTCATATTATCAATAAAGTTAGTTCTATTTCAAATCAACTAAATACAAGCTCTGTGGTTATCACATTTGATTCTCATCCAAGAAATTTAGTTGGCAATCCAAAAGAAAAAGTAAAATTGTTGATGAGTTTAAAAAAGAAAATTGAATTAATTAAAAGTTTTTCAATAGACTATCTCGTTATTTTAAAATTTGATACTAATTTGATGAGTATGGATGCGGAAGTATTTTTAAAAGATATTTTAATTAAGAATTTTAATCCTAAATGTATAGTTTCTGGAAAAAATCATACTTTTGGCCATAATAGGTCCGGGGATGTTAATTATTTAAGAAAATTCTGTTTAGTCAATGATATCGCTTTGGAAGTTGTTGAGCCTCTTGTGGAGAATGAAATCATTATTTCAAGTACAAATATTAGGAATTTAATTGAAAATGGTTTCATAAGAAGAGCAAATTATGAGCTTGGCTCAATTTATGGTTTTTATGCAAAAGTTATTAGTGGCTCCGGTAGAGGTAAAAAATTGCAATATCCTACTGCAAATCTTATACCCGTCGAGAAAGATCAGTTATTACCCAAGATTGGGGTCTATTTGACTAGATGTATTATTAATGGACTTAGTCATTATGGGATGTGTAATTTTGGAGTCAGACCAACCTTTGGAGAAACTGATTTAGTCCTTGAGGTTCATCTGTTTGATGAAATTCTAAGTGATTTCTACGGCGATTGTATATGGGTTGAGTTTTTAGAAAGAATTAGGGATGAAATAAAATTTTCATCTGTTGAAGAATTAACTGAGCAATTAAGCAGAGATAAGTCGAATTGCCTTTCTTTAAAATATAAATATGAGCTAGGAGAAGAAGATGCCTATAACTAAAGAAGATAAAGAAAAAATTATTAAAAAATTTGGTAAAAGTAAAAATGACACAGGCGCAACTGAGGTGCAGGTGGCTATTTTATCACATAGAATCTCAGAATTAACAGAACACTTAAAAGTACACAAGAAAGATAAACATACTAGAAGGGGTCTAGTGCAACTAGTTTCTCAAAGGAAGAAATTGTTGAAATATTTAAGAAAAACAAATTCTGATTCTTACATAAGCCTCATCAAAGAATTATCAATTCGTGGATAGAAAGAAGTAAATAAATATTATGATAAATGTAGAAAAAGAAATTGGCGGTAAGGTGCT